>Ga0163144_10003222_pt1 | contig 37205 bp, 33 predicted proteins | sample OliLak19BULKMAT1_FD_123175 | JGI IMG/M metagenome (GOLD analysis project Ga0163144, IMG submission 123175) | Freshwater microbial mat bacterial communities from Lake Vanda, McMurdo Dry Valleys, Antarctica - Oligotrophic Lake LV.19.BULKMAT1 | ecosystem: Environmental > Aquatic > Freshwater >...
GACGACCTCTGCCGAAGCATCGATTTCGATTCACCTGTTAGCCAATGATACTGGTTGTATTGTGCGGCATGCCTTTGAACCACAGTATGACCATGTGCGAGCGTTCCGATCTGGTTACTCAAATGTGCCGTGTGTTGATCCAATCGCGGAAGTTGCATGAAAAATCATAATGGGCACGAACCCAGAGCGCGTGGGTGATTGCCGGTATTTAGTGTCCCCGCACACTAGTTGGCGTCACCCGAATCGCCACCGAATAGCCAGCAGCAAAGCTTTCGGGAGTCATTCCAATACCTGCAATGCCGGCTTCGTACTTCGCAAGATATGCCGCATCCCGGTTGGCCGGAGGAACGGCTGGATCGATCTGTGCAGTACCATTCAAAACAATAATATTGCCACCCTGTCCATCGCCATCAAAGTTCAATGTAACCAATTGGCTGCGGGCAATATTGCGAAGTTTAGGTGTATTGGGCTTACTATAGATCAACACCGCCTCGCCATCCCACAAAAACCAGACTGGGCTGGGTAACGGGGCACCATCATCACGAACGGTGGTCAACCAAATAATGATCTCATCATTCAACCGCTGTGCTACGCGCATCCCATATGCACTTGTGAAATCGATCATCGAAATGCTCCTACTCCACTAAAAATGTTCAGAGAAAGCATAACACAACACGAGTGCGGCCTGGGCATGCGAAAACCCTGATTCAATCGCATCGATATACGAGTAGTGCTTCCGATCAATCTGCGCAATCTGCGGATGCATACGTGTCATGATCCAACCCGCAACCACAAGGAGTATATATAGGTTTGTCGAATATCAGGAATCTGGCCAATCAATTGTGACATAGATCTGGCCATTCTGGATGGTGACAGGATAGGTTGGCACGCGAATGCCAATTGGAGGCACAAGCGCCTTACCAGTACGAACACTATAGGTCCAGCCGTGCCAGGGGCATGTCACTGTATCATCAATCAGGACGCCTGCGGAGAGTGGGCCACCCTCGTGTCGGCAGGAATCACCAATGGCATAGACGATCCCACCAACATTTGCCAGCGCAATCGGCAGCCCATCGACATGGACATATGCCATATGACCTGGTGGAAGCTGGGCAAGTTCAGCGACACGGGTTGTCTCGCGTGGCATGGTAGCTCCTGAATCAGCAATCACTCAGTTCCTGGATTGCGAAGGCGATGGGTCTCTGGTATAATCCATCGTCAGCAGCGCTACGGGGAGGTCGCATAGTGGCCTAGTGCGCGGCACTGGAAATGCCGTACAGCGCAAGCTGTCGCGGGTTCAAATCCCGCCCTCCCCGCCATAATACCCGATCACCGCTGCATTACGCGCATATCCTCGGCGAATCCTACGAACCGGCACTCAATTCCACGATTTTAGACTGTTCCTGCTGCAATATAAAATGCGGCTCTTCGCCGAAGCAAAGAACCGCACTACTCAATTGGTGACCCGGGACGGACTCGAACCGCCAACACTCAGTTCCGAAGACTGATGCTCTATCCATTGAGCTACCGGGCCTTATATGCGGTAGTGTAGCATATCCCCCTGAGTGTGTAAAGTCGTTAATACATAGGGCTTTTGCGAAGCCCGAGAACGACAGTGGCCCCGGCTTGAGGCCGGGGCCATTGATGATGTTGAGAAGAAGTCTGTCGTTCGGTTCATACCAGTCGACTGTCTCGTAACAACGTACTGGTTCTCTGAAGCGAGTTGGCGCTTTAGGTATCGGCTGCGATGTCGGCAAGAATGTTAGCAAAATGTCTGTTGTGATGTCGGCTGCGGTGTTGGCAAGAATGTTTGTTGTGATGTTGGCTGCGATGTCGGCAAGAATGTTAGCAAAATGTCTGTTGTGATGTCGGCTGCGATGTTGGCAAGAATGTTTGTTGTGATGTGTGACTGACGATACCTTTGACGATGGCGAACTGATATGAACCGACGTGTGGAACTTAGGAGTAAGTTGTTGTTCAATTTGTTTCCACGAATGAAGTTTACGATTTTTCTACCTTTTCCTCAATGGGTCGTCAGTCCTTATCTGATGCGTTTTCAGTACTACCCTGGTTGCGACCAAAAGTACTATATGTCTCAATAGGAAACGGCCACCCGAGGGTAGCCGTGAAGGAGGAGGTTGAGCGACAATGTATATTATCGCTATATCTCTATCTACTATATCATACGCTCGCCCAATCCACATGGATGCAGCAATTGCTCGCGGTTTCACGAATTCAGCCGAAAGATGTAGCCAGTCTGCGGCGCAAGACGCAGAAGTGGGGCACTATTTGCGATTGCGCCACCAGGCCCAACAACAAGATCTGCGCTCTGTGCATCGCCAAGGAGTGCGGTGAGCCGGTACGTGCCTGGTTCAAGGTCGCTTGCCACAGCGGAAATGGTTGCACCATCAACAGGTTGAGTTCCGAAGTTGAGTACGACCACTACCATACTATCGCCAGAACGTCGTATGAATGCGGCAACCGATGGAGCTCCCATGGTTTCAATCGTTGTGAAGCTGCCATGGGCCAGTGCAGGAATACTGGTATGCAGCTGAATCAAGGTGCGGTAGAGGTTGAGCAACGAATTCGGGTCATCATCTTGCAGAGCAACATTAACGGCTGCAAGATCGCTCTGAAAGCCTTCCCATGCTTGGCCAGTAGTGAACCCGCCACCCTTTTCGTTACTCCATTGCATTGGCGTGCGTAGCCGTTCATCTGGTTGTGTTCCTGTCATGCCGATCTCTTCGCCATAATAGATGAATGGCAACCCTGGTATTGTTAAGAGGGCAACTGCCGCAATGCGAGCGCGCCCTGCCTCACCACCAAGCGTCGTCATCGCACGCTCCTGATCATGATTGGTCAGGAATGGTGCATAGCGCTGATATGGCAACCGATCATAGGCCGCAGCAGCAGGCCGCAGAAAATCACGGGCATCGCCAGATCGAGCAGCATTCAATATACCCTCGCCAATCGCAAACTCGAAATAGGTATCAAGCTGATCTGGGTAATAATCATCGAGTACCCCTGGCCGACCGCCAAAAATCTCACCGACCGTAAAAACATCTGATTTTGTTGTATGCAGAAAGCTGGCATACTCCCGAATCCAGGCGTGGGTCTCGCGGGTATTCTCTTGCTCATTGCCATTCTCGACAACATGTTTAATTGCATCAAGGCGAAACCCAGCGACGCCCATTTCGTTCAACCAGAAGGCACTGATCTTCTCGGCCTCGGCGGTGACTGCCGGGTTACGGTAGTTCAGATCGGGCATGCCTTCCCAGAAGATTGCATAGTAATATTCGTTCCGCCCTGGCGCACGATACCACACCTGTTGGCCCCATGGCCCACGGTAGCCCGGATCGATTGGCGACCAGATGAACCAATCGTGGTATGGTGAGTTCGGATTGTTGAGCGCATCCTGGAACCAGGGATGCTGAATCGAGACATGGTTCAACACAAGATCGATGATCACGCTGATTCCACGCTTGTGCGCTTCTGCTATCAGCCGCTTGAAATCCTCATTGGTGCCATAATCCTTCGATACCGTGTTGTAGTCTGTCGTATCATAGCCATGATAGCTTGCGGCCTGTGCGACGGGCATCAGCCAGATACATGGCGCACCAAGATCCTTCTTGGTTGCAGAATCACCATCGTTAATATAATCGAGCCTCTGGATGAGGCCATTGATATCGCCAATTCCGTTGCCATCGCTATCTGAAAACGAGCGAATGAAGACCTCATAGCAGACAGCAGAATCCCACCAGCCTTCGGCCAGAGGTTTTGCAACCGCCGTTGGGCCTAGGGTGATCGTTGGGATTGCGGTTGGCGCAACGATACTTGCTGTGGCAGTCGGAGTCGTGCCAGCAGCGATTGTCGCCATCAGTGCATCTTCGGATGAGAGCGATGTTGGTGAAGGAGCAACCACAGGGCTAGGGGCGGCAAGTGCAGATGTTGGAGCAGCCGTTGGCGGAGCAGCAGTACTACAGGCAGCAAGAACAGATAGCAGGGTCAGCAAGAGAAGGCGGTGAAATCTCACAACAATAACTCCCCACAATAGGAATGCACATAGGGAGCATTATAGTGCAGAGTCAGGATCAGGAGTCGGGTAGAGACGCTCCGGTGGAGCGTCTGGGCAGCGGAATGTCACGGCAGATATGTAGCCAACATTATTCAGATGTATCGCGTGCGAGATCAGCCTCAGCAATCAACCGATCAAGATCGATATCGGCACATTCCTGATACGAGGAACGGTAGAGCAGGCGCAGCCGAGCGAGGAGATCGGCAATTCGATCCAGTTCTTCGCGGGCCAAACTGATATACTCAGCTGTTTCGGCGCTCAGGGTATGGTCCTCGCTTGTGAGATCAAGGCAACTCCGAATTGATTGGAGTGGGTTGCCAAGTTCGTGTGCGACGCTGGCGGCCAGGCGACTGAGCCAGAAGATCCGTTCAGCACGCAGGGGATCATCGCCCACTTCGCGCTCAATGGTGCGCGGGTTGATTGAGGGCCTATAACTCTGGCGTGGGTGTTGCGATGTCATTGGCATATACCGGATCGAATAAGAGGGAGCGCCCACCTATTATCCTGGTAGCCGCAACAGCAGGTGCTGTGTATAACAAATGTAACATAATGGTTAAAGCACAACCATCCGGCCATAGTCCTGAAAGCCAGCTAGTACTGCCGATACCGAACAGTTATCATATCGAACAGATTGCCAGATACGCTCGAATTCCGCTTTGTGATACTGCAGCTGTACTCTGGCCTGGGAAGGTACTATCGCCAACGATCAGCAGGTTGCGAATATGGGCTGCACGTAGGCCCAGGCTGAACAACCCATAGGTACGTGGCGTCTGGGGTAGGCCACCAACCATGCCAAGATGGCGGTGCGTATAGCGCTGAAAGGTGACAGGAGTACCGACCTGGCGGTAACGGATATGTTGTGAGAGGTTCGGCAGTGCAATTATTGCGGCTTGGAGCATGCGTTCGGCCATGGCATTCTTCTCGGCCCGATAGTGTGCTGGATCTTCCTTGCGCCAGCGCCACCAACGGCTCACATCGGTATGTGTCGATATCGTGATGGCGCGTTGGCCTGCTGGTGCGCGGCGGGCGTCATCGGGTGGATGAATGGAGATGAACACACTATTGGCCTCGCCAAGTGGCTGATTATAATCAACAATAATCTGGTGGTGTTCGGCAAGGCCAGGCGGAATGGCAGCTTCATCGACACCCAGATAGAGCATACACGCGCCCCAGCCTGTTGGTGCCGCAGCAATCGCCGTATTGAGTGCCTTTGGTGTGGCTTCGCCGAGCATGCGAGCAACATCCCAATGGGTTGTGTTGGCCACAACATGGCGAGCTTCGAATCGTTCGCCATGCTCTGTTTCAACGCCAACAGCCTGCCCATCGCTCGTCAGAATGCGAGCGACCCACTGGCGACATCGGATCTCGCCACCATCACGCGTGAGTGAATCGACCAGAGTACGCGCTAACGACCAAGCTCCGCCCTCGGCATAGTGTGCGCCAATACGGGCGAAATCGAGCGCAACCGCACCATAGAGCCATGCACATTGTGCAGCTGTTGTCTGTGCGCTGATCAGCAACTGGCCATCAACATAGGCGCGCATCCGCCGATCCAACACGCCACGCACCCGCAATTCGCGCCCAACCGTGCTGAACAGCCCTGGTAGCAACAAAGCAAGCTCAGGACGGATGGTAGGAATGAGCTGTAGCAAATCGGCGGGTGTTTCGATTGGCAGGTGTGGCAGGCGGGCGGCAAACCGCCATGCAATATCGGCAGTACGCTCCTGGGTTCGCCAGAACGATTCAGTTGAATGGCTGGAACCAAAAACACGCTGACGTTCAGTGATCCAGCGTTCATCGCCCCAGCGTGTCACACGGGCATCTGGCAACCAGACCTGCATGGCCGGGTTGAGTGGGCGGACGGGCCAGGTCAATCCAAGTTTCTGGCCGACCCAGTGATGTGCGCCACCAGGCCGAAACCCAGCAAACAGAGTTGCACCAACATCGAAGACATAGCGTGTGCCATCTGGGCGTTTGCGTTCGTAGGAAGAAGCACAGCCGCCTGGCTCAATATGGCCTTCCAATACCAGAACTTTATAGCCATGGCGAGCCAGCAGCGCAGCCGTTGTTAAGCCGCCGATTCCAGCCCCAATCACAATCACATCGTACACAAAGAAACCTTTTTGTAGAACCAAGAACTACACAACTGAACCAAGTATTCAGGAGTCGCAGTCAGGAGTCAGAATACCGAACCAAAAACTGCGGAACTACGGAACTGCGGAACCGAACCGATAACCCAGAACCACGCATAGATACGGCTAGAATGCATGTGGGGATGTTGCAGATGTGGTTATGATGCGAACTGGGAACCAATGTTTCAGCGATGCGGGCGCGCCACATCTCCACATCTGGGTGCGACGGATTCTTCTGCGATGAACTACCATGCCCAACCATCGCGTAGGGGCGAACACGAGGTTCGCCCACATGGAGCATCACAACGCCATCATCGTGGGCAGACACATCGGTCTGCCCACTACGTGATGACCGACATGGATCGTGGTGCAGAACATCCCGTCACACCCTCCACATCTATAGCCACTTGACATTCTTGTCATCGCCCGTTATAGTAGTTTCGCGTTTCACAAATGGGCAGAACGAATGCAATACGTGGTTCATAACACTACCTCAACTATGACGACCTCGATGGCGATTACCATCGGGGTATTTGTGTTGGGGAGGGACCCGGGCCGCTGATGGCCGATGTGCAATGGACGCCCCCTCCTGAAAAGGACGGGGGTTTTTGTTTTGGTATGGGATTATGTACAAGAAAGTGCAGACCATGATGCTGCTAGAACGCTATCGCAACTTTCTCCCGATGACCGACCAAACACCACGGTTGACGCTTGGCGAGGGCAATACGCCACTGGTGGCTGCGCCACGCCTGGCAGCAGCATTGGGTGTACGCGAACTCCATCTCAAATATGAGGGCATGAACCCAACTGGTTCGTTCAAAGATCGTGGCATGGTGATGGCGGTTGCAAAAGCGATAGAGGCAGGGGCAACATCAATCATCTGCGCCTCGACTGGCAACACCTCGGCAAGTGCGGCTGCCTATGCGGCTCATGCCGGAATCGAAGCGATTGTTGTGGTTCCATCCGGCAAAATTGCGCTTGGCAAACTAGCGCAGGCGCTGATGTATGGGGCACGTTTGCTGGTGATCGATGGGAATTTTGATCAGGCGCTAAGAATTGTGTTTGAATTGTCTGATCGCTTCCCAATCACGCTGGTCAACTCAGTCAACCAGGACCGGATTGAGGGCCAGACGACTGCTGCCTATGAGATTTGTGATGCACTCGGCCATGCGCCCGATGGGCTATGCCTGCCGGTTGGTAACGCCGGAAACATTACGGCCTACTGGCGCGGGTTCTCGCGCTACTGTGAGGCTGGCATGATAACGAACCGCCCGAAAATGCTTGGATTTCAGGCTGCTGGCTCGGCTCCGATTGTGCATGGCGTGGCGATTGAGCATCCCGAGACAGTTGCAACCGCGATTCGCATCGGCAACCCAGCCAGCTGGAAGTATGCGCTTGGTGCCCGCGACGAATCGGGCGGTTTGATTGAAGCTGTCACCGATGAACAGATTATTGCAGCCTGGCGCGATTTGGCCCGGATTGAGGGTGTGTTCTGTGAACCAGCCTCGGCGGCGGGCGTAGCTGGGTTGCGCATGCTGCTCGAACAGAACCGCGCCGAGCGCGATGCCTGTTATGTTGCAGTGCTGACTGGCCATGGCCTGAAAGATCCTGGGTTGGCAGTTGAGCAATTCGCTGCACCTGAGTCGGTTCCTGCCGAAATAGGTGCGATTGTGCGTTGGCTAGGATTATGAGGAAGATATGGCGCTTCTGCTTATGAAATTTGGCGGCACATCGGTGGGGAGTGCTGATGCGATCAGTCGGGTCGCAGCAATCACCCGCGATCAGCAGGTGCGTTGGGGGCAGGTTGCTATTGTCGTTTCGGCAATGAGTGGCGTCACCGATCTGCTCATCCGTGGCGCACAGGCAGCCCTGCACGAACGAGGTGGTTATCGGCCAGCCGCGCTTCAGATTCGTGAGAAACACGAGGTCGCCATCCGCGAGTTGCTTGGCGATGAAGCCGAAGCGGCGGCAGTTCGCAGCATTATCGAGCCATTGATCAGTGAGTTCGAGTTATTGTGCCATAGTGTTGGCGTTCTTGGCGAACTTTCGCCACGGGCGCTTGATGCGATCAGTGGCCTTGGTGAGCGCATGAGTGCGCCACTGGTCGCAGCAACAATACAGTCACAGGGTATGGCTGCCGAAGCGATTGATGCAAGCGATATCGTGGTGACAACTGCTGAATTCGGCAATGCCGTGCCGATCTACCCGGAAACTCGTGAGCGTATTCGCGAACGACTGTTGCCCTTACTCCATCACGGCGTTGTACCGGTGGTGACGGGCTTCGTTGGGGCGACTGAAACTGGCGCGCTGACGACACTCGGGCGTGGTGGCAGCGACTATAGCGGCGCAATTGTTGGCGCGGCTCTTGATGCCGATGAGGTCGCGATCTATACCGATGTCGATGGTGTGATGACAACCGACCCACGCCAGGTTCGTGAGGCGCGGATCCTACCATCGCTTTCGTATGCCGAGATGAGCGAGCTGGCCTATTTTGGGGCGAAGGTTCTGCATCCACGAACGATCCGGCCTGTCGTTGAGCGTGAGATTGCCATCCGCATTCGCAACACATTCAACGCCGATCACGAAGGAACGCTGATTGTTCGTGAGAGTACATCAGGTGGGCGGCCAGTCAAGGCGGTCACGTCGATCAAATCGATGAGCCTGATCACCGTCGAAGGGCGTGGCATGATTGGTGTGCCGGGTGTGGCGGCGCGCACATTTGGAGCCGTTGCCAGTGTTGGCGCAAACGTGCTCATGATCTCGCAGGCATCTTCCGAACAGAGCATCTGCTTTGTTGTGCAAACCAGCACAGCGCCAACAGTTGTGCAGGCACTGGAAGATGGCCTTGGATCAGCGATTGCCCGCCGCGATATTGATCGGATTATTGCGCGTGAGGATGTTGTGATTGTGACAGCCGTTGGCGCGGGGATGCGCGAAACGCCAGGTGTGGCCGCAATGGTCTTCCGGGTACTTTCCGAACAGGGCATCAATGTGGTTGCGATTGCCCAGGGTTCTTCGGAATGTGCGATCAGTATTGTTGTGAGTGCCCGTGATTGTGATGCGGCAGTGCGGGCCATTCATGCACTCACGATCTGAATAATGCGCTTTCCGCCCTCACCCCCGGCCCCGCTCCCAGAACGGGAGAGGGAGATGCGGATCTGACTTCCTCTCTCATTGGGAGAGGGTTGGGTGAGGGAGAATACCGAGAAACTTAGTTTACAGAGTAATTAGTCATTCATAGTTTTCATAACAGGAGCACAATCATGGCCCCATCACGCAAAATACCAGTTGCTATTCTTGGTGCAACAGGCACGGTCGGGCAGCGGATGATCGAACTGTTGGCCAATCATCCCTGGTTCGAGATTGCAGCACTCACCGGCTCGGATCGGACGGTCGGTCGGCCATATGGCGAGCTGGTGAATTGGAAGCTCAATGATGCACCGCCGCCAGCTATCGCCAGAATGATCGTCCAGCCGAGTGATAGCCCGCTTGATGTTGGAATCGCGCTATCAGCGCTCCCAACCGATGTGGCTCGTACCGTTGAGCCGCTTTGGGCAGAACAGGTGGCCGTCTGCTCGAATGCCTCGACCTACCGTATGGCAAGCGATATACCGCTGATCGTCCCTGAGGTTAACCCGGATCATATTGGCATGATTGAGCGACAGCGCAGCGAGCGCGGCTGGAAAGGCTGCCTCGTCACCAACCCAAACTGTGCATCAATCGGGATTGTGATGGCATTGCGGCCATTGCACGATGCCTTTGGTATCGAGAAGATGCATGTGGCCACGCTTCAGGCCATTTCTGGCGCAGGCTACCCCGGCGTCGCATCGCTCGATATTGTCGATAATATTATCCCGAATATTGGCGATGGCAGCGAAGAAGCCAAGATCGAGAGTGAACCGCTCAAATTGCTTGGTAGCCTCAGCGATGGGCGGATGATCCCAGCTTCAGCAATCATCTCGGCGCAGGTCACACGTGTTCCGGTTGTGGATGGGCACACGGCGCTGCTGTCGATTAAGTTTGCCCGTCGCCCAGATCCAATCGATGCAATTGATGCGCTGGTAGCATTCCGTGCCCCTGAGATTGTCCGCAATCTGCCAAGCGCGCCAGAGTTCCCCGTAATTGTTCGATCCGAATGGGATCGGCCACAGCCACGCCGGGATCGTGATGCTGGACGCGGCATGAGTGCATCGGTTGGGCGAATACGGCCATGCCCGCTGCTCGATCTGCGAATGGTGGTACTCGCGCATAATACGATCCGTGGAGCCGCTGGTGGCGCACTCTTAAACGCAGAGTTGCTTGTTGCAGAGGGAATTGTTTCGTAGCAACTGAGTGAGCAGTATGTCCCGGATGTATCCGCAGATGACGCAGATGACGCAGATTTGAGGCACCTTTGATCTGTTACTGCGAATGAAGTGCCGTTTTGCTTACCCAAGCGTAACCCACGAGCACTTGTAGAAGGAGCGTGATTATGCCAGGTGTGAACTTTGATCGCGCCGCCGAGTATTATGATGCAACGCGGGGGTACCCGCCTGGAGTGGATGAACAATTGCGTGATGCATTGATCAAACAATTGCATCTTGCGCCACAGGCATCGATCATCGAACCAGGCATCGGCACTGGGCGAATTGCGCTACCATTCGTGCGGGCTGGCTATCGGTATACTGGCGTCGATCTCTCGCTTGGCATGATGCAGGCACTGCGCCGCAAGCTCTCTGCAATCGGCAGCAGTGGGCCAGTACGCTTACAGCTCTGCCAGGGCGATATTATGCATCTGCCGTTAGCAACACATATATTCGATGCAGCGATTATGGTGCATATTCTGCATCTTGTCGATGATTGGGAGATCGTGCTTGATGAAGTTCGGCGGGTGCTCAAGCCAGGTGCGCAGATTGCGTTAGCGAATGACAGAAACCGCGCCAACGATTCGCCAACACCGCCCGATCAGGTCTGGCCGATGTGGGCGACTATCCTGGATGAGCTTGGTGTGCCAGCGGAGCAGCGCCGCAGCCAGGCAGTACGTGGGCTGGATGCGCGTTTTGCTGAGTATCTGCGTGGCATCGGTGCAACAATCGAACTGGTGACACTTGTTGAATACCAGCAGCAACCGACAACAGCCAGCGAGGTCGTGGCTAGCTACCGCGACCGCATCTTCAGTAGTTGTTGGAGTCTGCCCGATTCTGTTCATGCACAGGCAGCGCAGCGATTGGAAACGTGGCTCGCAACAAGCTGCGATGATCCCAATACGCCCTATTCCTCGTCTGGAATGATCGAGGCGATGATTGTGCAATTGCCTTGATCACCTGAGAGGATAACATGCCCAACGCTGCCGATTTTATTATTACTCATGCTAATGTTCTGACCATGAACCCCGCTATGCCAACAGCAGAAGCCGTGGCAATCGCTGGAAAGCATATTCTGTTTGTTGGTACAGATCGGGATGCAGCCACCCTGCGTGGCTCGCACACTCGTGTGATCGATGCTGCTGGCGCAACAACGCTGCCAGGATTGATCGACAGCCATTACCACCTGATGCTTGGATCATTGCGCTTGGATGGCATTCAGCTTGGCGATGTTGCCAATATTCAGCAATTGGCCGCAGCGATTCATGAATACGCTGCACTGCATCCAAACGATTCCTGGCTGGCTGGCTATGGGTTACGCTATGGAACCGGGCCTGCTGGGCGCGAGCTGACCCGCCATGATCTCGATGCGATTGAGCCAATACAACCAGTGCTGCTGACTGCGTTTGATGGACACACGGCCTGGGCGAACACGCCTGCGCTTGAACTGAGCGGCGCACTGCATGGCTACGATTGTGGCCCGAATAGTGAGATCGTGATCGGTGCGGATGGCCTCGCACTGGGCGAATTGCGTGAACCAGGTGCGTTTGGGCCATTGCGTGCGCTGGTTCCCAAACCAGATGCGGCCCGAAAACGCGAACTCCTGCGGCTTGGGCTGGCCCAGGCAGCGCGGCTTGGCATCACCAGTGTTCATAACATGGATGGCGATATACACAAGCTGGCGATCTACCAGGCAGCTGAACAGGCTGGTGAGCTGACGCTGCGCGTGTATGTTCCCTATGATATCACGCCTGCAACTGAACTCACCCAGATCGCTGAGGCAGTTGCGATGCGGGATGCGTGTAATGGCCCACTCGTGCGCGCCGGTGCAGTCAAATTCTTTATGGATGGGGTGATCGAGGGCTACACCGGGTTGCTACTCGAACCATATGCGGATCGGCCAGAATGTTATGGCGATGCGAATTTCACCCCGGAGCAGTTCAATCGGCTGGCAACCGAAGCCGATCGGCTTGGCATGCAGATCTTTGTTCACGCAATTGGCGATCTGGCGGTGCGGCGCACCCTGGATGGCTATGCGGCAGCGCGGGCTGCCAATGGAACCCGTGATAGCCGCCACCGTGTTGAACATATTGAACTCATCCATCCTGCCGATCTGGCACGCTTTGCCGAACTTGGCGTGATCGCCTCCATGCAGCCCTACCATGCGCCAATTCCACCAGATTATGGTACTGTATGGTGCGAACGGGTTGGGCGGCAGCGCTGGCAGCGCAGCTTCGCCTGGCGGCAGATCCGCGATGCTGGTGCGATATTAGCGTTCGGCAGCGATTGGCCGGTTGTCACGCAGAACCCATGGATTGGTATCCACGCAGCCATCACCCGCAGCGCCTGGGCCGCAGAAGCTCCTGCACAATCCATTTCGCTGGAAGAAACCCTGGTTGCCTATACGCGCAACGCAGCCTACGCCGAATTTCAGGAACAGCACAAGGGCATGCTCCGCATCGGTATGCTCGCCGATCTGGCGCTGCTTGATCGAGATATGATGGCACATCCCGCCAGCGAACTATCGCAGGCGCGTGTGCATATGACGATCTGCGATGGCAGGATTGTATATGAAGGGTAAACGCTTGTCTGAAGTTTGCTCACACCATGCCCCGCAGGCTAAAGCCTGCGGATTCAAGGGTATGCGTCGTTTGCGCTCCTGATGGCTAAAAGCTGAAAGCTGAGAGCTAAAGAAAAGGAACCCAGCATGTCTACGGAATCGATTATTTTCACCCGCGGTGTACCCCCACCCGAGGCCTTTCCAACCGAGCAATTGGCCGAGTGTTTCGCCGATGCGCTCGCCGCAGATCCAGCGATTGTGTTGCAGTATGGGCAGCAACCCGGCTACCCGCCATTACGCAGGCTGCTTGCAGCTGAATATGGCATCAGTGATAGCGAGGTGCTGGTTGCCAATGGCTCGTTGCAGTTGCAGGATCTGATTGCCGCCGAGCTTGTGCGGCCTGGCGCAACAGTATTGACCGAACAGCCGAGTTATGATCGGGCAATTACTGTATTCCAACGCCGTGGGGCTAAAGTCATTGGCATTCCACTTCAACCCGATGGGATCGATATCGAGCGGCTTGAGGCAGCAGTGAAACGAAACGTCCCCGCCTTTCTGTATATCATCCCCGATTTTCAGAATCCCGCTGGTGTGACGACATCATTGGCGAAGCGCCGCCGGGTTGTTGAATTGGCCGAGCAGTATGGCTTCTGGGTGCTCGAAGATGTGCCATATCGTAAGCTGCGCTATCGTGGCGATGATGTGCCAATGCTGCGCGAGATCAGCCCAACCCGAGTGTTAACCCTGACATCGTTCAGCAAGCTACTGAGCCCCGGCATGCGGGTTGGCTATCTGGTTGGCCCAAGTGCGCTGGTTGCGGCAATCACAAAACAGGGCGAGTACACCTATCTTTCACCAGTGCTGCCAACCCAGGCGGCGGTTGCCGAATATATCAAGCGTGGCTGGCTTCAACCAAATATCGATCAGCTCAAAGCACTGTATCGTCCGCGATGGGAGGCCATGCTCACGGCAGTTCGTACCCATCTCAAGGGGGTTGAATCCTCCGAACCAGATGGTGGGTTCTTTGTGAGTGTCACTCTGCCAAAAGATGCGAACATCAATGGACTGATTGAACGAGCCAAGCAGATTGGCCTGATTCTGACGCCAGGGCAGCCGTTCTTTGCCGAGCCTGATCTTGGTGAGGCCCCTGATGGCGAGCGCTTTGTGCGGCTGCCATTCTGTGCTGTCACTCCGCAACAGATCGATGAGGGTGTGCGGCGCTTAGCGAGCCTGATCTAACGTATAGCCGATAGACTGATAGCCAAAAACGCGAGCGAAGGCTATGTTCTAAAATGCATGAACATTGAAGCACAGCAGATTTGAGGATTGAGATGCGCATATACGGCCGCGGAGCCATGTCGGATCTGTTAGATGATATGGTTGTCTATCGTAGTTTACGTCCAGCTGATCCACGATTGCCAGGGTTATCCGACATTCGGCCTGGCCGGCTGCCACGCAAGGGTGAGCCAGCCTATGCGCTGGTTGTTGCGGAAATTCTACGAGCGGCGCGCAAGCATACTGCCCCTGGTGCAGAGATCAAACGGTTGATCCTGGTTGGTGATACACGGCGCAGCGATGGGGGGGCATTCGATACGATTTGTGCTACAACCAATTGGCGTGGTCGTGCATTCATCTGCGACGAAGTGACGGAAGCTGCGCCAGAGGTACGCTATGAGCGTGGCGCAACCTATGCGAACGCCTGGCAGTCGTTGCATGCATTCCATGCGGCACTGGAAGCAGAGGAATTCCTGATCGATACTGGCACCGTTGTTGTGCTGGATATTGATAAAACACTGATTGGAGCCAAGGGCCGCAACCATCGCCTGATTGATCAGGCACGGCTGCGGGCGCTCCGAACGGCTGTTGCGGATGTACTTGGCGCAGATTTTAACCAGGCATCGTTTGAGGCGATCTACCATGAACTGGACCAAAGCTGCTACCATCCGCTCACCGAGGATAACCAGGATAATGTGGCCTATCTGTGTGTGATGGTTGGCGGTTCTGTGCTCGGGCTCGAAGAGCTGGGCCGATTACTTGCGGAAGGGCACGCATTCCGCGATGTGCTCGATATTGTTGGCGACCGGGTGCTTGGCTCGGCACCGTTGTTGGCACCATTTCATGATGAAATCGTTCGGCTGGTGCTCGGTGGCGATCCAACGCCATTCAAGGTCTTCCGCCAGCGTGAGTATGCCGAAACAGTTGCATTGATGGGCAAACTGCCGGATGGTGCTGCCGATACACTGCTCACACAAGAGATCGTCATTACCGGTGAGATCTGGGAGTTGGCGCAGGTGTGGGCCAAACGAGGCGCACTACTGTTTGGGCTATCGGATAAACCAGATGAGGCTGCCTACCCAACACGTACACGAACCGAGGTGGGTACATTCCCGTTACACCGCATTCGCACGCATATTATTGGCAGTTAGTTGTGTTTACTTGGTGCAGCAAGGCTTCGCCTCGCCGCACCAAGTAATATTTTTATGGGGAGCAAAGGTTAAGTATGTGCTATTCGCCAACGACCGAGAGTAGATAACCCTTGCCGCGCACATTCAGAATATAGCGGGGCTGGCTTGGATCTGGCTCAAGCTTCTGGCGTAGGTGGTGAATATGCGGCTTGATCAATTCGCCGGCCTCAAGTTCGCTGGCCTCATAGCCCTGGGCACACTTCACCAGTTGTGCATAGCCCATCATTGTTCCAACATGCTCGGCCAAGCAGAGTAACACCCGAAACTCCGTTGGCGTTAAGGGCAACGTTTTATTATTCAGCGAAGCTAGTTGCCGCCAGGTATCGAGCTGGAGTGGGCCAACAATAACGACCCGTTCGGTCGTGCCGGTTCCAGAACCATCCAGCGGACGCCCTCCACGCAATTCACGAACGGCCATGTCAACAGTATCCAGCAGATTTTTGCGGCGCTGGGCATCGGCGTGTGCCGCAAGGCCAGCACGCACCCGCTCAACCACCTGCGATGGTTCGGTTGTCTTCAGCAGATAATCGAAAATATTAAACTGAATACCCTCGACGGCAGTATCAAGCGATCCATGTCCAGTCAACACGATGATCGCAAGATCTGCATCCTGCTGACGGGCAGCCGCAACCACCTGCATCCCATCAATCTCAGGCATCTTCAGATCAACAAGTAACAGATCATAGCGCTGAGTAGAAAGCAGACCGATTGCTTCTGCCCCGCCCTCAGCACTGGTCACATCATACCCTGCGCGTTGAATCAACGTACTCAGCGTCAGGCGGATGTTCTTCTCATCATCGACCACCAGCACGCGTGCGGGCTGACTCATACGGCCTCCAGGCTAGACCAATTACGAAACGATGGTACCACGAGCCTTCAGGAGCGTCAAACAATGCAGGGTATTACCCTGCCTGTGTTGATTCGGCCCAGAATAATGCAACCTTCGATTTGAGCAGTGCATGTTCGGGCTTTTCCAGGCGTGGATCTTCTAGAAGGATCTTCTGGGCTTCGAGATTGGCAGCATGTAGCAATCGCGTATCCGCGAGTTGCGCCACTTTGAGATCGGGTGTACCGCTCTGGCGCGTTCCAAAGAATTCGCCCGGCCCACGCAATTGCAGATCAATCTCGGCCAGCTTAAAGCCATCGCGAATATCGACCATTGCCTCAAGCCGTTGTTTGGTTAACTCATTCTCTTTATCGCTCACCAGAATACAATAACTCTGATGAATACCACGGCCAACGCGCCCACGAAACTGGTGCAACTGCGCCAACCCAAAGCGCTCGGCCCCTTCGATCAGCATGGTCGTCGCATTTGGTATATCAATACCAACCTCGATCACTGCCGTCGCAACCAGGATATCATACTCATGGTTGCGAAAGGCAATCATCACTGCATCCTTCTCGCGCGGCGGCATTTTGCCATGAATAAGGGCGACACGCAAATCGGGGAAGACTTCGCTGCCCAGTTTGACATACATTTCCTCTGCCGATGGCAGATCGACCTTCTCGCTCTCATCAACAAGCGGGCAGACAACAAATGCCTGGCGGCCCTTGGCGATCTCGCGCCGCAGATGCTTATAGGCTTTATCGCGCTCGGTCGATGTAATCCAGCGCGTCTTAATATCCTGGCGACCTGGCGGCAACTCATCCAGCACCGATGTATCCAGATCGCCATAGATCGTCAGCGTCAGGGTTCGCGGAATTGGCGTGGCTGTCATCACCAGCATGTGTGGATTGAACCCTTTATCCTTCAGGCGCTGGCGCTGTTCGACGCCAAAACGATGCTGTTCATCGACAATCACCAGGCCAAGCTGGGCATAGCGTACACTCTCGGTAATCAGGGCATGCGTTCCAATCACAAGATCGACATCGCCATTTGCAATCGCCTCCAGCACCCGGCGCTTCTCTTTCGCACCAAGGCTGCCCGTCAGTAGCGCTGCCCGCACTCCCTGACCATCCAGATCATCCTCGGGCGTCATCCCCAGCAACAGTTGGATTTCACGCATACGCTCGGCCTGGGCTGGATCGATCTGCACCTGCCAATCGGATGGCGCAGTGCTTCGGCGGCGTGGCGGCGCGGCCATCACGTCATAGATGACATCACTATCGCCAGTTTCATTGATAGTATCGGCAACACTATCATCGACTGCCTGCCGTTCGATCAATTCACGGGTTGCCCATTCGCGCGGAACGCGAACTTTCGCCAGGGTTCGCTTGAGGCCCTTATAGTGTTGTTCGGCCAGGATTTCGGTGGGGGCCATGAGCGCCACCTGAAACCCACTCGCAATTGACTGCATCGCCGCCGCTGCTGCCACAACCGTCTTGCCACTACCAACATCACCCTGCAACAGGCGCGCCATTGGCACAGGGCGGCCCATATCGCGGAAGATTTCTTCGAGCGCCCGCACCTGTGCGCCAGTCATTTCGAAGGGCAGCTTCTCCAGTAGATCCTCGTGAACCGTCTCATTAAACGTCATCGCAAAGCCACGCTCTGCCTGCCAGAGCACCTTGCGCTGCAAGACACCAAGCTGGATCAGCAGAAATTCATCAAATGCAAGCCGCCGCCGGGCCAGCTCAAGCTGGGCCTGGTCATTTGGAAAGTGGATCTGTGCGATTGCCTCAGAAAGCCCCATCAAACCAGCGCGCTCACGAACGACTGCCGGAAGATGATCTTCGAGCAATTGCGCCGCTCGATCAACAACTTGTTTGATCAGCGCCCGTGCGTTCCGTTCCGCCAGCCCTTTGGTGAGCGAATGAACTGGCACCAGCCGCCCTGCATGAATCAGCTCATCCTCAGTATAGGGCTGCCAATCCGGCCCCGTCATCTGCCGCAAACCCAGGTAGGAATCAACCTTGCCACTCAGCACAATCTGCATGCCTATTGGTAGTTGCTTGGCCAGCCAGGGTTGGCGAAAGAACACTACCTTGAGATTACCACTCTGATCGCCGACCAGTACTTCGAGCGCCTGCATGCCGCTGCGCGTCCCAAAACTGCGAACATCCACAACCGCAGCAATCACCGTCTCAGTTGCGCCGATCTCCAATTCGGCGATCTGTTTCTGGGATGTATAGTCATCATAGCGATGCGGGAAGTGATACAGCAGATCGCGAACGGTGCGAACACCCAATCGGCGGAATGATTGTGCTGTGACCTTGCCAATGTTTGGGAGCTGTTCAAGTGGCGAATCAAGCGTGATCGGTGGTGCAGGTTTGGCAGGTTTGGCTGGAGTGGGCTTGAGCGATGGCAACGGCTTCACAAGCGCTGGTGTAGGCGGGCGGGTGGGAGTAGTCGCTGCGGCACCTGCCTCATTCGCCCGAAAGAGGCTCCGCAGCCCCTCGATCACGACTGTAAGACGTTCGCGGCGTGTTTCAACATCCAGCACACCATAGCCAGCCAGCGATTCCAGCGCATCCTGAACGGCAGAGTACTGGAGCGCCCCATTGCCATTAAGCCGCCAGTTTGTCAGAAAGCGCTCGATCCCATCTGCCACTGCGCCATCATCGCAGCCGCGCTCCTGCTCTGCGCGCAGGATCTTCCCAAGCTGAATAATTTGATCTCGGCCTTCCATCACACCTGTCTCACCTGTCACGCCTGTGTCATTGCTGTAATTGTGAGTGCATTCGGGCCAACATGGGTGCCAAGCACAGCACCGATCTGCACCACTCTGATCCGCTCGCGCTCCATCAAGCCAACCTCTGCACACATGTCGGCAAGCTGTTCTGCCTCACTCCGACTCGATGTGTACTGGACGCTCAGTTCGGCATAGGCACCCCGCGCACGGGCAAGTTCAACCAGACGACCAGGAACACGTTTCCATGTCCGTACCTGTTCGACTGGCCGCACCTCGCCATCGCGTACTTCGAGGATCGGCTTCACATTCAGAGCCGTCCCGACCAATGCACGCAAGCGGCTGATCCGCCCGCCCATTTCCAGATAGCGCAGTGTATCGAGCCCGACCTGCAATCGTAGCCGCTGGCGCATCCCTTCCAGCATTGTCACAATTGTGGCAAGCGATTGACCTTCCTGGGCTGCCTTGGCCGCAGCAACGGCCAGAAAGGTTAATGTCATGCCAATATTGCGGCTATCGACACAGATAATGCGTGAGCCAGGCAATTCCGCCTCGACCATATCGGCTGCCTGGCGTGCAGCATTATAGGTTCCACTGAGCTTCCCGGCCAGGCTGATTGAAATGACGTTTTTACTGCCGTTTTCCGTCACCAATGTACGAAATTGCTCGGCAAACATACCAACAGATGGTGCTGCGGTACTTGGCAGCGTATCGGTTGTTGCCAGCCAATCATAGAACTCATCACGCGAGATATCGATTTCGTCGCGCAATGTCTCACGGCCGCGCATCATCAACACGGGAACAACCTGGATGCCATACTGTTCGCGCAGATCAATTGGCAGATCGGCAGTGCTATCGACAACAACCTTGATCATAGAAATCAGCCCTTATAGAGAGAACAAGTCTATCTGAGACTCTTGTTCTCTTGTTCAGCAGCAAAGGAACAAACGAACAAGTCGTGCATTGTTCAATGTTTGCTTGTTCGTTGTAGTAGTTGTCCAAAATTGAACAGCGCAACGTGCGCTACTCGATTCCCTCGAAGACGGCCACACCCATAGCACCAGGGCCGAGATACGCGCCAATGCTTGGCCCAAATTGCTCGATCTGCACGCGCCCACGCGGAAAGATTGGATCAACCTTTTCCAGTAACTTCTCAACATCCTCAGGTGTTGTTGCATACAGTGCAACCACCTCACGAACCCGTGGGAAATCCTCAATAAATGTATACAATCCCTCAATTGCCTTGGCGCGGGTTCGGGTTCGCTCATATGGAACAATTTCGCCCTCGTCCATCAGCATCAATGGCTTGATCCGCTGCATCGAGCCAAGCACCGAGGTTGCTAATGAAAGCCGCCCGCCCTGTTCAAGATATTCGATGGTATCAACGAAGAAGACCATATGGCAATGCTGGATCAGCAGGTTGATCAACTGGGCTGTCTCGGCTGGACCAGCGCCAGCCCGCACCGCACGGGCCGCGTGAATGGCCACGAGGCCGAGGCCCATCGAAAGCAGCTTACTATCCAGAATTTCAGTTCGAGTGGCGCTCGCGGGCAGGCGCACACGCGCCTGCTGGGCGGTATGATAGGTATTCGATAAGCGACTGGACATATGGATGGAGAAGACATACTCATATTCGAGTGCCAGCCGCCGATACAGTTGCTCGAATGCCACAAGTGGCGGTGCAGTAATCGTCACCTTCGTACGATTATCCTGTAACAGCGGGAAAAATTGCTCTGAGGTGATGTCCGATCCGGCACGAAACGTCTGGTCGCCGATCTGAATATGCATCGGCACGACTTCAATCCCAAGATCCTGTGCGACCTGGGCTGGGATATCGCATGAACTATCGGTGACAATTTTGATGCTGGGCATTCTACGAAGCTCCTGGGGCGGAGCATTTACTCCACCGAGATGATGTAATTGTACAGCGGTTGCCCGCCTTCGTGAACCTCTATTTCAAGCTCATTGTAGCGCATCCCGATCTGTACCGCTAGATGTTCAGCATCAGCTTGTTGAAGCGTGCCGCCATAGTAGATCGTGAGCAAGCTGGCCTGTTCAATTGCCGCATGCGTCAAGAGCTCAAACACAATTGCAGGCTCCTCTGCTCCTGCTACAACCAATCGGCCATCAAGCAGCCCAATCGACTGGCCAGCCTGGACGGTGATGCCATCGACGACGGCATCCCGCGCCGCAATCGTTACTGCCAGTGTCCGAACTTCACTGGCTGCCTGAAGCATTGCTGTGGAGTTTTCATTCAGGGCAGCATCTGGATTTAGGCGTAACAGTGCGGCAATTCCCTGCGCAGCCGATCTCGTCTCAACAACAATAACGCTGCGATCACTATATTGGCTGGCCAGTTGTGCAGCAGCAACAACATCGGGATCATTTGGGAGGAGCACAATCTGTTGCTGGGGCAGATGATCAATTGCGGCCAGGAAATCCCCTGCACTAGGGTTGGCACCCGGCCCACCATCAACAATCAGCGCGTTTAGGCCACGAAAGATGCTTGCAAACCCTCCCCCAGCAACGACTGCAATCACTCCAATCGCTAGTTCTACCCCTGCCGAATGATCCGTCGAATAACCTGCTGAATGTTCTGATGCCTGATCAACAGCCAGTGATGAACCAATACCAGCATCGCCAACCGCCCGCTCCTGGGTTGCGTGGCCATGCTCGGCCACCTGCTGGTCCATATTTGTGATTTCAACCCGATCAAGCGTTCCCATCGCTAGTGCAGTATTGAGAACATCACCAGGACGCAGCGTATGGACATGCACGCGAACCAGGCGCTCATCACCAATCACCACCAGCGAATCGCCTAGCCCGCTGAGGGTCTCCCGTACCGTCTCGACAACCAGGCCAGCACTATTGATCACGAAATTTGTGCAGTAGCCATAACTCTCGGTGCGATGCACACTCGCCGATGGGATATTCCGAACTACGGGAAGCGAGCCAGTGCGTGCAGGTATCGGTGTGTTGCGGGCGTAGTGTAACAGGCCTTCCAGCAGAATCAAGAGCCCTTGCCCACCCGCATCGACAACGCCAGCATCGCGGAGGGTTTTCAGCAGCGCAGGCGTCCGAGCAACTGCCGCACGCGCCCCGCGCACTGCTCCTTCCAAAACGGCATCCAGTGAGGTGTGCCCAACGTTGAAGGCATGAGCGGCGGCATGGCTCGCTTCACGAATGACAGTCAGCATGGTTCCTTCAACCGGGCGCAGAATAGCCTTATAGGCGGTTGTGCTGGCCTGTGCGAGTGCCGCTACCAGTTCTGTCGGCCCACAATGCTGATGCCCAACCAGGGCCAGGCCAAGCCCACGCAATATCTGCGACAGGATGATGCCGGAATTGCCACGACCATGCATCAGCGCCCAATAGGTTACTCGCTCGGCAACAACCGCTGCCGATGGATCGGGAACGACATCGCGAACGACGCCGCTGAGTGTCAGCGACATATTTGTTCCCGTATCGCCATCTGGTACAGGGAAGACATTCAGCGCATTCAGGGCATCGGCATTTCGATCAAGCCAGTGTGAGGCTTCTGTCAGCGCAGCCAGCAGCTGCGTGCCATCCCACGATTCAGGCAGTGTATCAACATCAGTTGGAGCAGATCGATCCATAGTTATATGTTCATTCATTAAGCATTACAGATCAAGGGTGGCGCAGACCTTGGACATACACGCGCACATCGGCAATTGGCTGACCAATAGCCTGCTCAAGTGCTGCACGAACACGCATACTCAACAGCCGAGCAGTTGCCTCAATTGGCGCACCATAGATGATCAGCGTTTCGATCTCGACCATAAGGCCAGATCCTGTTTCACGAACCACCAGTGCCTTTGGGCTAGGCACAAGGCCAGCACACCCATCAACAGCAGCGATAGCGCGTTTCACCACTGATGCAATAGCACGCGGCCCAATTCGAATATCGCCATGTGGAGGTGTGTTCATATCAAGTTGCCTTACAGCAGTGGGTATGGTAATATGCACTATTAGTGTGTCAATCGAACTGCGAACGCCCGGACAGCCCGGGGAGGATACAAATGGCTAAGTGTGAGATCTGCGACAAGCATGTAACATTCGGGCGCAACATTCGCTTTACTGCATCTGGATCCAGCTGGGTGCGCCGTGCCCCCAAGACAAACCGTACATTCAAGCCGAACATCCAGAAGACAACGCTACACATTGAGGGCACCCCTGTTCAGATCAAGGTCTGTACCAAGTGCCTACGCTCGCTCTACAAGACGCGTTAACGAACGATGGAGCATTATTGCTCTGGATAGACGGCCAGGGTCTGATGTATCAGACTCTGGCCGTTTCATCTTTCTCGCGGCGCGCGTTATTATAGCACAGGAGCGTCAGAAGTAACGTGCAATCGCGTATGCCACCCCAGCTTCCTGAACAGTCGGAAGCACATCGGCTGCAATAGCACGCACTGCCGGAATGGCATTGCCCATGGCCAGCCCAAGCCCTGCCCAGCCGATCATCGACAGGTCATTCTCCTGATCACCGATAGCAACGACTTCCTCACGAGCGATACCCAACTGCTCGGCGAGCCTCGCCAACATTGCGCCCTTGCTCACCCCAACCGCAGTGAGTTCCCCAAATAATTCGTGTGAACGGGTTGTATCGAGCCGCCCGGCAAAGCGCGGCGCTAACTCAGCCAGTACCCGGCCAACGATATCTGGTTGAGCAACGAACAGAACCTTGGTGGGCGAATGGGCGGCAATCAGTTCTGGGAGGTTCGGTTCAATCACCACTTCGACTGGCTCTGGATGATAGCTCAGATACAGATCGAGTTCCGGGCGTTGAGCTGCGATACACAACTTCTCATCGATATATGCAATCGTAAAAATATCGTGCTCAAGTAATACCGCAGCGGCCTCAGCTGCCGGCTCACCTGGCATGGCAATGTGGGCATAGATTTCACCTGATTGTGGATGCCGCAGCAGCGCACCCTGATAGCAGATCACCGGATCGCTAATGCCAAGATGGCGTGCAAACGGTAATGTTGCGCCATACATCCGCCCAGTTGCGATGGTCACATGCACGCCGCGTTCCTGGAGATGGGCAACTCCAGCGCGCACGGATTCTGGAATGATCAGATCGGGGCCAACAACGGTTCCATCAAGATCGAGTGCCAGGAGTTTATAGTGCATTTTCTCTCTTTTCGCCAAGAACCAAGAACCGAGCATTCAGAAGTCAGGAGTCAGAATACTGAACCAAGAGCGGAATACCCAAGAACTTCCTTTACGGAGTACTCAGTAGCTCTCGGAAGATCAACCGTTACCACCCGATCAAGCCCTGCCAGATCCTTGTGGACTGCTATTTGTGCAACTGGAAATTCGGCACGCGCCAATTCGGATACCGCCAGCCCCTGATCATGACCAATTTCGAGCAGCAATGCTCCATGTGGTCGCAGATAGGCTGGTGCTTGGGTGAGCAAGCGCCGATAGACACCCAACCCATCTGGGCCACCATCGAGTGCTAGCCAGGGTTCATAACGCCGAACGCCTTCCTCAATTGTGGAAAGGATGGTATATGGCGGATTGCTGACCAGCAGATCAACAGGTTCATCCAGCGCTGCCAGCAGATCACCCTGACGCAAGGAGATGCGCTCCGCCAAATCATAGCGTGTAATATTGATCGCAGCCACCGCCAGTGCCTCTAGCGAGAGATCAGTGGCAATGATCCACGCAGCAGGAAGATGATAGGCCAGTGCGACGGCAATACAGCCACTTCCGGTGCATATATCGCCAATTGTGCAGCCATTTGGCAACTGCCGCGCTCGCATCAGCGCCAACTCCACCAGCAGTTCTGTTTCTGGGCGCGGGATGAGTACAGATCGATTGACGACGAACTCCAGGCCATAGAATTCGCGCTGCCCAATCAGGTAGGCAACTGCTTCAAGATCGGCACGCCGCCCAATCAGTTCCCGAAATCGCTCGATCTGTACGGATTCGAGCAGCGCACGGCCCTCGGCGAGCAGCCAAGCACGCGACCAACCCAATGCATGTGCCAGCAGTAATTCGGCATCAAGGCGTGCTGTCGGGCTGCTTTCGCGCAACTGGGAGGCTCCCCAGAGTAACGCAGAACTAATTGTTGTGCGATTATCGCTCAATCAATATGCCTACTGGGCATGCTGGCGCAATTCGCGGATCTTGGCGGCATCAGTGACCTGGCGGGCATATTCGGGTGGGTAGAGCGCACCACCCATATAGATGCGCGGGTTGCGATAGCGCATCGGACTCTCAACCGTCCCAAAACCTGTTACATGAAATTCGTGTGCGCCACTGAGTACGACAGCCTTCTTCATGTTGCGCTCGGTTCCACAGCCAGGCATGATCCCAATCCGATCACCAGCCCGCTGCACAAGCTCGCTGATCAGATCCAGCCCTTCGATCACCGATGGCTCCTGCCCTGAGGTCAGCAGCCGATCCGCACCGATGGCGATCACATCTTCGAGCGCTTGATAGGCATCGCGGGCCATATCAAAGGCACGATGAAACGTGACTTGCAGCGGGCGGGCTAATTCAACCAGTTCGCGTGAACGGGGAATATCAATATCACCATCTGGCGTGAGGATGCCAATCACCACGCCATCGGCCTGTAATTCCTTGCAGCGCAGAATATCGCGTTTCATGATCTCGAATTCAAGCTCAGAATAACAAAAATCGCCACCACGCGGGCGAATGATCACATGCAGTTTGATCGATAGGCGCTCGCGTGCGACCGCAATCGCTCCATCACTTGGCGTTGTGCCACCCTCGATCAGATTGTCGCACAATTCGACCCGATCTGCCCCGCCGTTTTGCGCCGCAATCGCCGACTCAACCGAATCGACGCAGACTTCGATGATCATGAGATTGCCCTCACACTGTTATGATGCTTCCTGAATGCCATTTTGTTGGATTGCCGCAAGCATCCGCTCGACGCCAACCACTTCTGTAGCATATGCCAATGTGTTTGGAGTTTCCTGCCAAAGCCAGGATTCACGCAACCAGAAGCCTGGCAGTACCTTCGAACGATAGATTCCGCCAACTTCTGGCGGCACCGGCTGATAGCGCCCATCCTGATCGAGTGCATACAGATCAACCCGTCGCGTCTGTTCACGGGGATCGATGATCCAATATTCGCACACACCACCAGCCTGGTATTCATAGAACTTATCGACTCGATCCCGCGCTACGCTATCGTCGGAGATGACTTCCACGACGAGATCGGCTGGGCCATCAAGCTGGCGGGCCGAGAAGCGATCAAGGTGTTCTTCCATAACATACAACAGATCTGGCTCACGAACTGGCCCGCTCGAATTCAAACGCATGGCTACTGGTGCGACGACGAGTTGACCATTTCCTAGAACCTGTTGCAGCATTGCCAGTATAAACGCGAATAATTGCAGTACACGCTGATGTGCAATACTCGGCGGACTCATGATGATAACCTCCCCATCGACCCATTCGGTCAGCCCGCTCGAATACTCCCAAGCAAGCCATTGCTCATAGGTCATCCGCAGTGGCTCTGGTTCACCCGCAGTCGCCTGCACCGGCTCAGTCGTTTCAATTGCGCTCATCGCATGCCTCCTGGGGAGATTATAACACGGTTTCGTATATATGCAAACATATATTCTAATATAACCAATGACCAGGAGCAAGAGTCTGATGTTTCGTTGTTCTCGCTATAAGAACCTCTATGCTCTTTGCTCATTATAGCGCCACTCTGCTGGCCATGCTGCATCGCAACAAGATCGGGTATAATTTGGGTAAACTATGCCGATTGAGGGTGTGCCATATGACAACGCCGAATACGCAACGCCCTGCTGAGATGGCCAAGGCCTATGAGCCGCAGCAGGTTGAGCAGCGCTTATATGATTGGTGGGAGCAGAGTGGGTTCTTTACACCGGCTGCCGACCCAACCAAAAAACCCTTTACGATGTCCATGCCACCGCCGAATGTAACCGGCGAATTGCATATGGGCCATGCCATGTTTGTGACGCTTGAAGATGTGATTGCGCGATGGCATCGCATGCGTGGCGAAGCAACTCTCTGGCTGCCTGGCACCGATCACGCCGGAATTGCGACACAGATGCAGGTGGAACGCCTACTTGAACGTGAGGGTACGAGCCGCAAAACCGTTGGCCGTGAAGAATTTACGCGCCGGACATGGGAATGGAAAGAAAAATATGGCGGTGAAATCACCAGCCAACTACGCCGATTAGGGGCATCGTGCGATTGGAGCCGCGAACGCTTCACCCTCGATCCAGGGCTTTCACGAGCGGTGCGGGCTGCCTTCAAAAAATTATATGATGATGGCCTGATCTACCGTGGCAAACGGCTGGTCAACTGGTCGCCCAAACTCCAAACAGCAGTTTCTGATCTTGAGGTGGAATACGAGGAGCGCCAGGTTAATATCTGGCACATTCGCTATCCCGTGTTGCCAGAAGAACCAGGAGCCGAGCACCAAGAACCGCAGCGTAGCACCGAGCACGCAGGTTTTGGTGTTTGGGGTTCTGGCACATGGGCTGCCGAAACCAGCGAATACATCACGGTTGCGACGACCCGCCCAGAGACGATTATGGGCGATGTTGCGGTTGCCGTGAACCCAGAAGATTCGCGATATAAGCATCTGATTGGCCGTTTTGTTGTGCTGCCAGCGATTGGGCGAGCCATTCCAATTGTTGCCGATGAGTATGCTGATCCAGCATTTGGCACGGGTGCTGTCAAGATCACGCCAGCCCATGATCCAAACGATTATCTGGTTGCACAGCGCCAGAATCTGCCGATGATCAACATCATGAACCGCGATGCGACGCTGAATGAGGAAGCTGGCCCCTATGCAGGGCAGGAACGCTTTGCAGCCCGCAAAAACATCCTGGCCGATCTGGAGCAGGAAGGGTTGTTGATCGAAACCCGCCCGCATAGCATGTCGGTTGGAATCAGCCAGCGCGGCGGCGAAATCATCGAACCGCTGCTCAGTGAACAATGGTTTGTGAATGTCGCGCCGATGGCCGAATTAGCGCTGGCGGCAGTCAAAGAGGGCCGTACCAAGATTATTCCCGAACGCTTCGAGAAGGTCTATTTCCATTGGCTGGAAAACATTCAGGATTGGTGCATCAGCAGGCAGTTGTGGTGGGGCCACCGGATTCCGGTGTGGTATACACCCGATGGCCAGATGATTGTGCCAGGGCCGGATGATCCCGAGCCACAGGGCGAGGGCATTTATCAGGATCCCGATGTGCTCGATACATGGTTTTCGAGCGGCCTGTGGCCATTCTCTACCCTTGGTTGGCCAGATCAGACGGCTGATCTGGAGTATTTCTACCCAACCGATGTGATGGAGACAGGCTACGATATTCTATTCTTCTGGGTTGCCCGTATGATGATGATGGGCTGCTATTTCACTGGCAAAGAACCATTTCATACGATCTATCTGCATGGATTGGTGCGTGACAAAGATGGCCGCAAGATGTCGAAATCATATGGCAATGTCGTCAATCCGCTTGAGATCATGGGCCAGTATGGCACCGATGCACTACGCTTTACACTCGCCACCAGCGGCACACCCGGCCAGGATCTGAACCTCAACCCAGAACGGATTGAATCGGCGCGTAATTTCGCCAACAAACTATGGAATATCACCCGCTTTGTGTTAACGAAGATTGTTACGCCCTCACCCCCAGCCCCTCTCCCAGTGGGAGAGGGGAGCGCAGCAGGGGACAGGAAAGAACCGAGGAGTCAGGAGGCAGCATACCCACCCGAGAACCACAGAGCCACAGAGCCACAGAATCAAGGCCATAGTGAGCAGGGTAGAGACGCTCCGGTGGAGCGTCTGGGAAGCAGCGGGCCAGATGAATCCTGGATTGTGACATCGAGTTGTCTGGCGCATTACCCATATACGCTGGCAGATCGCTGGATCATGTCGCGCTATCATCGGTTAGTTGGTGAAGCCGAGCGGCTGATGGCCTCCTATAATTTTGGCGAGGCTGGCCGCCAGATCCAGGATTTTCTGTGGAGCGAGTTCGCGGATTGGTATGTTGAAGTTGCCAAAATCCAGCTCGATGGTGATTCGCGCCGCCAGCACTTAACCCGTGAAGTGCTCTATACCGTGCTGGAAGGGAGCCTGCGCCTGCTACATCCGTTTATGCCATTTGTGACGGAAGAGGCCTGGCAGTATCTGACAGCTTCCCAGAATCAAGTGCAGGCAGCAGATGGCGAGGCTGATCAAGCTGCATTGGAGAAGCCAGCGTCGATCATGCTCGCGTCCTACCCAACCTATGATCCGGCAATTATCGATGAAGCAGCTGATCGCCATATCGAGCTCGTGCGTGAGATCATTGTTGGTATTCGCAATATTCGCAATGAATATCGGGTGGAGCCGGGCCGCTATATTGCGGCAACACTTGTGGGCGGCGAGCAGGCAGGCTTGCTTGATCAGCAACGGGCGCTAATTTCCCGCTTAGGGCGCATTGCCGATCCACAGTTGACTGTTGTCGAAGGATTAGCAGAGAAACCGCGCAATGCTGCTGCGTTGGTCGTCGGGGCGGTTGAGATCTACCTGCCCTTGGCGGGCTTGATTGATCTGGCTGCCGAACGAGCGCGCCTGATGAAAGAACTTGAGGCTGCCGCAGCCGATGCAGGCCGCCGTGCAGGGCGATTAGCGAATCCTGGGTTTGCCGATAAAGCCCCTGCTGCAGTTGTTCAGCGCGAGCGAGAAGGGCTTGCCGCCGTTCAATCGACAGTGGCCAAGCTGCGCGAACGGATTAATGAGCTAGAAACATCAACATATTGATGTATGACGCTACGTATATCGAAAAAGATAAATAAATGAACTTTCTCATATTTCTTATGCCCAACGCATATGGTATAGTTAGCCCGATATTGACTGCTTGTGAGAGATACAAACCCTTTCACAAGGCATATTTGAAGGCTTGATACAACTATGACTAGTAAACGCTTTGTGATCACTGGAGGCGCTGGCTTCCTTGGCATCAATCTGACTCGCTACCTGCTTGAGCGTGGTCATCAGGTTACGGTACTCGATATCGCCGAGTTCGATTATCCCGAACGAGATCGTGTGACGATTATCAAGGGCGATATTCGTAACCGTATGGATGTTGACCGAGCGATGTATCAGGCCGATATTGTCGTTCATACCGCTGCTGCGCTGCCACTCTATAAGCCTCAAGATATTTTCACAACTGATTTAGATGGCACCCGCAATGTCATCCAATCGGCCTATGAGCACCATATTGAGCGCTGCATTCATATTTCATCAACGGCAGTGTATGGAATTCCCGATCACCATCCGCTCGTAGAGAACGATAAACTCGATGGCGTTGGCCCGTATGGTGAGGCGAAAGTCAAGGCCGAGGAGATCTGCCTCGAGTACCGAGCCAAGGGCATGTGTATTCCCGTCATTCGCCCAAAATCGTTTGTTGGCCCGGAGCGTTTAGGGATTTTTGCACTATTTTATGATTGGGCCAAGGATGGCCATGGCTTCCCAATCCCAGGGAATGGCAAGAACCGCTACCAATTGCTTGATGTCGAAGATCTCTGTCAGGCGATCTATCTGTGTTCAACGCTTGAGGTTGAACGAGTGAATGACACATTTAATGTTGGGGCAAAAGAGTTTACGACCATTCGCGAGGATTATCAGGCAGTGTTAGATGCTGCTGGTTTTGGCAAGAAGATCGTCGGTATTCCAGCTGGGCCAGCAATTTTCGCGCTCCAGATCCTCGAAGCACTACATCTCTCGCCTGTGTATAAATGGGCATATGGCACAATCACAACCGATTCATTTGTCTCGATTGAGAAGGCCGAGCGTGTATTGGGTTGGAAGCCGCAATATTCCAACAAAAACGCGCTGGTTCGCAACTACCGCTGGTACTTGGAAAATATGCATAAATTCGAGCATACCAGTGGCGTCTCGCATCGTGTACCCTGGAAACAGGGCATCCTGAAGCTCGCCAAGGTGTTTTTCTAGAATGTATCGAGGCTTGGCTATTAGGGCATAGCATTTGTCGTATGGGGCAGTTCGTGAACTGCCCCTGTGCTGTCTAATAAGCCCTGACATCGTTCGCTGGACTCTTGACAGTACTCTGAGCAGCGTGCTATCATGAGGCCAAGAGTTGAACACATGTTGCGATGATGAGGACGAGTAGCCAGGTAACAGCCATCAGGGAGAATGCGCCACCGACTGCGAGCGCGTTCGGCCATGAGCCAGGCGAACACCACCTCTGAGCAGCTCCCGGAACAGATGAGTATGGGAGCACGGCTGGCCCCGTTATCGGCTAGATAAGGCCATGCGAACAAGCTAAAGGCTGTTCTGAATTGGCAAAGTTGGGTGGAACCACGAAGCGCGCCTTCGTCCCGAGTGGACGAATGGCGTTTTTTGTTTTTTGGAGAATGATCGTATGACCTATAAACGACGCAACCCGCCGCCTCAACGGGGTGGCTTCAATGGTTGCTTGGTCTGGGTGGTTGTGTTGATCTGGCTGGTACTTGGAGCCTTACTCGCCTACCAATACTGGTTGCGCCCGCAGCTCAGCCAGCAGATCGGCCGCCAGATTAGTGAGCAGCTTGCAAATGGGGCCGCACCAACCATACCAGCGGGGGAAACGCGCCCAAGCCAGCCTGGAGCTATTTCGCCGACAGGCATTGCTGCTGGCGTACTGCCAACTCTGGTTGCATCGCTGCCATCTGGGCCAGTGCGTATTACCGAGGCGCAGGCCAATGCCTATATTGCGGCCAATACGGAAAAGCTGCGGCCAATTGAATCGGCGACCCTGCGCTTTGTTCCTGGTGAAATTCAGGTTGATCTTGGCGCATTTGGCGTAACAAGCATGGCACGCATGAGCGTGGCAATTCAGGCTGGCAAGATCGTTGCCATTGATCCACGCGTTGATGGGCCTCTTGCCAATCTGATCGACCTACGCGATCTAATTACGCCATTGGAGCAGCAGCTCAACGATGAACTAGCCGCTCAGGGCCGCCGCGTAACCGATGTGCGAATTGATCAGGGCGAGATGGTGTTTACCGTCGAATAACCATTAGCCTTCAGCATTTAGCTATCAGCTTTCAGATCTCAACGATAGGTGTTTGTACAAACAACGGCCATTGGAGAAATAGCAAGGGCTTCACCTGCACGAAAAAGCTGACGGCTGATAGCCAAGCATTTACAGATAACAAAGTACGCTTTATATCATTGAAGGAGGCTTCCCATGCCCGTTTCACCAGACAAAGATCCCTATTATCGGCTGCGTCACTCGCTGGCGCATGTGATGGCCGAGGCAGTGCTGGAAATCTTTCCAGATGGCAAAGTCGCGATTGGCCCACCAATTGAGGATGGGTTCTATTACGATTTCGAGCTTCCACGTTCGCTCACGCCCGAGGATCTGACAGAGATTGAGGATCGAATCCGTCGTATCGTTCGTGGCAAGTACGCATTCAACTATAGGGTGGTAAGCGCCGATGAGGCCCGCGCCATTTTTGCTGGCCAACCATATAAGCTTGAGTTGATTGATGGATTGGCTCATGGCCAGGATGAGTATGGCGAGCAATCTGGCGGCGCTGCGGTGATTTCGACATATACGCACGACACATTCGAGGATCTATGCCGAGGCCCGCATCTGCATAACACAGGTGAAATCCCGCTCGATGGCTTCAAGCTGATGAGTGTTGCTGGTGCCTACTGGCGTGGTGATTCGAACCGGCCAATGCTGCAACGGATCTATGGCACAGCCTGGAATAGCAAGGCCGAGCTTGAGGCGCATCTGTTTCGGCTGGAAGAGGCCAAGCGGCGCGATCATCGCAAATTGGGCAAGGAACTGGGCTTGTTCTACTTTTCGGAGGATGTTGGGCCTGGTTTGCCGCTGTTTACACCAAAGGGTGAGATGCTGCGCTACCTTATGGAAAGCTATGTGCGCGAAACACAGACACGCTATGGCTACCAGCATGTCTGGACGGGGCACATGGTCAAGGAGAGCCTGTACCATCGATCCGGCCATTATGAGAATTATTCTGATGTGATGTTCCCACCGATGGTGGACGAGGGCGTTGCGTATCGGTTGAAGCCAATGAACTGCCCAAGCCATATGACGCTGTTCAAGGAGATGGGCATCCATTCCTATCGTGAACTGCCGATGCGCTTTGCCGAGTTTGCGACACTCTATCGCTATGAGCCAGCCGGAACACTCAGCGGCCTGACGCGGGTTCGCTCATTGACACAGGATGATTGCCATGTGTTCTGCACACCCGAGCAGATTCAGGAGGAATTTGGCCGCTGCCTGACGCTCATCCGCGAGGTGCTGGCGGCCTACCAGATGACAGACTACCGGGTGCAGCTCTCACTTCCGGCGGCGGAGGGCAAGTTTGTTCGCGATGATGAGAAGTGGGCACTAGCGATTGCAGCGCTCCAACACGCGCTGGACGAAAATGATGTTGCCTATGAGGCGGTTGAGGGTGAGGCGGCATTCTATGGCCCGAAGGCCGATTTTATGGCCAAGGACGCACTGGGCCGCGAATGGCAGCTCTCAACGATTCAGATCGATTTCATCCAACCGGCTCGCTTGGGAGTCGAGTATATTGGTGAGGATGGCCAGGCCCACACACCAGTGCTGATCCATCGAGCGGTAACGGGTTCGACAGAGCGTTTTATGGGTGTGATGATCGAGCATTTCGCTGGTGCGTTCCCGGCCTGGCTTGCGCCAGTTCAGGCGGTTGTTGTGCCGATTTCGGACGAGAAGCATGGCGTGTATGGGCGTGCAGTGCTTGCACGATTGGGAGCAGCCGGTTTGCGGGCCGAATTGGATGCCAGCAAAGAACGCATGCAACTGAAGATTCGGCGAGCGCAGTTGCAGAAGGTTCCATACATGCTTATAATCGGCGATAAAGAACAGGCTGCGGATGCAGTGGCGGTGCGATTGCGTTCCGGGGAAGATCTAGGCGCATTACCGGTCGATCAGTTCATCGCAATGGCGCAGGCCGACATTACGGCGAAACGGTGATAGGTTGGGGCGTATAGCTATACGCCCTTACAAGATAGCGAGGGGATATGGGCCGATTTCTGATCGGATTTGCCGTTGGGATCGTCGTCGGAGCAGCAGCAGTGATCCTGACGAGTCCGCGTTCTGGCCAGCCACAGGGGATTGGGCAGTTGGTTGATGGGGCGATGACGGCGGCCAAGCGGGCTGCCGATCTGAAGCAACAGGAAATGTGGGGCGATTATCGCAGCCGGGTTCAGCAGGCCAGCAAGCCGAAACCAGCTCCCCAGAAACCCTGGGAGTCATATGAACGCTGAGATTATTGCGATTGGCTCAGAATTATTGCTCGGTGAGACGATCGACACCAACAGTGCCTATCTGGCCCGCCATCTGGCTGCAATTGGCATTAACCTGTTCCGCAAGACCGTCGTTGGCGATAATGAGGAGCGGATTGCCAGTGTGATCAGCGAGGCGCTTGACCGGGCGGATCTGTTGATCTGCACGGGCGGGCTTGGACCAACGATTGACGATATGACCCGTGAATCGATAGCACGGGCAACTGGCCGTCCACTTGAATTTCATCAACACCTGCTCGATCAGATCGAGGCGCGTTTCCGCTCATTTGGGCGCACCATGAGCCCATCCAACCGCCAGCAGGCCTTTGTGCCACAGGGTGCCCGAATTGTCGAGAACCCACGCGGTACTGCCCCATCGTTTATCGTTGAGGATGTACGCGGCACCGTGGTTGTTCTGCCTGGTGTTCCCTCCGAAATGCGCTATCTGTGGGAAAACGCAATCATGCCCTATCTACGCAATGAGCGTGGGCAGACGGGCATGATTCTGGTGCGAACAATCCATGCCACAGGATTGGGCGAGAGTGTGATCGGTGAAATGTTGGCCGATCTGATGCTGGCAGAGAACCCGACATTGGGCATTTCGGCCAAGCGTGCCCAGTATGAATTGCGGATCGGGGCCAAGGCCGATGATCCAGCCGTGGCTGAGGCACTTGCCGATGCTGCTGAGGCAACCATCCGTGAGCGCATGGGTGTCCACATCATTGGCAATGTGACGCTTGAACAGGCAGCGATACAGCTGCTGGCGGCAAAAGGGCTATCGCTGGCACTCTATGAGGGTACTGTGGAAGCACCGATCTATCGAGCAATTGCAGCGACGGCACAGGGAAGGGCAGCGCTGCGTGGTATGATTGTGCATCCACTGGATATTCCGGCTGATGAGGCGGCGGCGCGCAGCCTGGCAACAACCGGAGCCGAGAATGTCCGCGCTCGCTGGCGAACCGATCTGGCAATTGGAGTGCAGGCTGGCCCGCAAGCAAGCGATGGCTTCAGCGCGGTGTATCTTGCTCTGGCGCATGCTGGTGGAATGGAAATATGGGAACGCCGGATCGAACTGACATCTGAAGAAGGCTGGAATTTTGCTGCAACATTGGCGCTTGATGAATTGCGGCGCTTTTTGGAACAGTGACATTCGACCAAGTGACCAGGTGACAGCGTGATCAAACATTAAAAGCTGATAGCTGAGGGCTGATAGCTGATAGCTGACAGTTCATTAAAGAGGAGGGAGTAGGTTATTTACTTCCAGACATTCACTCCCACTATGAGTTTGCGTGAAGCGCTGCGGGTTATTCACGCGGATCGTGATTGGTGGCAGAAGGTGTTGATCGGCGGTGCGCTAATGTGTAGCCTGTTTGGCTATCCACTCGGAGCTGGCCTTGTTGTCGAGAGCCTTGATAATACACGGAAAGGCTTTCCAACACCATTGCCACCATGGGTCGATTGGTCGACGCGCTATATTATTGGCCTGTTCGCGTTTCTGATCGATTTCTTCTATTTTATTCTGCCATTATTTGTCGCCGGAATACTGTTTTTCTGCGTTGGATTTGGCGTTGTTCTGGCGCGTACTGAAGCAACATTCAATGCCTTCAGTGGTTTTGGCGGGTTGATGCTTATCAGTCTCCTACTCGCCATGTTTCTGGCCAGTGCCTCGCCTGTTGGGCGTTTGATGTTCATTCAGGATAGCACCCCCGAAAATGCGATGAGCATTAAATCCTTGCAGGAGGCACTTCGCACGCAGGCGTGGGGCGTATATGTACGAGCACGGCTGATTTCATTGCCAGCCTATCTGCCCTTCATCCTGTTCATCACACTACTTGTGTTGGTGATACCAAGCGGATTACCGTTTACCTGGCTGATTGGGCTGTTGCTCTACTGGCTGATCATGAGCTCACTCCTGTATGCACACCTGATTGTGATGCAGATTTATGCTGGTGCAGAACGCGAGCTGCAACAACGCGGATTGGAACGCCCGCTCTAGTAGGCAACGAGTTACATACTAGCGAAAGAGGTGCCTGATGGATATCAGCCGTGCGTTTAGTTTTGTGACCGAGGATGAGCAGTGGGTTTCGAAGATCTTGCTTGGTGGCGTAATTATGCTCATTCCCATTATCGGGCCTTTTTTTCTGTTGGGCTATATGCTGACGATTGCCGAACAGGTTGGCCTGGATAACCCTCGGCCATTGCCTACCTGGAGTGAGTTTGGTACACTGCTCATGAAAGGTCTGTACTTTTTTGTGATTAGCTTGGTGTACCTCATCCCAGCATTTGTTCTGATGGGGATTTGGCTTTGTGTGGGATGGCTTAGTGCAAGCAGCGGCGACAGCGAGACTGGTGGTAGATTCATAGGTGTGCTTTCGTGCATCTTTATACCATTAGTATTCATTCTAAGCCTTGGCAGCTCGGCGCTCAGTATCATGGCAACGGCACGGTATCTTGTTGCTGGCCAGCTTGCAGCAGCATTTGATTTCGGCCCGGTTGTTGGCCTGTTACGGAAGCATGCCGGGCTATGGTTGATGTGGTTGCTTGTTTCCATTCTGGCGAGTTTCCTGGCCTCCCTTGGCATCATTGCGTGTGGCGTTGGCGTCCTGTTCACCAGTTTCTATGCCTACTGTGTGCAGGGCCATGGCTTGGGGCAGATTGTGAAAGCGATCCGCGCTGGCAGTGATTCTGATTCGATTCCCCCGACGCCGCTGACAATACAGCTCTGATCGAGTGGCGTATGCGATAGGGC
>Ga0163144_10003223_pt1 | contig 37202 bp, 33 predicted proteins | sample OliLak19BULKMAT1_FD_123175 | JGI IMG/M metagenome (GOLD analysis project Ga0163144, IMG submission 123175) | Freshwater microbial mat bacterial communities from Lake Vanda, McMurdo Dry Valleys, Antarctica - Oligotrophic Lake LV.19.BULKMAT1 | ecosystem: Environmental > Aquatic > Freshwater >...
GCCGCCCACGCCGCGGCGCACCCCGGCCTCGACGAGCTCGCCGCGCGCATGGACAACTACGAGCTCGCCTTCCGCATGCAGATGCAGGTCCCCGAGACGATCGACCTCTCCAAAGAAGACGCGCGGACGCAGGCCAGCTACGGCATCGGCCAGGACGCCACCGACGCCTTTGGCCGCAAATGCCTGCTCGCCCGCAAACTCGTTGAGAAAGGCGTGCGCTTCGTCCAGCTCTACAACGGCACTTGGGACAGCCACGACTACATCGAGCGCGCCCACGGCAACCTCGTGCGCGGCGTGGACCAACCCATCGCCGCCCTCATCGCCGACCTCAAGCAGCGCGGGCTCCTCGAGAGCACACTCGTCGTGTGGTGCGGAGAGTTCGGTCGCACGCCCGACAACGGCGTGCGCGGCGGCACCGCCTACGGCCGGGACCACAATCCGAAGGCGATGACGATGTGGTTCGCCGGCGGCGGCGTTAAAGCCGGCCACACCATCGGTGCGACCGACGAGACCGGCATGGAGGCCGTCGATTGCATCCACCACGTGCGCGATGTCCACGTCACCCTCCTCCGCCTCCTCGGCCTCGACGACAACAAGCTGACGTTCTACCACGCCGGCCGCTTCAAGCAGCTCAGCCAGTTCGGGGGTACGGTGATCAAAGAGCTGATCGCATGAAACCGCCGGTTTTGATCGGCCTCGCCCCGACGGGAATGTCGCATCCGCTTCGATCAGCTGCCCCGCTCGGACACCGCCTCAGCCGCCATGCGCAGACCTGCCGGCCTGAGTCATGGGCCCGCTTGCATCAACGCCTCGTCCCGCAAACAGCCGGACGGAAGGTCTTCCATCGGCGCCTGCCCGTAACCGCGCGGCCGGTCGGCTTGAGGTCGGGTCAGGGATCCAACCTGTGGCGCCCGCAGCAAATTAAAGCCTGACCGTTTCATCTCCAAATGCGAAATAGCTTACGATTCTCCACGGACGCGCCTGCTTGGTGGAGCGAGTCTGCCCCGCGTTGTGGCTGGCGAGACGCGCTTTGAGGTCGGACGTGTAGCCGGTGTAGCGTGCTCTACGTTTGCCGACGCTTTCCAGCAGGTAGACCTAGTACATTCTCGAGCCTTCTCCGCGCCTCATCACCTGTGCGAGGTTCGTTTACACCCAAATTCTGGGGTCGATCCATCCTTCGCAGCGAAGCGTGCCGGCCGTCAGGTTTCCCTCGGCGAACGGCTTGGGGATGGCCACGCCATCCGTAGGCTTGGCGAAGGATGGCGGAGAGGGAGGGATTCGAACCCCCGGTACCTTGCGGTACACGCGCTTTCCAAGCGCGCGCATTCGACCACTCTGCCACCTCTCCGGGTGCTCGCTGAATTGCCTGGAAGGCAACCCATCGTTGGACGAAGCGGTCAAAGAAGGTTCATGCAGCCGTGCGGTCAATCGCAAATCCCGCGAGCGATCCATTTCGGACAAGTCCGGAAGCCAGATGGGATTCAAGCCGTACTTTTCCCGCGTTCCGTCGGTGCTACTAGTTCGCGAGCACGAGGAGTTTTTCCAAAACCTCCTTGCGCGCCGGCGGGGGGTATTCAACCCTGCGAAGGATTTTCCTTCCAACCCACCTCCTACACTATGGTCACCTCCAACTCCGATCTAGGCTACAACAGCAAAGTCGAGGGTGGCGTGGTCGTCTCCCGGGCCGATGCGATGATTAACTGGATCCGCACCAACTCCATGTGGCCCATGCCGATGGGGCTCGCTTGCTGTGCGATCGAGCTCATGGCCGTCGGCGGCGCGCGCTTCGATATCGCCCGTTTCGGCGCCGAGGTGATGCGTTTTTCACCGCGGCAGGCGGATTGCATGATCGTGGCCGGCAGCGTCACTTACAAGATGGCTCCGCAAATTCGTCGCATTTATGACCAGATGACCGCTCCGAAATGGGTCATCGCGATGGGTGCCTGCGCCAGCTCGGGCGGGATGTATCGCAGTTATTCTCACATGCAGGGCGTCGATCGTATTATTCCGGTGGACGTTTATGTCAGCGGGTGTCCTCCGCGTCCGGAGGCGCTTTTGGACGCGCTGATGAAGTTGCAGGATAAAGTTCGCCGGGAACCGGCATCAAAGCGGCTGATGTCCGCTTAGTTGTTCTTCGCCTTTTTACGCCTCCGCTCCTGATGTCCGCCGAAGCCACCACTGTTCTTAAAGAGACGTTCCCGCAGGTTACAGAACGTATGACCTCGGATCATCCGGCGTTTACGGTCCCCGCCAGCGACCTCGTCGCCGTGCTCACCTACCTGCGTGATGAGCAGGGGTTCGACCTGTTGATGGATATCACGGCGGTGGACTGGTCCGAGGGCGTTTCCCCGCGGTTTACGGTCTTCTATCACCTGCTATCGACTACCCGCACCGGAACGTACATTCGGATTGCGGCGGATTGTGGTGGGTCGGACGTGGCGCCGACGGCACCGAGCGTGGTTCACTTGTGGGCTGGCGCCAACTGGCACGAGCGGGAGTGCTTCGACATGTTTGGGATCACCTTCGAAGGGCATCCGGATCTGCGCCGGATTTTGATGTGGGACGGTTATCCTTATTACCCGCTGCGGAAGGATTTTCCGTTGGCTGGAATCGAAACGGATTTGCCGGTGGCGGATATCGCCGAGGAAACCGGCACCCGCGTAATCGCCGCGCCAATGGAGGGCGGACCGTTTGTCGCCTCGAGCGGTGAGATCAATCTCACCGAAGCGGAGCCCCGGGCGAAAGATGAAAGCTGGAGCGACCGCCGGGCTCGGCCGGATCAAAGCGACCTCCGCCAGGTGAAGGAATGATGGCATCCGACTCCCACCTCACGCGAATGAACGTTCATCCCTGCACTTTCTGGTTCGAATCTCTGGCGTTCGTACGCGTGATTCGCGGACAACTTAGCTGCTTCTGATGGCCACCGAACATTCATTTTTAGACAACGCGGCGAAGTCGGCGGCTGGTGCGGACAACGCGCCGGAGGAATTTCAGACCGAGAAGATGTCGCTCTCGATGGGGCCCTCGCACCCGTCGACGCACGGCGTGCTCCGGTTGCAGATGGAGCTGGACGGCGAGATCCTGACGAAGGCCGATCCGGTCGTGGGCTATCTCCATCGCGGCGATGAAAAGATCGCCGAGAGCATGACCTACAACCAGTTCGTGCCTTACACGGACCGGTTGGACTATTTGGCTCCGCTGGCGAACAACATGGCTTATGCCATCGCGGTCGAACGGCTCGCCGGCCTCAAAGTCCCCCCGCGCTGCGAAGCCATTCGCGTGATCACGGCGGAAATGGCGCGCATCTCGGCGCATTTGATGGGCCTGGGTGCCTTCGGTCTCGATGTCGGAGCGTGGTCCGTGTTGCTCTATTGTCTGAACGAGCGGGAGAAGCTTTATCGCTTGTTTGAGGAGCTGACGGGTGCGCGTTTCACGACGAGTTATACCCGCGTTGGGGGGCTCATGCGTGATGTGCCCGAAGGCTGGGTGGGGCGGGTGAACGCGTACTGTGATCAGTTCCCGCCGATCCTCGAGGAGACGCTCGCGTTGCTGACCCGAAACAAGATTTTCCAGGATCGCACAGTTGGGGTGGGTGTGATCTCGAAAGTAGATGCGTTGAGCTATGGTCTGACTGGGCCGAATCTGCGCGGCTCCGGCGTCGGTCTGGATTTGCGCAAGGACAAGCCTTATTCCGGCTACGAGAACTATGAGTTTGACGTGCCGGTCGGGACGAAGGGCGATTGTTATGATCGCTATCTCGTCCGCGGCGAAGAGATGCGGCAGTCGGTGCGAATCATCAAGCAAGCGGTGGCGAAGTTTCCGGACGGGCCGTGGTACGCGACGGACGCAAAGAAGATTTTTGCGCCGCCGAAGGCCAAGGTCATGAGCTCGATGGAAGAGCTCATTCAGAACTTCATGATCGTGACCGAAGGCCCGCAGATGCCGGCCGGCGAAGTCTATTTCGAAGCGGAGAATCCCAAGGGGATTTTGGGGTTCTTTATTGTGAGCAAGGGCGGTGGTGTGCCGTACCGGCTGAAGATTCGTTCACCCTCGTTCTGTAATCTATCGATTCTCCCGAAAATCTGCGTCGGTTGCCTGATTTCCGACGTGGTCTCGATCCTGGGCTCACTCGACTTCGTGATGGGGGAATGCGATCGGTGAGAGTGGAGCCGCGAGCATCTCAAACCAATGCATTTTGAACTCTTCGATCTTCATCGTCATCGCAGTCGCAGGAGCGATCCTGAGCATTCCACAATGTATTTAAAATCCTACCATCGCGTGCGGCAAACCTCAGACCTTAACCGCGGATAACACGGATAACACGGATAAAGGCAGTGTATACGGTGATTGAATCCGTAATTCGTGTAATCCGTGGTCAACCTGTTTGAAATCCTGATGAATCTTAAACCTGAAACGCTTCGCCAGATCGACGAGGTGATCACGCATTATCCGGTAAAGCGGAGCGCGGTCCTGATGCTGCTGCATGCCATTCAGGAGGACGTCGGCTATATTTCCCAGGAAGCGATCGAGTGGATCGCGCAGAAGCTCGAGTTGCAGCCGATCAACGTGTACGAAGTGGTGACGTTCTATCCGATGTTTCGGCAGAAGCCGATTGGGCGGCGTCATATCAAGGTTTGCCGGACGCTGTCGTGCGCGCTGATGGGCGGCTACAAGACCTGTGAGACCTTCGAAAAGGAATTTAACACCCATCGTGGCGAAGTCTCGCCGGATGGCGAAGTCACGATCGAGTTCGTCGAGTGTCTCGCCAGTTGTGGCACCGCTCCGGTGGTGATGATCGATGACGATCTGCACGAAAAGGTCGATGTCGCGAAAGCGAAGCAGCTCAGCGCCAGCCTCAAGCAGGAAGCGGCGCAGCGCCGTTAATCCAGAAGCCCAGCATCACAATTCCGCAGCGGTAAAAACAATTTCATCCATGGCAGCGCCGCAACAACGTCGACTCATCTTCAAGCATATCGATGAGCCAGGCTACACCAACGATCTCGCCTGCTATCAACGCCATGGTGGCTATGAGATCTTGAAGAAGGCGGTGCGGATGCCGCCGCCGGCCATCATCGACGAGGTGAAAAAATCCGGGCTGCGCGGTCGCGGCGGCGCGGGTTTCCCGTGCGGAGTGAAGTGGGGTCTGGTTGACCGGAAGAGCGGCAAACCCATTTACCTGATCGTCAACGCCGACGAATCCGAGCCCGGCACCTTCAAGGATCGCTATATCATTCACCAGGATCCGCACCAGATGATCGAGGGCGTGATGATCTCCTGCTGGGCGAATAACGTGAAGCAAGCGTATATCTATATTCGCGGCGAGTTTCCCCACGGTGCGCGAATTCTCGAAAAGGCAATTGCTGAGGCGCGGGCGGCAAATCTGGTCGGGCCGAATCTTCTGGGGACGGATTATAGCTGTGAGATCTACGTCCATCGGGGCGCTGGCGCCTATATTTGCGGCGAAGAGACCGGTCTCATCGAGTCGCTCGAGGGCAAGCGGGCGTATCCGCGGATCAAGCCGCCGTATTTCCCCGCGGTGCTCGGGCTGTATCAATGTCCGACGATCGTGAACAACGTCGAGACGCTCTGTCACGTGAAGCACATCGTCGACATGGGTGGCGATGAGTACGCGAAGATCGGCACGCCGAACAATACTGGCACCCGTCTGCTCTGCGTGAGCGGACACGTGCAGAAGCCGGGTTATTATGAATATGAGGTCGGCAAGATCACGTTGGGCGAGTTGCTCAACGAGGTCTGTGGCGGCCCGTTGCCGGGGCGCACCTTCAAGGCCGTCATTCCCGGGGGCTCGTCGGCGAAGATTCTCAAATTCGGTGAGACGTTCACCTTGAAAAACAAGGACGGCTCGACGCGGACCCTGACGGTTGAGGAGTTGCCGATGGACTTTGATACGCTCGCGGCGGCCGGCACCATGGGTGGCTCGGGCGGCGTGATCGTGATGGACGACTCGGTCAACATGGTTGAGGCGCTCGCCAACATCAACGCGTTCTACGCCCACGAGAGCTGTGGTCAGTGCACGCCGTGTCGGGAAGGCTCGCTGTGGATGAAAAAAATCACGGCACGCATGGTCCACGACACTGCCCGGGCCGACGACGGCGTGCTGCTCAAGAGTGTGGCGGACCAAATCGCCGGTCGCACGATCTGCGCCTTTGGGGAGGCGTGTTCCTGGCCGACGCAGAGTTTCATCGCGAAATTCGGCGATGAGTTTAAATCCTATCCTGAAACGAAGAAGGTCGCCAAAGCCGACGGCGCCCTCGAACTCGTCTGATTGTTGCGTGGGCTCTGTTTTGATTTCCTGAAATGATCGCTCCGACCAAACCCGACCTCGTCACCGTCAATGTCGACGGCAAGGATGTCTCCGTGCCCAAAGGCACGAACGTCATCGAAGCCGCGCGGCTGGTCGGGGTGGATGTACCGTATTATTGTTATCACCCGAAGCTCTCGATCGTGGGCAACTGCCGGATGTGTCTCATCGAAATGGGCATGCCGGCGGTCGATCCTGCGACGAAGGCGCCGATCATGGATCCGGCGACGGGCAAGCAGAAGATCAACTGGATTCCCCGGCCGCAGATTGGCTGCGCGACCAATGCATCTCCCGGTCTGCACATCCGGACGAATACGCCTCAGATCAAGGACTGTCGCGAGGGCGTGATGGAGTTTCTCCTCATTAATCACCCGCTTGATTGCCCGATTTGCGATCAAGCCGGTGAATGCAAACTGCAGGAACAATCGACGGGCTACGGCCGCGGTTACTCCCGGTTTATTGAGCAGAAGAACGTGAAGCCGAAGCGCACGCAGCTCGGGCCGCGCGTCACGCTCGATGATGAGCGCTGTATTCTCTGTTCGCGCTGCATTCGTTTCTGCAAGGAGATCGTCAAGGATGACGTGCTCGGCTTCATCGATCGCGGCAGCTATTCGACGCTGACGTGCTATCCGGGAAAAGCCCTCTCGAACAATTACTCGCTCAACACTGTCGACATCTGCCCGGTCGGTGCGCTCACGAGCACGGATTTTCGTTTCAAGATGCGGGTCTGGTTTCTCAAGCAAACCAACAGCATCGACACCGAGTCGAGCGTGGGTGCGAACACGGTGGTGTGGTCGCGTGAAGGTATCATTTATCGCATTACGCCACGGCGGAACGATGAGGTGAACGACACCTGGCTTTCCGATAGCGCCCGCGATCTCTACAAGCCGGTGCGCGCGACCGACCGGCTCACGGCGAGTCGCGTCAATGGTGTCGACCGCACGCTCGACATGGCGATCAACGCCGCCGGCGAGTTGCTCAACGCCGCCGCAGGGGCAGTGGCCGTGGTCGGCTCGGGCCGCAGTTCCGTGGAGGAACAGTTTTTGACCCGCAAGCTGGCGGAAGCGCTGCACGCCTCGACGCACTTGGTCAGTCGGGTAGGCGAGGGGGACACGATCCTGATCTCCGCGGACCGGAATTCCAACGTGCGCGGCGCTCTCGTGACCGGGCTGATCAAAGCGCTGCCTTCGGCCAAGCTCACCGCGTTGGCCGCGGCCATCGACGGGGGCCAGGTGAAGGCAATTGTTTCGATGGGCGAAGACCTGACGATGGCCGGACTGACGGCGGCGCAGCTCGCGAAGGTGCCGATCGTTTATGTCGGCACGCATCAGAATCCGACGGTAGCTGCGGCCAAGGTGGTGATTCCCTCCGGGATGGTCTTCGAGAAGAGCGGCACGTTCGTGAATCAGCAGTTTCGCCTGCAGAAGTTTTTCAAAAGCGTGCCGCCGCCGGTGGGCGTCGCCGATGATCTCGTCGTGCTGGCGAAGCTTACGGCGGCGGTTCGGGGTGGGGCGGTGCCCTCGGAGTTGCACGCGGTCTGGACGCTGCTCGCGGCGGACGTGCCGGCGTTTAAAGCGATCTCGTTTTCGAATCTGCCGGAGACGGGACTTTTGCTCGACGCGACCGCGTTCGCCGGGCTGCCGTTTGTTGAAGGCGAAACCATGCATTTCCAACCCGCGAAGGCGAACGCATGAGCACGCGCCCGCGGAGTATCCGTTTTTTGGAGTCGAAGCATGGCCGCGCCTTTTGTTGCGGCCGGCGCGGGCAACATCGGACCGGCGGAGGCGCCGCTTAATTTATCATGCGTAGTCTTGTTTTCACCGGGCTCGGGGTTGGTTTCCTCCTGATGGGAGTGGGCCTTTACGCGCTCACGTGGCGCAAGCCGCAAACGCCGTCCCATCCCACCAAAGCTCAGCTGCGCGAACTGGCGGAGCTGGCCGAGGAGACCAAGAAAATGCGCGTCGCTGCGAGTGCCATCACCGTGCTCGGCGCGGCCTTGGTGATCTTTTCGTTTATCTAAACTGAGATGGTCGATTTCTACACCAACCTCCACCCGGTCGTGCAGGCAGTCCTGAAGGGCCTCGCCGTCATCATGGTTATCTTCCCGATAGGCGGTGCGTGCTCGATGGCGGAGCGCAAGGTGTCGGCCTGGATTCAGGGCCGACCGGGCCCCAATCGTGCGATGGTTCCGTGGGCGCGCTGGATTCCGATCCTCGGGCCTTTCCTGCAACGCCTCGGCATTTTTCACGTTATGGCCGACGGCGGTAAGATGTTGTTCAAGGAAGACGCGCTACCGGGGCACGTGAACAAGTTCTATTTCATTCTCGCGCCGATTCTCGCGATGGTCCCGGCGTTGACCACGGTCACCGCGGTTCCGTTTGGGGCTTATCTGGATGAAGCCGGACGAGTCATCCCGCTCGCGCTTGCCAACGTTGATATCGGAATGCTGGCGGTGTTCGCGATTGGCTCTCTCGGCGTATACTCTCTGATTCTGGCCGGATGGGCGTCGAATTCGAAGTATCCGTTCCTCGGTGGGGTGCGTGCCTCGGCGCAGCTCATTTCCTATGAGCTTTCAATGACGCTTTCGGTGATCCCGCTCTTTCTTTGGATCAATGCTCCGGGCCGGGAAGCGACGCTTGGTTTCAGTCGGGTGGTCGAGTTCCAGAGCCTGGCGGGCTTCTGGGGCGGCACTTGGTTCATCTTTATCATGCCGGTCTCGGCGTTCATCTTCATGACCGCCCTCTTTGCGGAGACCAACCGACAGCCGTTCGACATGCCGGAGTCGGAAGCTGATCTCGTTGGTGGCTTTCATACGGAGTACGGCGCCTTCAAGTGGGGGCTTTTCTTCGTCGCGGAGTACGCGCACATGCTGATCGGTTCAGGTGTATTCACGCTTCTCTTCCTGGGCGGATGGAATCCCCTTCCGTGGATCCCGCTGGCGACCGTGGTCGATTGGATCGGCTTCTCTCATCCGGTCTTCGTCGGAATTCTTTCGATCGTGATCTTCCTCGGGAAAGTCCTCGCGTTGATCTTCTTCTTCATGTGGGTCCGCTGGACGGTTCCACGGTTCCGCTATGATCAAGTCATGGAACTTGGCTGGAAGAAACTCCTGCCGCTCTCCATCGCCAACCTCATCGTCTACGCGATCGCGATCGCCTTTCTCGACACCCGCTAAAGACAAAGAAGTAACCATTCAAACAAAGGAGAAGTAAGAAGGAAGAAAGTAGAAACCAGACCCACGGGAACCATCGAAGGCCCCGCCGCCTGTTTCTTATTTCTTTTTTCCCTCGATTTCTTCTTTTCAGCTCATGGCCATCATCCCTCTCGAACGCAAACCGCTCACTTTCGTTGAGCGCACCTACGTCCCACAAATTGTGGGAGCGTTGAAGACGACGTGGAAGCACTTGGTCGCGAAGAAGGAAACGATGGAGTATCCGGAGCAGCGTCCGGCGATTCCGGTGGGCTACCGCGGTGTGCCCACCTTGGTGATGGATCCGAACGGCCGCGAGAAGTGCGTGTCGTGTCAGCTTTGCGAATTCGTCTGCCCGCCCAAGGCGATCCGCATCACGCCGGGTGAGATCCCGGAGAATTCGCCCCATGCGCACGTCGAACGCGCTCCCCAAGCCTTCGATATCGACATGCTCCGCTGTATTTATTGCGGCTTGTGTCAGGAGGTCTGCCCGGAGGAGGCGATCTTCCTGCAACAGCAGTATTCGATGACGGGTTACACCCGGGAAGAGATGGTGAACAACAAACAGAAACTGTACGAACTCGGCGGGACGCTGCCCGACGCGCATTTCAAGTGGGACAAGAAGAAGGATGCCGAAGTCCACGGCAACGACCAGCACTGAGCCGCCTCGCCACCCGTTCCTCGCGCCTCGCGACTGACCCGCACCCGATCTCTCCGCCATGGGCAATCTCCTCTTCAACTTGTTTGCCGTCTTCACCGTCGTAACCGCGATCGGCGTGGTCGTGAACAAGAACGCGGTCAACGCGGCGATGTGTCTGTTGCTCTCGCTCGTCGGCGTGGCAGCGCTCTTTGTGGCCCTGGAGGCCTACCTGCTGGCCTTCATTCTTCTCCTCGTTTACGCCGGGGCGATCGTGGCGCTGTTCCTGTTCATCATCATGCTGCTCGACACCAAGGGCGTCGATCGACCGCGCATCACCGGTCTCCCGCTCGTCGCCCGCATCCTGGCGGTTGGTTTGGTCGCCTTGGGGATTGTCTCGTTTGTCGCCCGCGGTTCGGTGGCGACGCCGGATCCGTCGACGATCCCGGCGCTGGGAGCATCGCTGAAACTTTATGCGTATCAGCTGTTCACGACTTACCTGCTCCCGGTGCAGATCTTGGGATTTCTCCTCCTGATCGCGATGTTGGGCGTCATTGTCCTCAGCAAGCGCTTCGAAGGCATGGGGGACATCAAGTGATGAGCCGGAATCGCCGCCATCACGCCACGCTGCGGGTCGGGCCATCCCGTGTTCCGCACGTCTGTATCCGATCCTTCACGACATGATTTCACCGACCCTCGATTCCTACCTGGTGCTCAGTGTAGTCCTTTTTGCGATCGGGCTGCTCGGCGTGCTTATCCGCCGAAATACCCTCGTGGTCTTCATGTGCCTCGAGTTGATGCTCGTGGCATCGACGTTGGCGCTGGTGGCCTTCTCGCGCTACAACGGCACGATGGACGGCAACGTTTTCGTTTTCTTCATCCTCACCGTTGCCGCCGCGGAGGTTGCCGTGGGTCTGGCCATCATCGTCGCCCTCTTCCGCAAGCGGATGACCATCCAGGTCGACGAACTCAATACGCTCAAAAATTGAGAGCGCGGAGCGAGCCCATGAAATCCATCTCTGAGTCCCGACAATCGACGGTGAAGCGCGCTGCTGATGGGGCGGCGTCAGGTCGCACCGCGTTTTTCGTTGGTCGCACTTTTCCGCAATGACGTCCGCTCAACTCGCTTTTTCCGTTCTTCTGCTGCCGCTCGCCTCGGCCGCGATCATTGGATTTTTCCTGCGTCGTGCGGGTGGTCTCGCTGCGGTGATCTCCGTGCTCACCGCGACCGGCATCGCCGGCGGGGCGTTCATGCTGGCGTTCGGCGGACATCGTTTTGAGACGGCGCACGAATGGCTGCGTTTGGGCGACTTTGTGCTCTCGATCGGCGTGAAGTTCGACGACCTCGCGGCGCTCATGCTGACGATTGTCGCGGTCGTTGGTCTCTGCGTGCATGTCTTCTCGCTCGGCTACATGCATGATGACGGGGCGCGCGCGCGTTACTTCGGCGGACTGTCGATCTTCATGTTTTCGATGCTCGGCATCGTTTTCGCCGACAATCTTTTCATGATGTTCATCTTTTGGGAGCTGGTGGGATTCAGCTCCTGGTTGTTGATCAATCATTACCTGCACCGGCAGGAAGCGGCGAACGCGGCCAAGAAGGCCTTCATTGCGAACCGCGTGGGCGACTTCGGTTTCCTCATCGGCATCGTCTGGTGTCATGCGCAATTCGGCACGACCAATCTCAGCGAACTCGCCCGCCTTGTTGAGGGCGGAGCGCTGGTGGCGAGTGCCATTCCGCTGCTCCTCTTTTGCGGTGCGATCGGCAAATCGGCGCAGCTCCCTTTGCACGTCTGGTTGCCGGACGCGATGGAGGGTCCGACGCCGGTCTCCGCGCTGATCCATGCGGCGACGATGGTCGCGGCCGGTATCTACATGCTGTGCCGGATCAATGTCCTGATGGTGGCCGACGCGCTGACCGTCATCATGTGGGTGGGGACGGCGACGGCGCTTTATGCGGCCCTCTGTGCGATCATTCAAAGCGACATCAAGAAAGTCCTGGCGTATTCAACGCTGTCGCAGCTCGGCTATATGGTCGCGGCGTTCGGACTCGGCTCGCTCGCGGTGTCGCACGGTCCCGCTGACGCTGCGCACACGATGATGATCGCGGCGGGCGTGGGGGCGGCGATGTTTCACCTCACGACCCATGCCTTTTTCAAGGCGCTCATGTTTTTGGGATCCGGCTCCGTGATCCATGCCTGCCATCATGAGCAGGATATCTTTAAGATGGGGGGATTGGCGAAGAAACTCCCGGTGACTTTCGCGACCTTCACGATCGGCGTCCTTGCGATCATCGGGACCCCGTTCCTGTCCGGCTTCTTCTCGAAAGACGCGATCCTCTATCTGGCGTATGCCAATAATCAGACTGTCTTTGTAATCCTGGCACTGACCGCGGTTCTCACCGCGTTCTACATGCTCCGGTTGTGGATTCTCGTTTTCCGCGGCGCACCTCGGGGTGCGGATGCCGACCACGCGCACGAAGGCGGGATCTCGCTCACCGCTCCGCTGGTGGTGCTGGCGATCTTGTCCGTAATCGGTGGATACGGCTGGTTTTTCACGACGGTGGCGCGAGGCGCGTTTGATGGCGTGTATGCCTTGGTGCCGGTCGCCCACGGAACGGATCACACAGTGATTCTTGGGGTTTCGATGGCGGTGCTGGTGCTCGGGGCGGTCGGAGCCTTCGCGATTTATCGGCCTTCGCCGACCGATGCGCTCGCGACCAGTGCGCCCGGGGTTTTGGGCGGGATTCGAGGGCTCTGGAGCTCGTTTGACCGCGTTTACGGCTATTATGTCGCGAAGGTCCAGCAGCGGTTTGCCATGTTGCTGAACTTCCTCGAGCAGATCTTTCTTTCGGGCGTGATCATCCGCGGAACCGCGGGGATCGTGGGATTGTTCGGCCTCGGCGCGCGGGCGCTGCATGGTGGCAATCTGAACGCCTATGCCTATTGGTTTCTGCTCGGGATTGTGGCGCTTTGGGCGTTTGCGACCGGGGTGCTGACCTTCTGACCTTGCGATGAGCAATCTGCCTTTTGATCCCCTGCTGGTCTCCATCGCGGCTCCGCTTGCGCTGGCCCTGCTCATTGCGTTGGGTCTGCCCAAACGCTGGTCGGTGCGACTTGCCTACGGTGCCTTTGCGGTGCCCCTGCTGCTCGCGCTGCACACGTGGTGGCACTTTTCGTCCGTGCCGTTGAGCGACGGCTATGCCTTTCTCACGACCTATTCAACCGGCCTCGAGACTCTTGGAATCAGCTTGAAACTCGGGTTGAACGGGATCTCGCTGCCGCTCTTCGCGATGGCGGGAATCGTGGGCTTCGCCGCCGGGCTTTACGCGATCCAATCGCAAGCGGAACGGCTCAAGATCTATCTGATGCTGCTCCTCATCATGCAGGGCGGCTTGATGGGCGTGTTTGCAAGCGTCGATGTCTTCTTCCTCTATTTCTTCCACGAACTCGCGCTCATCCCGACCTTCATCATGGTCGGCGTTTGGGGCGGGCGCGACCGCAGTTACGCGGCGATGAAGATGACGATCTATCTCACCGCGGGTGCGATGATCTCGCTGGTGGGCTTGATTGCACTTTACGTGCAGAGCGGCGCGAACAGCTTTGACCTGATCGAACTCAAGCGGCACCTCGCCGCCCAACCGTTGGCGGAAACGGTGCAGCAAAACATCTTCGGCCTGCTGCTGCTCGGATTCGGAGTGCTGGTCTCGCTCTGGCCTTTTCACACGTGGGCGCCTCTTGGTTACGGCGCGGCGCCGAGTTCGAATGCGATGTTGCACGCCGGGGTGCTGAAAAAGTTTGGCCTCTATGGTTTGATCCAAGTCGCTCTCCCGTTGTTGCCCGCGGGCATCGGACATTGGGCGCACCCGCTGGCCTGGCTGGCGGTGATCGGGAACGTGATTGTCGTTGGGTTCATCACCATGGCGCAACGCGACCTGAAACAGATGATTGGATACAGTTCGGTGATGCACATGGGCTATGCGTTCCTCGGCATTGCGGCGGCCTCCGTACTCGGTATCGGCGGCGTGGTGCTGATGATGGTGGCGCATGGACTCTCCGTGGCGCTGATGTTCCTGCTCGCGACGAGCGTCCATCATCGCACGCAGACATTTGCCATGGATGAGATGGGCGGCCTCGCGCTGAAGACGCCTGTCCTGGCGGCGTTCTTTGTCGCCGGAACCTTCGCGAGCATCGGTCTCCCGGGCTTCGCCAATTTCTGGGGTGAACTGACAATCTTCGTGGCGCTGTGGCAGTTCTCGCCGACGATCACCGTGCTGGCGATTGCCGGCGTGGTCATCTCCGCCGTGTATGGACTACGCGCGGTGGCGGCGGTCTTCTTTGGTCCGGCGACGACCCGGATGAGCGAAGTCGCGCGGACGCATCCTCCGGCCGATTTGCGCTGGGCCGAGCGAGTGCCGGCGCTGGTCCTCCTGGTGGCGTTGCTCTTCGTTGGACTCTGGCCGAAGTCGATGTCGGATCCAATCAACGCGGCCCTCGCGCCCGCGACCCAAACCGCCGCTCGATGAGCATGCGCTTGACCTCCCATTTCCCCTTTGGTCCTGGCTTCCGGGCGTCGCACGGAGTGATGTGCTGCAACGCCCTCGATCAACGCGCCTCAGTGAACATTGCTGGTTAACTTTCTGTCCGTCCGGATGAATCTCGAAGTCGTCAAACTCGCCGCGGAGAACAATCTCTGGAGTGCCATTCTGCCTGAGCTGATGCTCGGCTGCATTGCGCTGTTCCTCCTCGTCCTGGAGCTCGCGCTGCCGAAAAAGTACCATGTCGTGATCGCGGACGTCGCGACCGCCGGTTTGTTCGGCACGCTTCTGGGGCTTATCCTGAATTGGAATTCGGATACATTGGGAATCGAGACTTTCAACGGTCTGCTTCTACACAGCGAATCGGGACAGATGATGCGGGCCTTTTTCCTGTTGGCGGGAATCATGGTCTGCCTGTTGGCGCGAGTGACCCTCGCGCGGTTGCCCATTCCGAAGGTCGAGTTCTTTCACATCATCCTCGTGGTGACGGCGGCGATGATGCTTCTGGCGCAGAGCAATCACTTCCTGATGCTCTTCGTCACGCTCGAGACGCTGACGATCGGACTCTATATTCTGGTCGCGTATTTTCGGACCAGCACCGCCTCACTCGAGGCGGGTTTGAAATATCTCGTCATGGGCGCGCTCAGCTCCGGCTTGTTGCTGTTCGGCATTGTGCTCCTGTATGGCGTCGCGGGAAATCCACTGCTCCCGGGGCATACGGCGTCGTCGATGCACTACGGTGAGCTGGCGGGTTTTCTCGCAGCGAACCCAAACAACTTCCTCGCGAGCGTGGGCATCGTGCTCGTCCTCTCCGGAGTCGCTTTCAAGATTGGGGCGTTCCCGTTTCAGATCTGGGTGCCCGATGTCTATCAGGGCGCGCCCACACCGGTGACGGCGTTCCTGGCGGTGGCGTCGAAGGCAGCCGGCTTTGCGGTCTTGTTGGGCCTCTGTGGATCAAGTGGCGTTTTTGCGGCTTATCAATGGCTCACCATGCCGGTGCTCACCGCGATGGCCGCGGCGACGATTATTTTCGGCAACATCGCCGCGCTCACCCAACACAACGTGAAGCGATTGATTGGTCTTTCGGGCGTCGCGCATGCAGGATTCCTCCTACTCGGCGTCGTGGCCGCGGGTTCGGCGCCCCTCGCACTCGGCGCGATCTATTTCTATCTGTTCGCCTACCTGCTCGCTTCTTTTGCTGTATTTGGAGTGATGGTACATGTCGCCGGGGCGGATGACTCCGACCAGGAACTCGACCACTACGCGGGATTGGCGAAGGAGAGCCCGTTTCTTGCAACCGTGCTCGCGGTCGGTCTTGGCTCGCTCGCGGGCATCCCGCCACTCGCGGGGTTCATGGGCAAGCTCTTCGTCTTTATTGCAGCGTATCAATCCGGTGCCCGCTGGCTCTTGCTGATCGCGGCTGCCGGCGTAGTGGTATCGATTTATTATTACTTCGGATGGATCAAGGCGGCGTTCTTCGACACGTGGGCGGCCCCCGCCGATGCGGCTGCAACGAGGCCAGCACGGGTGCGCGTCGGTGCTCTGATGGGCGTGGCTCTCGGGACCCTCGCGCTCGCGTCCGTGGTGCTCGGCTTTTATCAGGGGCCGCTGGGCGCCTGGTTGCTTCGTTGATGGCAGGTGGACGTGCCTTGGCGCCCGCCTCCGCGTTGCCGGGTGGCTCGACGAGATCGAGAACCGAGCGGCTTGGTTTGGTGGTTCGAAGGTGAGGGAAGGACCCCGGGGACCGGTCGGCGGTATGCTGGAGGCTGCTCCGGACGGCGTGGAGCGGAATTGGGGCACAATGGCAGCGAGTTTCCCCTTTCTTTTTGCTTCGGTTTTGTACCTCTTTGCGCTGTCCATGCGCATCACCGGTCTCGCCATTGTTCCCCCTCCGACTGCGGTTGATTTACCCCGCGTCACCCCGGAATTGCTGGCGTCGGTGCTGGCGCGGTATTCACGGAGCAATGACGGCTTGGCGACGATCTTGTCGAAGGTGGATCTCGCAAACCCGGATGCTTCGATCGACCGCATCCTGAAGTTTGTCGACTATGGCCACGCCTCGATTGGCGGCCTAACAGGCGGGCTCGCAATCGCGTTGGATGATGTGTCGATGTGGCTCGCGTATAAGATATTTGAGATTGCCACGATGGCGGACGGGCAGGAGTCGAGCACCCGTTACATCACGATGGATGCGGCGAATGTTCCCACGCCCGGGGAGCTGGGTATTCCCGAGGATTTGGCGGCGCGGTGGCAGGATGTGCTCGCGCGATCCTTTGGGGCTTACAATGCGGAGTACGCACGGCTCGATGCCTTGGCCACGGTGGAGCCGCACCGCGTGCGCGTACCGGCGGATGCCAAGCCGGCGGTGGTCGCGCGGCTGCGGAAGAATTACGCCCTGGACCGCGCACGGTATTTCATTCCGTTCGCGACGCGCACCAATTTGGGCCTCGTGCAATCCTCGCGGATGTGGGCGACGACGGTGAAGCAGCTGGCTTCGTTGCCCCAACCTGAGGCGCGGGCCGCGGCGACGCTCATTCGCGACGAGTTGCTCAAACAATCACCCCGGCTGATGCGCCACAGCTTTGGGGATAATTCGTACGAGGAACAGGCGCGGCAGGAGCTCGCAACCTCGCTGGCCCTTGGCTGCGAACGGCTCTCAGCGGAATCGCTTCCCGATCAAGTTTGGGTGCAGGTGGACCGGGCGACCCCGCCTTGGCTGCCCGAGACTCAGCCGGTGAGTGAAGCGCTCCGTCATCGGGCGAATCGTTACGGACAGCAGGGAACGGGAACCCGCCGAATGCGGGTGGCCTTTGCTTGGAATAACATGGCTCTCGCCGAGCTGCGTGATTTAAACCGCCATCGGACGGGTCACCGCTATACGCCGCTGATCCAAGCGGGTTTTTATTTGCCGCCGGAGATTGATCGCGCGCCACATGCGTGCCTGCTCGCTGACCAGCTTGCGCTCACGCGGGAGTTGATGGAACGAGGGTCGGCGGCGTACGTTTATTCTCTTCTACTCGGCGCGCAGACACCGTTTGAGCACAGTACACATGCGGACAAGTTTATCTATGAAGCGGAATTGCGCACCGGAATGGGCGCGCATTATCGCTATGCGGAGCACCTGAGTGCGGCGCTGCGCGGGTTCTTCGCCGAGGTACCGGAAGCGCGGGACTGGGTCGTGGAAGGTACGGCCGAGCCCGAGTGAAATCTGCTTGGCCGGGAGGGGAGAACCCGCCGGGCAGCCGATCCCATCCGGACGGCGATGAGCCCGGAGCATTTCGGTCGGGCGCCGGCCTCCGAGCCCTTAATTTAAGAGAGAAATAGATTTGCCGCAAAGTTGGCGCAGCGACTTGCTGGCGCGTGCGTTTCGTCATGATGCCGTCCGGCTCCGTCGTTCTCGCAAGTATGTGCGTCATCTTTTCCGATAGCCATGCCGCGGATTCGACGCGCCCAATCGATTACACCGATCGCAACGCAACCTATGCGCCTGGCACCACTGTGAAGCCTGTCGCCCAACCACCCGTAATCGCGAATGACATTCAAAGGAAGCGGGTCAATCCGCCCGCGGTCGACAAGACGGCGACCTCCGCAGGCGAACGTGGGGCACCCGTCGAAGTGGTTGAAGCCGGGGAGAAGCGCGTGCGGCCCAAGGAGACTGTTAACCTCGAAAAGACGGTTCCAGAACTCAGCGCACTGGGTCAGAAACGCGCCGGTATCACGGTGACGAATACTGTGAATCCGCCGCTCGTGGCGAAGTACCAGGACAGTCTGGCCGCAGCCCGTGCCGCCAATACGGCTCATTTTGCCGCGCTGGATCAACAGACGGCAGCTAAGATAAATCGCTTTGTCTTTCGGAAGAATGGCGCCGGTTCAACCGGGTCCGCCATCGGTGCTCCGGTGGTTCCCGCCGCCGGTGGGTCCGCGATTCGCAAATAAACCATTCGCGCGAACCATGAGCCGATTCCGAGTCCTTCAGTTCAACATGCAGTTCGGTCAGATTTGGGACGACGCCAATCCCGATCGCGCGCCAATTCGCCTGGAGGCTACGCTCGAGGAGATCCGGCAACACGACGCCGACTTTATTTTGCTGCAGGAAGTGGAGCAGGCGTTGCCGGGTGGCATCCAGTCGCAGCCCCCGCCCAATTATCTGCGGCTGCAGGACGAACTTCCCGGCTATCATAGCTGGTTCAGTTATCCCAAGGCTGATCCACGGGAGCTTCCCTTCGGGATTGGACTGGCAATTTTTTCCCGAACCCCGTTGCACACGATGACCCGGCTGGACCTGCCGTCGCCTCCGATCGAATTCGATTTTTTCGGAAAGAAAACGACTCCGACCGACCGGTTGCTGATTGGAGCCAGGACTACGATTCTTGGCCGTGAGCTGCAGCTTTTAAACACCCATCTGCTCGCTTTTTTCATGCTGGGTTCGAGCAGCGAAGCCAATCCTGATCAACGTAATCGAGTGGCTGAACAGCTGGCGGCGTCGCGTGGTGCGACGATTCTCACCGGCGACTTCAATGTCAGCAATCACGACTCGCTCGTATCTCAGTTTGCGGAAAGAGGCTTCAAGACCGTCCAGGAGACCGCCGTCACGTGGCGGCGGCGTCCGTACGTGCTCGACCACGTGTTTCACAATGACGGATTGCGCTGTGTCCGCCATCGAGTGAAACCGACGCCCGCGAGTGACCACCATGTGATCGTCGCGGATTTCGAATTCGTGGGTTAGCGCCTGCCGCTCTTCGCTGTCGTCCGTCGGTCGCGCAGCGACAGACGTCGACGTTATTTCTTGCTGCGGCGGACGACGTCTTTCTCGGCTTCGCACTCTTCGTCGATTCGGGTGCGCTCGCTTGCGAGCTGCTGCTTGATCTTTTCGGCTTCCTCCAGCTTCTGATCCGCAAAGGCATCATTGAGCTGCTTCTTGAGGAAGATTTCCCGTTCAGCCAGCTTGCCTTTGTAGACGCGGTCGATCCCGGCAAGGCGCGCTTTCTTTTCTGGCGTCAGGGGAGCCGAAGCAGATGGATCCGACTTCGCGAGACGTTCCATGGCCAATTCGTAAGCACTTTTCATAACCGAATGAAACGTGAGGTCCGGCAGATTGGAATCAGGAAAACGCAGAAAGTAGCGGTTGAGCAGTGTGGGTGAGTCCCTCACCACCTGTTGCGCCCGTCCCTTACTCCGTCGCTTCCGCTTCGCCAAATTCTACCCCGAACAAGAGGGTCAGGGCCACGATCGCGAATGGCGGCCACCAACCGCCGCGGTCGCTCGCCCAGCGCGAGGCATAGCCAAAGACCAAGGCGCCAGCCAAGGCGAGGAACGCCGCCGGTCCGATCCAAGTGTGAGTGAATCGCGCCGGGTGCCAGGCTCCGGGCGTCGTGGCCGCCAACCGGACTGCGAACTCGATCACCGCCAAGGTCAGGACGGCAGCATGATTAAACAGCGCATTCAGGGTGGCGGCGCCGAGCAGCCCGCTGACCAGCGATGCAAATCCTCCGAGGATCACCAAGCTTGCCGCCGGGATGAGCACCACGTTGGCGAGCAACGCGGCCGGCGTGAAGATCTGAAAATAGAGCACGCCGCAGAGTGTGCTTACGAGGGTCGAGGCCAGCCCGATGGCGAGCGCTGATCCCAGTTTCCGACGGAGAGCGTCCAGGAGATGGTGATACCAGCGCCACATTGCGGGCGGAAGCAGGCGAAACCAGCTCCATCGTTCCTGCCACGCATCCGCGAGCGGCAGTCCGAACAGTAACAGCGCCGCCACGATGCCGTAGCTCATTTGAAAACTCGCGCTGAACACCTGCAACGGCCACGCCAGAACCACAATCAAGGCTGAGGTGGTGAGCGCGGCGAGGGGATTTCCGGGGGCCCGCAGCAGTCGGGCACCATCGAGGAGCGCAACCATGAGAAACGCGCGCACCGCCGAGGGTGTTCCGCCGGTGATGTCGACATAGAGCCACAGCGCGCTGTGACCGATAAGAAACCGGACCAGCGCGGGGAATCGCAGCAGCGCAAGCACGGCTTGGACTCCAATTGCGATGATCCCGATGTGAAGCCCGCTGATGGCGAACAGATGCAGCGTGCCACTACGCAAAAACAACGTGTTCTGCTCTTCGTTCAGCTCCTGTTTTTGCCCGAGGAGCATGGCGCGCAGGACCGCGGCGAGGTCGGGACGTTTCTCAACGACGCCACGCGAGAGCAGATTCGATAAACGCTCCAGCTCCCGGTGGCAAAACTGCCGGTACTTCGAGGCCGAAGCCACCGTTGCGAGCACGCGGCCCCGGGTCAGCCGGAAATTTGCGCCTGCACTGGCCAGAAACCCATCGAATGAGTCTCGGGCCGCATCCTCAGGGACGAGGGTAAGCACGCCGATGGCGGTCAGAATCGTACTCCGAATCGGCGGCAAGTCGCCGGTCTGTACGTCCAAGGAAAAGTACACGGCTTGCCCGTGGAGGGAACGTAAGTGCGGCTCGGCGCCGATAATTGTCGCCAATCCGCTCGTGCGTTTCGGATCGGGTTGCGCGAAGGTGCGGCTAATTCGCAGCTCCACCTGCGCTTCGCGTGGAGGCAGCCCGGCCCATGTTGGCAGCCGGGCGCGATGTAACGTGTAACCGGCGCTGCCGACGGCGACGCCCGCCAGGACCACGGCTACTGCGGTCACGCGGGCGTGCGTTGCGAAGGCCCACCACGCCATGCCGATAGCGCCCGTTGCGACGACGAGGAGCCCGCTGATCGGCACGGGCGGGCCCCACCGCCCGATTACCAGTCCGGCGATTATCGGCAGCACCACCCACAGAAGGGGAGCGCGATGGCCCAGGCTTCGGCTCATCATCGCATTGAACGTGTCTCAATCGCACTTCGCTGCTGAAGAAGAAACGACCACGCGCTCCCCCCAAATCCATGGGTGATGCCTTGCGTTGTGCGACTTCCCGGACTGCTGATTAGAGTATCACCATGTCTACCGACGACCAACCTGATCTCTTTGGCGACGACGCCGCACTGTCGGGGCTCTCGGACCCGGTTTCGCGCGGTGGAGCGGTTGGGGCGGCGCAGGGGGCGCACCAACCCCTTGCGGCTCGCATGCGGCCGCGCCGGTTGAGCGAGGTCGTGGGCCAGGATCATATTTTAAAGCCGGGAAGTTTGCTCCCGCGACTGGTGGCGCAGAATCGTTTCGGGTCCCTGATGTTTTACGGTCCTCCGGGGAGCGGGAAGACCAGTATTGCCGAGGCGATCGCAAACGAAACCCAGAGCCGGTTCGTGCGCCTGAATGCGGTCATGTCGAATGTCGCCGAACTCCGTGAGATCCTGGCCGCCGCCCGGCGTCGCCCGGAAGCGGCGACGATCCTGTTCATCGATGAGCTCCATCGGTTCAACAAATCGCAGCAGGACCTGCTCCTGCCCGATGTGGAGGAAGGCACGGTGCGTTTGATCGGGGCCACGACCCACAACCCGGGCTTTTACGTCAACCCGCCGCTGCTTTCGCGCAGTCACCTGTTTCGTCTCGAGCCGCATGCGACGGCGACGATTGCGGGCGTGCTGCAGCGCGCTTTGGCGGATTCGGAACGTGGGCTCGGCGAGCGTCGAATCACGGCTGATGAAAAAATCCTTCAGGATCTCGCGGTCCTCTGTGATGGCGATCTGCGCCGGGCGTTGAATGCCCTCGAAGTCCTCGCGTTGGGATTGTCCGAGGGCGGGGTGATCTCGGCCGCGGAACTTGAAGTCTTCGCGCGGGAGCGGCGCATCCGCTACGACGCGGACGAGGACGAGCATTACGATACCATTTCCGCTTATATCAAAAGCTGTCGGGGGAGCGATCCGGATGCGGCGATGTACTGGCTGGCGAAGATGTTGGAAGGAGGCGAGGACCCGCGCTTCATCGCGCGGCGGCTCGTCATTCTGGCGAGCGAGGATGTGGGATTGGCGGATCCGCAGGCGTTGCCCTTGACGGTGGCGGCGCATCACGCGGTCGACTTTATTGGTTTGCCGGAGGCCGAACTGACATTGGCGCACGCGACCCTCTACATCGCGACGGCGCCAAAGAGTAATTCGGCCACGCTGGCCTTAGGGGCCGCGCGCCGGGCGATCAAGGAGCATCCGGTGCAGACGATCCCCGCCGCGCTGCGCAGCAAGACCGGGCAGGCCAACAAACGCATGGGGCAGGGCGTCGGTTATAACTACGCGCACGACTTCCCCGAGAATATTTCCGGTGATGATTATTTGGAGAAACCTCTGCAGCTCTACTCCCCGAAAACCGCTGGGTGGGAAACAAAGATCGCTGACCGACTCGCGCGTTGGAAGGACTTGAAGGCGCAGCTGCGCGCGCAGCGCGAGTCGGAGCAGCTGTCCCCCCAGCCGATCCCGGTGCGCGTGATCCGCGCCGCAGGGGAGTGATCTGGCGCCTCGCGCGCGACGCACGGGATCCCAATTGTTTTAACCGCGGATGGCTCGGATGGCGCTGATACGATCCTGTTTATTCGCATTATCCTGGAAAATGCATTTGAAGCCACAGATTCCACGGATGAGCACAGATTACCACGGCATTATAAGTTCAGACCCTTCACCTTGCGGGTGAATTACGCCCACGTGCCTCTTCATTAGTCATCCTCTGCATCCGTGCTCATCGGTGTCATCTGTGGCTAAAATAGACTACGGAATTTAGGATTGTCGGGCGTAATTCGCGGTTTTGGGTTTGGACCCCGAATTGTCGGCATTCCTGTCAGAGGGCGGGTCAGAGACACCATCCGATCTTCGACCGGGCGTTTACAGCTGTTCGAGCGCGGACTTATACGAGTCCCGGGCGGACGTGAAATCGGTCGCGGTGCAATTGAGATCGCGCAACAGGCCGTCTTTCAGTCCATAAACCCAGCCGTGGATCGTGAGTACCTGGCCCCGGAGCCAGGCGTCGCGGACGATGCTGGTGCGGCACACGTTGGCCACCTGCTCGATGACATTCAGTTCGCACAGCCGGTTGCAACGGGCGGCCCCCGAGCCGGCCACGCATTCGAGTTTCCGTTCGTGTTTTTCGCCGACGTCCTGGACGTGCTGCAACCAGCTGTCGGCGAGTCCCACTCGATCGCGCCGCAAGGCGGCAATCACGCCGCTGCAACCATAATGTCCGCAGACAATCACATGCTTCACCTTGAGCACATCGATGGCGAACTGCATCACCGACAGACAGTTCAGATCGGTATGCACGACGAGATTGGCGATGTTGCGATGGACGAAAAGCTCCCCGGGCAGCAGTCCGACGATTTCGTTGGCGGGGACCCGGCTGTCGGCGCAGCCGATCCAGAGAAAAGCGGGCGATTGCTGGCGCGCCAATTTTCGGAAGAAGTCTGGATCGAGTTTTTGGATGGCTTGGGCCCAGTTGCGATTGTTCTGAAACAATTGGTCGGTAGTCTCCATGGCGTCGGTTGATCTGACTTTTTGAGGGGGCTGCCGCACGTCAAAACTGAACGAAAACCCACTTTGCATCCGCAAGCCCCTTGCCCGGAGCTCGATCACGCCTATGGTTTGATCATGAACTCTCTCGGCCCGGTCCTGCTTTTGGTTGTCCTTGGGTGGGCGGCGCCCGGCCTGGTGAATGGGGCGCAGGCGGGGAAGAGTCCGGGTTCAAAGGGTGGCAGCGCGCACGCAGAAGAGCCGGCGAAGATCGAGGGCGTGGAGATTCCCCGGGGTGATGGATTTCTCGGTATCCAGATTGTTAATTCGACGTTCAAGTTATCGTTCTACGATGCGGAGAAGAAGCCTGTCGTCCCCGATGTGGAGCGGGCAGCACTGCGTTGGGATCCGAAATACAAAGTGGGTGAAGAGCGGGTGGTCCTGAACGTGTCGGCGGACGGAAAGTCGCTTTCCTCCCCGCAGAATATCCGCCCGCCGTATCTGTTTAAGTTGTACATGACGCTCGTTCGGGATGCCGCACCGGGAACGCCGCCGATCAACGAGACGATGGTAGTGGATTTTCGGCAATAAACGCCGCGCGTGGCCGAGCTCGCGGTGATCTGTCTGGCACCGGGCTTCGGCGGTGGGGAGGATCGATGCGTCTCCAACGATAGTTCCGGTCCCGGCCCGCTTGGGCAGAGACAGCGCATGGATTGACAGCGTGAAAGCGGCGAGAGACGTTCGGCCTTTATCCTTCTGATGAGCTCCGTTCTGCCGCCCTTCGACACTGTTGAGTCCGCCATCGCGGATATTGCTGCCGGCAAACTCGTCATCGTGACCGATGATGAGAATCGCGAAAACGAAGGTGACCTCATCATGGCGGCTTCAAAGGTGACGCCGGAAACCGTGAACATGATGATCCGCTACGGAAGTGGTATCGTCTGTGTTCCCACCGTGGAACACCAACTCCGGCGCCTCGGTTTGGGGCCGATGGTCGCGAGCAACCGGGAGTCACACCGAACGGATTTTACGGTCAGCGTGGATGCGGCCGAGGGCATCACCACCGGAATCAGTGCGTATGATCGCACGCGGACAATTCGGTTGCTCGCGGATGCGGCGACCCGGCCGGAACAACTGGTGCAACCGGGGCATGTCTTCCCACTGCGGGCCCGACCCGGTGGAGTGCTGGAACGCGCCGGCCACACGGAGGCCGCCGTGGATCTGGCGACGCTCGCGGGTTTGTCACCGATGGGCGTGTTGTGCGAACTGGTGAACGATGACGGTAGTGTGCAGCGACTGCCGCAGCTGATCGAGTTCAAGCAGAAGTTCGGGCTCAAGATGATTTCAATCGCAGCGCTAATCGAGTATCGGGCGCGACGCGACCAGTTGGTGGAATTGGTCACGGCCCAGCCGTTTGCCTCGGATTTCGGCGATTTCACTTTGCACGTTTTTCGCAGTCGGCTGGACGGTCGGCATCACCTGGCGTTTTCAACCGGGGAACTGGGACCGGAGCCGACCTTGGTGCGCGTGCACAGCGAAAATTTATTGAGCGATTTATTTCAGGGCAAGGGCATGGTGGGCCATCAAATGTTAACATCGTCGCTCGCAGCCGTGGCCGCCGAGGGACGCGGGGTGGTTCTTTATATGCAGCCGCAGAATTCCGACGAGACTCTGGTGCGCTGCCTTATGGCCAAGCCCGGGGAGCCGCCGCCGCCGATGAGCTTTCGCGATTATGGCATCGGTGCGCAGGTGTTGGCGGCGCTCGGGCTCGCCAAAATCCGGCTCATTTCAAATAGCGCGCGTAAGGTAGTCGGTCTGGATGGTTACGGTCTCGAGATTGTGGAGCAGGTGCCTTTGAAGTAATGCAGACGAGCCGGGAGGGCAGGCGGGTACGTTTGGGCTGGCGGCGTTGACCGTCTGCGTTCGAGCCCGCAAACTCGTCCGGCCCTGCGCACGCTGCAGGCCTGGAGGTTAAGATTGGACGGATCCACGTGGGAAAGGGTGGCCTGATTCGGCCGTATGGGAGATAGGGGCGAAATCCCTCGGCTCCACGGATGAAACCGTATGAATCGGGCTTTGCGTTTCGTCGGAAAGCATGTCCTTTCCCTCGCACGAAATGTCCGTCTCCGGAACCATCGTCACGGTTTGTACCGCCAACATCTGTCGCAGCCCGATGGGTGCGGCTTTGCTGCAACATGCCCTCGCGGCCCAGCCCGAACCGCTGCGCTCGCTTCGAGTGATTTCGGCGGGTGTGGCCGCGCGCCCTGGGGAGCCCGTTTCGATGAATTCGGTGCAGGCGTTGAAGAAAGTGGGAATCGACGTCTCCCGGCACCGCAGCCAGTCGCTCACGCAAAATTTGTTGGATGAGGCCTTGGCCGTCTTGTGTATGACCGAGTCGCACCGCGCCCTGATCATGGTGCAGGCGGATCCGGTGCCGAAAAACGTGTTTCTCTTTCGCGAATTCGTCCCGAATCTGCCCGATTTCGAGATTGGCGATCCTTATGGCGGCCCATTGAAACTTTATGAAGCGGCCCGGGATGAGATGGTGGAGTCGATTCCGTCGCTCGTGCAGCAGATTAAGACACTCATGATGCCCGGCTCGGTTTCGTGAGCGTGGATTTCAGATTGCGGATTGTCGTTTTAAAATCTGCTAGTCTGGTCTCTGTTGAGCTAGAAACCTGCCATTCGAAACCCGCTCCCTTCCATGTCTCTCGCTGCCGCGCCGCTTCGCTCCCTTGATCCTGAAATTTACGCCGCCATTGCGGCGGAGTTGACGCGGCAGCAGGGCCATATCGAGCTGATCGCCTCAGAAAACTTCACCTATCCCGCGGTGATGGAAGCGCAGGGCAGCATTCTCACCAACAAATACGCGGAAGGTTATCCGGGAAAGCGTTGGTATGGCGGCTGTGAGCATGTCGACAAAGTCGAGATCCTTGCGATCGAGCGGGCGAAGAAGCTTTTTGGGGCCGAGCACGCCAACGTGCAGCCGCACTCCGGATCACAGGCTAACTTTGCCGTTTATACCGCGACGCTGCAGCCGGGCGACAAAGTGCTGGGGATGAACCTGAGCCATGGCGGCCATCTGACCCACGGCAATCCGGCGAACTTTTCGGGCAAGCTGTATAATTTCTGTCAATACGGAGTTCGCGAGGACAACGGCTTGATCGATTACGACGAGCTCGCGGCGATCGCGCAGCGCGAGAAGCCCAAGATGATCACCGTGGGCGCGAGCGCCTATTCGCGCGTCATTGACTTTGCCCGGATGGCGGAGATTGCCCGGAGTGTGGGGGCGCTCTTGTTCGCTGATATCGCGCATATCGCGGGCCTGGTGGCTTCGGGGGTTCATCCCTCGCCGGTGCCCCATGCGGACTTCGTGACCACCACGACGCACAAGACGCTGCGTGGTCCGCGCGGCGGCCTGATTCTCTGCAAGGCGGCGCACGCGAAGGCGATCGACTCGGCCATGTTCCCCGGTGGCCAGGGCGGACCGTTGATGCACGTTATCGCGGCGAAGGCGGTGTGCTTTGCGGAGTGTCTCAAGCCCGAGTTCAAGACTTACTCCGAACACGTTGTGAAGAACGCGCGGGCCTTGGCGACCGCGATGACGGCGCGCGGTTACAAGATTGTTTCCGGCGGCACGGACAATCACCTCCTGCTGGTGGATCTGCGCCCGAAGTTCCCGGAGCTCACGGCCAAGAAGGCGCAGGAGACCTTGGATCTGGCGCATATCACGTGTAACAAAAATACCGTGCCGTTCGAAACCCGCAGCCCGTTTCAGGCTTCAGGCATCCGCTTGGGCACGCCGGCGATCACCACGCGTGGATTTGTCGAGGCCGAGATGGAAGATATTGCGGCGTGTATCGACACGGTGCTCGCCGCCATTGGCGCCCCGGACGAAGCAGCCGTGCCGGATCAAGTTAGGCAGCGGGTGGCGGGCCTCACGGCCCGGCATCCGTTGCCGTACGTGTTGTAAGGGGAGCGCCAACCCGGGTGTAGTTCCGATACCGTGAATTCGCAGTGCGTGATTCGTTCGAAAGGGGCCCGGTAGACGAGTCGTGCAGGCGCATGTCTTCGACGTGTCGTCGGGAACCCGAGCAACAACCGCGCTAATGACGCAGGGTTAGGGGTCTGCTGCCGGGGATTGCGGTCACGACCTCCAGTCTTGTGGATTAGGCGGGTTTTGCGCCTTGGCGTTGTGCGTTGGATCCGTTTTGGTCGCCGCTCTCTTTGTGCCAAAAGTCGCCTCCAACTCTGCCCTCCGTCCCGCGCGTCCGCTGTCCCTTGGGGTCATCTTTCTCACCCTGTACATCGACCTGATCGGGTTTTCGATCATCTTTCCGCTCGGTCCGGATCTGTTGGAGTACTACCTGGGCCGGGAGGGAATGAGCGGGGTGCTTGGCTGGGTTTTGGATCAGACGAATTCGCTGGCGCAAACCTTTGGAATCGAGAGTTACGCCCCGGTGCTTTTTGGCGGCGTCATCAGTTCGGTCTTCTCGATCCTGCAATTTGTCTTTGCGCCCTTTTGGGGCGCGGTGAGTGACCGGCGGGGCCGGCGCGGGGTCTTGCTTCTGACGGTCGCCGGCACCGCGCTGGGTTATCTCATCTGGGTGTGCAGTGGCTCGTTCTGGCTCTTCCTGCTCTCGCGGATTGTGAGCGGTGGGTTCAGTGGCAACTTGTCCGTCGCGACCGCGGCGGTGGCCGATGTCACCTCGCGGGAGGAACGCTCCAAGGCGATGGGCTTGGTCGGCGCAGCGTTTGGCCTCGGTCTCGTGACGGGACCCACGATCGGCGCGTTTACCGTGCACATCGATCTGACGGCGTATTTTCCCGGGCTCACGCGTCTCGGCGTTAATCCGTTTTCGGTTCCCGCGCTGGTGGCGCTCGGCCTTTGTTTGATCAACATGGTGTGGATCTGGGCGAAATTCAAAGAGACGTTGTCTCCGGAAATTCGCGCCGAGTCGCGCGAGCCGCGTTTGAGAAATCCACTGCGCGCGATCCTGGGCTTGCGGGATCCGGCGCTGCGGCGGACGAACCTGGTGGCGTTTGTTTTTTCCATCGCGTTCGTCGCGATGGAGGCGTCGTTGACGTTTCTGGCCACAACGCGCTTCGGCTACACGGCGCGAGAGAACGGTATTCTACTGGGGTTTCTTGGGGTTTGCGCGATCATCACCCAAGGCTATATCGTGCGTCGTCTGCTGCGGGTGATCGACGAGATCCGGGTATTGTTTTCCGGCTTGGCCGTGTCGGTCGGCGGCTTTCTCGTGGTGGGGCTGGCAATGGATCCTTGGATGCTTTATGTCGGCTTGGCCTTACTGGCTTTTGGCTCCGGGCTGGTGAATCCTTCTTCGACGGGCCTGATTTCACTTTATGCGGGAACCGAGGAGCAGGGCCGCGTGTTGGGTGTGTTTCGGTCGTTGAGTGCGCTGGCTCGGGCGTTCACTCCGTTGCTCGCGGGAATCCTCTTTTGGCGGTATGGTTCGACCAGTGTTTTCGTCTTCGCCGCGATCCTTTCCGCGGTCGCGTTATACTTCAGTAGCACGCTGCCGAAGCCGGTGAAATGAGCGTCGTCGCGAGAACCGCAGCTGCCGTCAGGGTGTCCTCCCCCGTCGCGGGGCACCGGGTTTTGGCGGCGTCGTTGCTCGTTTGCGGCGTCGTTCTTTCCGGGTGTACCGCCTGGTTGCCCAAGCGCGCCGCGCCGCAACCGGGGCGAACGACGATCAGCTCGCCCCTCGTGATCTTACCGGCTCAGTCGATCGGTAACTTCCTGCTGATTGAGGCCAAGTGGGACCGATTCGGACCGTATCGGTTTCTCGTGGACACGGGTTCCTCCATGACGCTCGTGACTCCGGCGTTGGCGCGGCGTTATCCGGGAGCGGGCGGCATCGTGGGCTCCGCGCCGCGGGTGCGCGTGACTGGCGCGGATGGCCGGGTGACGGAGCTCCCGCAGAGTACGTTGCGCCGGCTGGAGTTCGGGGATGCACGTTTTGAAGAGGTCCCGGTGTTGTTGTACGATTGTGAGCCGCTCTCCGCGCACCTCGGCGTGCGGATCGACGGGGTGCTCGGTTTCCCGCTTTTTCGCGAAACGCTGATGACGCTCGACTACCCGGGAAAGCGCATCCTGCTGCAGCCGGCGAAAAACGCGGCCTTGCTTCCGGGCTCGACGATCATGATGGACAGTGGTCGTAAGACACCGTTGATCCCGGTAAGACTCGGCGATCGGACGTTTTTGGCGCTGATCGATTCCGGCAGTGACATGGCGTTTAGTTTGAACCCCGTGGGGCTCGAGCCGGAGTTCGTCGTTAGTCCGCGAATTGGGGCCACCGTGGGTACACTTAGCGGCGATCGCACTCAGCGGATCGGCCGACTCGGTGGGTCGCTGGCGATTGGTAGCTATCGTTTTTTGCAGCCCGTCGTCGAGCTGTCCGACGAACTCTCGGCCATTGGTGGCGGGGTGTTGCGGCATTTCACGGTCACCTTTGATCAATGGAACGACCGCGTGACCTTTTATCGCGAATCGCGGGATCCCATTGCAATGGGGGCACGGCGCAGTGCCGGGGTGAGTTTTAGCAAGACGCCCGCCTACTGGCGGGTGGCCGGGGTGGTTCCTGCGTCGTCGGCTGAGCAGGCCGGAGTCCAGCCGGGTGATCTCGTGACGCGGATCAACGGCGACCCCGTGGCACGGTGGGATCTCATGCGTTACGAGCAGCTCGTCGCGGACGCGTCTGAGATCACCCTGACGTTTCTCAACGGTACGTCGGAAACCGAAAAACGTGTCGCGGTGTTTGAATTGGTACCGTGACTGGAACGTGTGGGCGAGGGGAGGGCGCGACGGGTCGGAGCGTATTCAGCACACCATGTCATGTTGCGGGAGGAGTCCCCCGGAATTGGTTTACTCCTGCTCGCTCCCCACTCGCGGGACGCTACCCCCGACGAATTCTGTTCACCCGACCCGGCGGAGTAGAAATGCGCCTGCGCCATCGTGGCCCGTAACCCAGGGGAAACTCTGGATGCTGCGCTCGAGTTCGAACGGACCTCCCGCTTTTCCGGCAAGGAAAGTGCGGACGACCTGTTCGTTTTCTTCTTTGTCGATACTACAGGTTGAATACACCAGCCGCCCTTTGGGAGCCACAAAACGCGCCGCGGCATGGAGCAACGAGAGTTGTTGTTTCGGGTGCTTCTTGAAGTCGCCGGCTTGGAGCCGCCACTTTACGTCCACCCGGTGACGCATGACGCCGGTGTTCGAGCAGGGAACGTCCAACAGGACCGCGTCATAGCTCAGTGGTAGGCGATGCTCTCTCAACGCACTGCTGAGGTCCGCGAGGACGTCCGCCTGAACGAGTGCCACCTCGACGCCCGTGATCCGGGAAAGATTTTCTTTCAGGCGGTCGATGCGGGACGTGGGTGTGTCCACGGCGACGAGTCGGCCCGTCTTCATGGTGTCGGCGATCAGAAGACTTTTGCCGCCGGGTGCCGCGCACAGGTCGATCACGGATTCTCCGGGTTGAGGCGCGAGCAGTTCGATCGGCGCACGCGTCGAAGGATCTTGCAGATAAACTTTTCCCGCCTTCAGCAACGGCTCCATCGATGGCCAGTGGCCGGACTCCACTTCGAAGACTCCGGGCCAGGCCGTGGGTTTAAAAAACTTGGGTGGAGCGATGCCCTCGGCGCGCCAGCGCGCATGGACGGGGCCTGGCTTCTGATTCCATTCCAATAGCGAGCGGGTGGCTTCCGCGCCAAACTGCGACAGCCAGCTGCGCACGAGCCAGTCGGGATGCGAGAAATATTCCGCCAGATCATCAGCGCTGGCATCCGCTCCGGGAGCGGGTTGCGCGAGGGGCGCGATCAGTTTGCGACCGACGGCATTGACCAGGCGGGCCTCAGACGGGCTGGCGAGGGCCTTGGTCTGTTCCACGGCATGATGAACGATTTTCGCGGCCCGGCCTTCGCGGTCGGCGTCGGAATCATGAATCAATTCGATGAGTTCGAAACCGGCGATGAACAACACGGCTCGGGTTGAAAACCGCGGCGGATGGGCAACCAGCCGGCCGAGAGCGGCGTCGATGCGACCAAAGTGTCGTACGACGCCCAGAACCAAATACTGGCACCGCGCGCGTTCTGCACCGGTTAGAGAGCGCGGAAGGGTGTCGAGGAGCGTGTCGATTCGTTCACGGCGATCGAGCCAGCGTGCGATTAACCGGGCGGCCATGGACCATGCTCCCGCAGAGGACGATTCAGCAGGAGAAAAGGTGGATGCGATCATGAGCACCTCCGACTGGAGGGGGATTGGGCGGGCGTGAGCGTTTTGACAGGCGGTTTGACAAGGCTAGACATTGTCCGCTCAACTCTCCCGTTCAGGCCCTCCATCACGCAATCATGAATTCCGAAGCTGTTTCCGCGCTCCTCGCAAAAACCCCGTCCCTTAAGGCGGCCAAAGCCAAACTCGAGGCGATGGAACCAGGTGCTTATGTAGTACATAGGAGTTGGGGCTTCGGCCAAATCAAGAGCTACGATGAAGCCGCCCAGCGCCTGCTGATCGATTTCAAGGGCAAGAAAGGTCATCCCATGGATCCGGCTTTTTGCATCACCACCATGGAGGTGCTCCCCGAAAAACATTTGTTGGTGCGAAAAGAAACGGACAATCAGCGCGTGATGGAGCTCATCGCCGCTGACCCGGCACAGCTCATTGTTGAGGCGCTGGAGGCTTATCCGAACAACGCCGCCACCGGAATCGAACTCGAAATTACGCTGGCCCAAGTGATCGGGGAGGAAAAATTTAAAAAATGGTGGTCTGCGGCGAAGAAAGCCGTGGCAAAGGATCCGCGCGTGGCGGTTCCCGAGAAGAAAACCGAGTGCTACGTCCTGCGGGAGATCCCCGTGTCGGCGGAGGACGAGATTCTCGAACAATTTAACGGTACCCGTTCAGCCCGCCGTCGTATTCTGCTGGCGGAGGAACTCCTGGGCTCACTCGGAAAGAAGGAAATCAAGGGTGACTTGAACACCGTGCTCGATGGCGTCGCGGAAGCCGTCAAGAGCTCGAATCAAATCGACGAGTCCGAGCGCCTCTACGGTGCCGTGGTCCGCGATGACCTCGCGAAGGCACTCGGATCCGAAAAAGCTTTCGAGCCCAGCCAGGCGACCATCATCGCGAATGTCCGCGATCTGCCGAGCATCGCCGACAAGATCCCCGTTCAGTTCCAATCGCGCTTCCTTGGGCTCATCCTCGAAACGCATCCGATCGAAGTTCGTGATATCTTGTTCAACCTGCTCAAGACCTCGCAGGGCAAGTTCACCACCGAGTGCATCAACTTCCTCGTCGAGCACGGGCACGCCGATGAACTCGCGGCGACGTTGAAGCGCTGGCAGACCGAGCAAAATCTCCGCGCGCCCGTGCTGCTCTGGATCGTGAAGAACCGGCACTCGAAGAAATTCGCGAAGCTGCTCAACGACCTGATCACCCCGCGTCTCCTGAGCGCGATCTTCTTTGCGATCGATTACGAGGCGCTCCAAGCCTCCAGCGCCCGACGCATTCCGCTAGGTGACATTCTCAGCGAAGACACCGAACTGATCTCCGATTTGCTCTCCACCGCCGATCCCGAGACCGCCCGTGATCTCGCGAATACGCTGATGTTGAATCAGGGTTTCGAGGAGCTGACGAAAAAGTCGCTGCTCGCTCGCTTCATCAAAATTTTCCCGAAGATCCAATCGCTGGTCGCGGCCGATGCCGAGAGCAAGGAAGAGCAGTTGCTCGTTTCCCGTAATAGCTACGATCGCAAACGTGAAGAGTACGAGACGATCGTCTCGAAGAAGATTCCGGAAAACTCCAAGGCCATCGCCACCGCTCGCGAACACGGCGATCTAAAGGAGAACTCTGAATACAAGATGGCGAAGCAGGATCAACAGGTTCTGATGGCGCAAAAAACCCTCCTCGAAAAAGACTTGGGCCGCGCCCGCGTCAGCGACTTCAAGGAAGCCAGCGTTGATCAGGTCGGCGTGGGTACAATCGTTGAAGTGAAGGCCAAGGCGACCGGCGCCACGACGAAGTACACGATCCTTGGTGCTTGGGACGGCGATCCCGATAATAACGTCCTCTCTTACAAAACGGCTTTCGGAGCCGCTTTGCTGGGTCGGAAACCGGGCAACACCGTTACGGTCAAGACCGGCACGTCCGAAGATGAGTACACGATCCTCTCCGTAAGCCGCTACGCCGACAAGGTCGTAAGCTGAACCCGCGTCGCAGCCTGGAGCTGCGATTTGAACTTTGAGGCGGCCCCTTGTGGGCCGCCTTTTTTTTGATCGTTCGAGCCGCTGCACCTCGACGGCGCCTGTTCCTACCTTGTCCGTTCGGCGTCATCGGACGGTGACGTGGCCGGAGCCGCGGACTTCCGCCGTTGCGCTTTGCCCTGGGAGTGTCGCCGCGCCTGCAAGCTCCAGATTGCGTTGCGCGCGCAAGTGTCTCAGCGTGCGGAACGTGAACGCTTCCTGGGATATTCTTAAGATCCTCTCCGACCCGACTCGACTGCGACTCTTGGCGCTCGTGTTGCGCGAAGAACTCTCGGTCGCCGAGCTCCAGGAGATTCTGGGAATGGGGCAGTCGCGGATTTCGTCCCAGCTCGCGTTGCTGCGCACGGTTAATCTCGTCAGCGATCGCCGGGATGGGAAGAAGGCGTTTTATTCACTCCGCGCCAACCTCCCGCCCAAGACGCTCGGCGTGATCAAGGCCGCGATTGAATCCGTGGAGGATTCCGCGCCGATTATCAACGATCGGGAAAATCTTGCGCGCATTCTGCTCAAGCGTCGGCGGACGCAGGAGCAGTATTTCAACCTCATCGCCGGGCGTTTGGGGAAGAATTATTGTCCGGGCCGTTCCTGGGAGGCGATCGGACACCTCGCGTTGCGCCTGACGCCCGCCATCGACATCGCTGATTTGGGTGCGGGCGAAGGGCTGCTTTCGCAGCTACTCGCGAACCGGGCCCGGCAGGTCTGGTGTATCGACAACTCGCCGCGGATGGTCGAGGTGGGCACGGAACTCGCGCGGAAGAATGACCTCGCGAATCTCAGTTACAAATTGGGCGACATCGAAAACGTGCCACTCCCTGACCGCTCGGTCGACCTGGCGATTCTCAGTCAAGCTCTCCACCACGCCCAGCACCCGCAGGCGGCAGTCCGGGAAGCGTTTCGGATTTTGCGTCCAGGCGGGCAAGTCCTCGTCCTCGACCTCAACGAGCATACCTTTGAGAAAGCCCGCGACCTGTATGCTGATGTCTGGCTTGGGTTTTCCGAGAGCGTCCTGCATGGCTTCCTGACGAAGGCGGGCTTTGCCAAAATCGAGGTGACCTCGGTCGCGAAGGAGGCGGCCGAGCCGCAGTTTGAGACCTTGCTGGCGCGCGGATTGAAGCTGCCGGAGTGAGTCCGTTCCAAAGTGAAACAGATATTCCTGTCTGTACCTCGGAGTCACCCTCCGGCCCCTGAATTAAAACGTCGCGCGTGCGAGCTCGCCCGAACGAAGGCCAATCGCCTTTCCCCGTTGCGAGCCCGCGCGTTAGCCTGTAACGTTTTGGTTTTCCGGGAGTCTCGTCTTTCAACTCACCTCTCTTGATGAACCCTCTGTCTTTCTGCCGCGTGCTCCTTTTCCTGATCTTCCTGGGCGGGACCCTGAATGCCGCGCCTCATCGGGAAGAAACCGTGACGCTCTCTGAAACCCGCAAAGTGGCGATCGCTCCCCCGGCCGGCTTCACGTTCGCCAGCGGACGCGACGCGGAGGGACTGATCCGGGTACAGATGAACAATGCGGACGACAGCGTGAGTCTGCAGCTGATCTTCCTGCCTGATTTCGAGCAGCGTTTCATGGACGGCTACGAGCGAAACCGGTTTCTCCACGAATCGTTCAGCGAGTTCGCTGAGAGCTCGGTGGAGAAAGCGATGCAGTTCAATGATCTCAAACCGAAGGTGGGCGCCGGTACGTATTGTGTTTTCACGGACGCCAAGCTCGCCGGCGAAACAAAGTATTCGCCGGGTGAGTACCTGCATGCCACGAAGGGGGTGAAGGTCTGGCCCGGCGTGATGGTGGTCTTCTCGATTTTCAGCAACGGCACCTTATCCAAAGACTACCAAGCCGCGATGGGCCAGATGCGCGAAAGTGTCACCGAGCGCTCCGTCCCGCTTCGCTGAGAGCCCCAAAACCCGCGGGCGAACGAACGAAGTTCATCCTAAATTCAGCCGTTTATTTAAAGTAGAGTGACGATGCTACAGAGGATTATCCACGGAGAGTTCATAGGGTAGAACGATTTTCATCACCTTCTCGATGCGCATGAATGCCCCCACGCGGAAGTTTATAGTGGATCGCTTTGCGGGCAGGGTGGCCCTGGTGACCGGCGGAACCCACGGCATTGGCTTTGCCATTGCGCTCGAGCTGCTGCGCGAAGGAGCGTCCGTGGTGGTGAGTGGATTGCCCGCGGATGCGGATGAAGGCCGGACGGCGTTTGCGGCGGCGGGGTTCGCTCCACTGCTCGTCACGGGAGATCTCATCGAGGAACGGTTCTGTCGGGAACTCGTCGACCAAACGCTGACCCGACGTGGGCGGATCAATTTTCTGGTGAACAACGCGTTCTCGTTCCTCGCCAGGGGGCTGGACGCCACCCCGGCGGACTTCGCGCGCTCCTTCGGCGTGGGGCCGGTTGCCTTTGCGTCGTTGATTCAACTCGTCGCCGGGCCGATGCAGAGTCAGGGCGGCGGCGCGATTGTGAACGTATCCAGTATTTCAGCGTGGATCGCGCAGCCGAATCGCTGGACGTACAATCTCGCCAAGGGCGCAGTGGCGCAGCTGACGCGCTGTGCCGCGTTGGATCTGGCGCCGCGAAAAATTCGGGTGAACAGTGTGAGCCCGGGTTGGATCTGGACGCGGGAAGTCGACAAGGCTGCGGGCGGAGATCGCGCAACGTATGATCCGATTTGGGGCCAGTTCCATATGCTCGGCCGCATGGGGCATCCGGTGGAGATCGCCGGGCCGGTATTGTTTTTATTGTAACTGCTCAGGTCGGACCGCGGCAGTTTTTGTGTACCGAGGTGAGTTGGGCTTCCGGGTAACGATCCAGCAGTGTGGCTGAGCCGGATCTTACACCGGGACGAAGGGCGTGCCGATGAA
>Ga0163144_10003224_pt1 | contig 37202 bp, 31 predicted proteins | sample OliLak19BULKMAT1_FD_123175 | JGI IMG/M metagenome (GOLD analysis project Ga0163144, IMG submission 123175) | Freshwater microbial mat bacterial communities from Lake Vanda, McMurdo Dry Valleys, Antarctica - Oligotrophic Lake LV.19.BULKMAT1 | ecosystem: Environmental > Aquatic > Freshwater >...
GAGCAAGCCGCCGACACAGCGCTGTGGCGCTGGCTGGCAGTGGCTGGCGCAGTGCTGCTGCTGGTGTGGGCCGGGGGCTGGCTGCTGGGACAATACAACGCCGCGCCTGTAGTAGTCAGCGCCGGGACGCAAAGCCGCAGCGCACCGCCTGCACTGCCGCCCGCCGCAGTACCTGCATCGGTAGCCGTGCAGGACGTTCCCGCCGTGTCCCCCATAGCAGCGGCAGCGGCCCCGCTGGAGGAATCTGCGGCTGAACCTGCGACTGCACCTGCGAATAGTGAATCACACGCAGCAACACCAGACATTGCCGGCGCCATGCTAGCGCCAGTCGACTCGATGGCGCGGCTGTGGATGCTAAATTCAGACCAACCGACCCCGGACATTCCGTGTGCGCAGGACACTCAACAGGATTTGGCCTGTGTTACAGGCGAGGTCTGGACCTGGAATGAACTGGCCGTGTTCGACCGGCCCCTGTTGCTGGAGACAATCAATCCGCAGCGATTTTCTGCCGAGGTGTTGCTGCTGGGCGTTACGGATACCACGGCCTGGTTGTGGACAGAGTCGGGCGCCGTACAAGTGGGCCTGGCAGAACTGGCGCCTTACTGGACGGGGCGCTACCGGTTTCTCTGGCACCCGCCGGCGGGTTTCGAAAAACCCCTCGCGCTGGGGGATGACAGTGACGTGGTCGCCGCGATAGCGCAGCTATTTGCGCGCCTTGATGCACAGCCGGAGCCCATGGCAGGTCGCCGCTTCAATGCGGCGCTGCAACAGCGGGTGCGCTTGTTTCAGCAGAAGAATGCACTGGCTGCCGATGGAGTGGTCGGAGTCCAGACCCTGCTCAAATTGAATGAACAACTGGGCATAGATGTGACAGCGGCGCACGCCAGGCAACAGTTACAGACAGCCTCAACGGAACAGTCAAAAGAATGAAACGAGACGTTTTTCTAGTTACAGCTACGGAGTTGCGCAGGTGTCGCTGATCCTCGACGCGCTGCACCGTTCCCGCCAGGATGTGAATGCGGTACCTGGCCTGGCCACGCATCATCCGGTGCAGCAGATGCCCGTGGCGGGCCGTCAGTTTCTGGTCTGGGTGATTCTTGCGGTGGCGCTGGTGGTGATTGCGTGGCTGCTCATGGAGCGTTTCAGTGCGCCGCCCGCTGCGGATATCGGGGCCCCGGTGGCGGAGCTGTCGAACAACATTGGCAGCGCGGTCACGTCTATCACCACCGAGCTAAAAGCGCGCGCAGCAGTTGCTACACCGACACCGACGACTGCAGCGGCGGTGGCGGAGCCGGAACCCGTGGCAGCAGTGGCGACATCCCAGGTGGCAACACCAGAGTCCACAGTGGCAGCGACTAATCCTCCTGTGGCTCCGCCGGAGGCGATGGTAGCCACCTCGACTGTGCCGAGTCCTCCGCAGGATTCTGCAGCGCAGGCCACTGCTGCCCCGATGCTTTCCGCCGAGGAAAATGACGCTGTCGCGCAGCTCTACCAGAATCGAGAATTGCAGAAAGATCCGGTCATGCCGGAGTCGGACTCGCGGTCTGCGCAGGGGAATGCGCGGGACGCACCTGCAGACACATCCACAGTGGCTCCCGCCGAGCAGTCCTCCGAGCTGGACCAGATTCTACAGCAGGCGCGGGAGGAACTTGAAAACGCCAGCCTGGATGACCACCCCGTGCCATTCCTGTCCAGCTTGTCGCAGCAAACCAAGGATGACATTCCTACGCTGTATTACCAGCGCCATGACTATTCAAGTGACCCAAATCTGTCCTCTGTTGTGTTGAATGGCACTACGGTTAAAGCCGGAGGAAGTCCGCTGCCGGGGATGAAGGTGGAAGAAATAATGCCCGATTCTGTAGTGTTAAATTATCGCGGCACGCAATTCAGGCTGCGCGCACTCAATAGCTGGATCAACCTGTAGTTAGCCGTCCGCGCCGATTCAGAGCCCAAGATAGTCCCGTGTAATCGCGAAAATTTGCGGCTGTTGGATAAAGGGTGGTATCCGTCCCAGGCTCTCGCTGTTGCCGAACAGCGGGACCGCCGCTCCTGTGTGTTCCTCCTGCTTGAAATTGTTGGTGGCGTAGTTGACTGCCATGAGGCCGCCCTCGGGCGTTATTATCCTGGCCATCTTGCCGGGCGTAAAGATGGGAATAGGGAAAGCTGCGAATAGGCTCTCATAGGGCACCAGTTGCGCCGCCTGGGAGTGATCTGCGGTGACCAGCACCAGTGTTTGCGGATTTGTCTTTGCAAACGCAAGCGCGCTGGCCAGCGCATCTTCCAGTTGTGCCACCTCGCCGATCGAGCCGCAGGGTTTGCGCTCGTGGGACTGCTTGTCTATGGACGCAGACTCAACCATCAGAAAGAAACCCTGCGCGTTTTCGTGGCTCAGCTGGCGCAGCGCCACTTCGGTCATTTGTTGCAGTGTTGGCACGGTACCGGAATCCGGATTGGGTTCGCAGAGCATGGGTGCAGGCGGCGTCCCGCTACCCAGGTAGGGGTGAATGCGATTGAGCCAGCTCGGCCTCGGCGCTTCCGCTGTACGGCCGCCTTCCCCCTGTAAACGTACCGGCAGGGTACTGGGGGCAAACAATCCCAGCAGCCGTTGGTCCGGCGCTGCCGCTGCCAGCCCTGCCGCGTTGGTGATCACCTGGAAACCGTGGCGCCGGGCCACATCTGCTACCGACACTGTCTCGCCCTCGGCGGTGGGGGTAAAGTGAGCGCTGCCGCCGCCGAGAATGACGTCCAGGGCAGACGCCGCCAATTGCTCGGCAATGGAGCCCTTGCCACCGTTCGCTTTCAGGTCTCCGGAGCAGTCTCCCAGGATAATATCGTTATAGCTGACGTTGACCATGCTGTCCGGGTCTTCGCACAGGCGAAAGTTGACGTGCGCGGCAAAGGCTGCCGGTGTGGCATCGGTAACACTGGCAGTTGTCACTATGCCCGTGCGCAGGCCGGCTGCCGCTGCCAGTTCGACAATGGTGGTGAAGTCTCGATCGGTGCCGGCGCTGGTGCTGATACGCCCGATACTGGTAATCGCTCCGGTGGCCATACTGGTGGCGGTATTGGCAGAGTCCGCGACGTACACAGGCTTGCCGCCAGAGCGTTCCTCGGTGGTGAGAATCTGCACCGCAGAGCGCAGCGGCATCTGGTCAAGCAGCAATTGTCCAGCTGCACCCTTGAGATAGTTGCGGGCGATCGTAATCTGCTGTTCGTCCATGCCATCGCCAATAATGAGGATCACCTGGCGGGGTAGCGCACCAGAGACGGAGTCGGGTTGCGGCGCATTACCCTGGGCCATGCCCACGGATGCCAAGAGCAGGAGACTGCCCAGCAGGCCGCTTTTTGTTGGTTTATTCATCGAGTAATTCCATTGTTCAGCAGCAGAAATCGCGTATTGATACCATGTCATCGGGACCGATGCACGACAAAATCCGGCGTTGGGCAGCGCTACCTTGACCCGCATGGCAGGTTTAAACCACTCGCCTTCCTAGGCAGGATTTCTGCCCTGTGGTCGTGCACAGTTGTTAACCTTTGCACCACATTGTGGCAGGATGCAGGTTCCGCTTCGTCCAGTGACGGTGGAGGCTGCCCTGTACGCCCCGCAGATCCGATAAAACATACCAATGGGGCAGCGTAATGGAGAGGAAACAACATGAAAATGATGACTGCAATCATCAAGCCGTTCAAGCTTGATGACGTTCGCGAAGCATTGCAACAAATCGGTATCAACGGTATGACCGTTGAAGAAGTGAAGGGCTACGGACGCCAGAAGGGCCATACCGAGCTCTATCGCGGCGCCGAGTACCAGGTGGAATTCCAGCCCAAGGTCAAGATACAGATCGGGATCAGTGATCACCAGGTCGATGCTGCCATCGAGGCCGTGTGCGCCGCTGCCAACACCGGGAAGATCGGTGATGGCAAGATATTTATCACTCCACTGGAGCAGAGTATTCGCATCCGCACCGGCGAGACCGGCGAGGAGGCGCTTTAACTATGTGTAGAGCAACTACGCGTACATCAATCGTGACACGGCAAGTCAAAGTGTGCTTGTTGGCGGCCCTGATGGTGGCTTCGACTGGCGCCAGTGCTGACGAAATCAACGGTGCGGATACAGCGTGGATACTAACCTCCACCGCCCTGGTACTGTTTATGACGATACCCGGCTTGTCGCTATTCTATGCCGGCCTGGTGCGGGTCAAGAATGTGTTGTCGGTACTCATGCAATGCTTCGCCCTGACCTGCCTGATGTCGGTGGTGTGGTTTGCGGTGGGCTACACCATCGCCTTTGGCAGCGAGGGCGTTGAACAGGGTCGCTACATTGGTGACTTTGGCAACGTTTTTTTCGGCGCCATGACCAGGGATTCCGTGAAGGGCACCATCCCGGCCAGTTTGTTCGCTATCTTCCAGATGACCTTCGCCATTATTACACCGGCCCTGATCGCCGGCGCTTTCGCTGAACGTATGCGTTTTTCGGCCATGCTGATCTTCAGTGCGCTGTGGCTGGTCGTGGTGTATTCGCCCGTGTGCCATTGGGTCTGGGGTGGTGGCTGGTTGGGCGCAATGGGTCTGCAGGATTTTGCCGGCGGTACCGTAGTGCATATTACTGCGGGCGTCGCGGCGGTAGTCGTGGCCCTTTTCATGGGACCGCGCAAAGGCTTCGGCACCGTGGCCATGCCGCCGCACAATCTGACCATCACCGTCGCCGGTGCCGGCATGTTATGGGTCGGCTGGTTCGGCTTTAACGCCGGGTCCGCGCTGGGTGCCAATAACACCGCCGCGATGGCCATGCTGGTCACACACCTGTCCGCCGCCTGTGGCGCACTGGCGTGGATGACCATGGAATGGGTACGCCATGGCAAGCCGTCGGTATTGGGTATTGTGACCGGTATGGTAGCGGGGCTGGGTACCATCACACCCGCCTCCGGTTCGGTGGGGCCCGCCGCCGCAGTCGTTATTGGGTTGAGCGCGGGTGTCATCTGTTACTTCGCCACCACCTTCCTGAAAAACGCCATGAAAATAGACGACAGCCTGGATGTCTTTCCGGTGCACGGTGTCGGCGGTATCCTCGGCACACTGCTGGTGGGCGTTTTTGCCTCCACGCAGCTCGGGATTTTCAGCGGCCACGGCTTCTCGGCGGGAATCGACAGCATAGGCGGCCAGCTGGCAGTGCAGGCTACCGGCGTAGTGGCAACTTTTGTCTACTCCGGCATAATGACCTTTATCATTCTCAAACTGGTCAATCTGATGGTCGGTCTACGGGTCGACGGTGACTCAGAAACCCAGGGCCTGGACCTGGTGCTCCACGACGAGCGCGGCTACGACCTGTAACGATTGTGAACTGGCAACACCACCATGCCACCATCAACGGCATACACATGCACTATGTGGAGCAGGGGGAGGGTATGCCGGTTGTGTTGTGCCACGGTTTTCCGCACCTGTGGTTCAGCTGGCACCGGCAAATCAGTGCGCTGGCGCTTGCCGGTTATCGGGTCATTGCCCCGGATATGCGCGGCATGGGGCAGACCGAGGCGCCATCCGAGCCCTCCGCCTACGACATCGATCACATCACAGGTGACCTGCTGGGCTTGCTCAATCATATCGACGTGGAGCGCGCGGTGTTCGCCGGCCTGGATTTTGGGGCCTTTGCCATCTACGACCTGGCCCTGCGTCATCCTGAGCGGGTGATTGCGCTGATAGGCCTGGAGAATCCGGCGGCACCGCACAACCCGGACGAGCCGCCACTCACCGAGTACCGGCGCATGGCGCAGGAGCATTTCCTGCATATCGAGTACTTCCGCGTCCCGCCAAGAGCTGATGAAGAGCTGGCAGCCCAGCCGCGCCGCTTCCTGCACAAGGTCTTCCATACACTGAGCGGCGCCGGCAATTACTTCGACGTGTTCAATTACCCGCCCGGGACAGCGTATATCGACGCCATGGCCGAACCGCCGCCACTGCCCTGGCCGTGGTTATCCGAGCTGGAACTGGAATATTTTGTCAGTGAATACAGCCGCAGCGGGTTTACCGGCGGCCTCAACTGGTACCGCTCTTTCGATCTGAAGTGGGCCCAGCGCAAACCTTTTGAGGGCGTGCAGAGCGCGGTTCCGGCGTATTTCCTGGGCAGTGAGCATGATGTGGACCTGGAGGGCTTTCACGGGGAAGATCCCATTGGACTTATGCGGGCGATCTTTGTGGACCTGCGCGCGGTGCGCATGATTCCCGGTGCGGGCCATATGGTGCAGTTGGAAGCCTCGGATGCGGTTAACGCCGTGCTGCTCGACTATCTGCAGGATATCCAGCGGCGCCTCTAGCAACACGCACCTTGCGCCTCTGTCACTGGTACCTCAGCTGATCGAGAGTTTCAGGCCCACCTTGCCCAGCATCACCTGTTCGCCCTCCAGCTCTCGTGCAGTGAGGGGGTGCTCCTGCAGCCAGCCCCTGGGAAAATCCAGCGTGAGCGATTTCTCCTTGGCGACGATGGAAAAGTCGGGCAATTGCTCCAGCTTCTCCACGTACTTGAAACAGCATGCCAGGCGCATAATAGCCAACAGATACAAAATTCTCGACGGGTCAGTATCTGCAGTGGCGGCCAGGAAGTCCGCGCCCAGCTTGCCCCGGTGACCCAGGGCGAGTATGGACAGCAACTCCTGTTCATCATGGGAAAATCCCGGCAAATCTGCATTGCGCAACAGGTAGGCAGTGTGACGATTGAAATGCTTGTGTGAAATCGCCATGCCGATTTCGTGGGTGCGGGCGAGCCAGTGCAGCAGCTCCCAGTCGTCGCTGGTCAGCTTCCAGCTCAGGTGCGTAGCCGTATAGAAGGTGCGGGCCCGGCGTTCCACGATGTCCGCCGTATCCGCATCCACCGCATAGCGCTGCATCAGTGCGTTTACCGTGCGCTCGCGTACATCCTCATGGCTGAGGCGGCCCATCAGGTCGTAGATCACGCCCTCGCGCAGGGCGCCCCTGGAGGTGCGCATGTGGTCAATCTCCAGTACATCGAACAGGGCGCTGGCAATGGCCACGCCGGGCAGGATCACGCTGCGCCGCGGCGCGGCCAGGCCCTCCATCTGGATGTCGTCCATCAGCTTGAACTTGAGCAGGGTCTTTTCCAGGGTGGACAGTCCCTGGCGACTGATGCCGCTTTGCCCCCAGCCGTTTTGCGTCAGGATGGTCTCGATGGCCTGCACCGTGCCGGATGAGCCCACGCATTCCGCCCAGTACTTTGAGTGGAATCGGTGGCGAATGGGGAAGACCTGGGCGCGCGCCTGGTCGTAGGCGTTGCGGTAGTTGTCCTCGCTGATCTTGCCTTTGGGAAAAAATGACTTGGCATAGGAGACACAGCCCATCTGCAGGCTCTCCATGAACTGCGGCTCAAAGCGTTGGCCGATAATAAACTCGGTGCTGCCGCCGCCGATGTCGATGACCAGGCGCGACTGTGCATCATCGGCCAGTGCATGGGCCACACCCAGATACACCAGGCGCGCTTCCTCAAGGCCGTAGACCACGTCGACCCGTGTACCGAGAATACGCTTGGCCGGTGCGGTGAACGCTTTGCGGTTTTTCGCCATCCGCAGGGCATTGGTGCCCACCACGCGTACGCGCTGGATGTCCATGCTGCCCAGTAACTGGGCGAAGCGCGACAGGCAGTCCAGGCCTCGCGCAATCGCCTCGTCGGACAGCAGGCCATCCTCCAGTCCGGCGCCCAACTGGACCTTTTCTGCCAGCGCCTCGACTGGCCGTAGCTCACCGTGCTCGATTTTCGCAATGAGGAGATGAAAGGAGTTACTGCCGAGGTCTACGGCCGCCAGCAAACTACCGTCTGGAAGAGCTTCCTGCGTGCCGGTATCCACGTCTTGATGATTCCCTGTGTAGTCAGTTTCCGGGGTATGGTAAAGGATTCCATGCTTGAGCGCACATCCCGCAAGGCCATTGTAGAGGTTGCCAAAATTTCACTGCTATCACTTCTAACTGTAGATGCGTATACTCATACCACATAAAAAACAAAGAGTTCGATCCACACAGTTTATGTTATTCAACTCCTCCGAGTTCCTGTTCTTTTTTTTACCAATTGTCTTTCTGGTTTTTATATACCTCGCACGAACAGGTAATACCGCAGCGCAAATCATCTGGCTGGTCGTTACTTCGATATTTTTTTATGGCAGCTGGAATCCGATCAACCTGATTTCCCTATTCCTCTCAATGGGGATTAATTTCAGCATCGGTAGAATTCTTTCCCGGCAGGATCAATGGCGACGACGCGGCATCCTGATTTTCGGAATAGGTGCCAATCTGGCCTCGCTCGCCTATTTTAAATATGCCAATTTTTTTGTCGAAAATGTCAACGCTGGATTTGGTACTCAATGGAATATTGGCGACATCATTCTTCCCCTGGCGATTTCCTTTTATACATTTACGCAGATTGCTTATCTGGTAGATGCCTGGCGAGGTGAGGCCAAAGAGTACAGTTTTATGCATTACTGTTTGTTCGTCTGCTTCTTCCCGCACTTGATTGCAGGTCCATTAATGCATCATCAGGAAATTATTCCGCAGTTTGCAAAGTTGCGGCGCCGGGAGGAGCTGTGGCCCGATATCGCAGTTGGCCTTACGATTATGGCCGTTGGCATGTTCAAGAAGGTAGTACTCGCGGATTCGCTGGCGCAGTATGTCGACCCTTTGTTTGATGCTGCAGCGCGCGGCGAGCCGATCAACACAATTGACTCATGGGTCGCAACCATTGGTTTCAGTTTGCAGATATATTTTGATTTTTCCGGCTACACTGATATGGCCATTGGCAGTGCGCGCCTGTTTGGTATCCGTTTGCCAGAAAACTTCCGCTCACCCTATAAATCCACCAGTATCATCGAGTTCTGGCGGCGCTGGCATATGACGCTGTCACGCTTTCTACGTGACTATCTCTATTTTTCCCTGGGTGGCAATCGCTATGGCAGTGTGCGGCGTTACCGCAACCTGTTCATCACCATGCTGCTGGGGGGCTTGTGGCATGGTGCAGCCTGGACCTATGTGATCTGGGGCGGCCTGCATGGACTGTACCTGTGTGTCAATCATGCCTGGCGCGTGATTTGTGGGAGACTGGGGCTGGAGGGGTTTCGCGAAAGCCCGCTGCTGACGCCGGTGTATATCGCCATTACATCACTCGCCTGGTCGCTGGCGTTTGTGGTCTTTCGCGCTGCTGATGTACAGAGCGCCCTCGCGATTGTGAGGCCAGGATTTACGCAGTTCTCCATGCAACCTACTTCAACGCTGCAGCAAGTCATCTCGGAGTCATTTTTGGGCCAATTCTACGCAACCATGGGAGCGGGAGTTGGCGGCTACTTGCCCGTTTACACCCTACTGATAATTTGCATGTTCATATGCTGGTTTCTACCCAATATCCAGCAGTATATGCGGCGCTACGATCCGGTTATCGGGGAGGATTATCCCGACGCCATTGGTCTGGTTGGAATACAGTGGCAGCCAGGTTTGGTCACTGCCGGTCTGGTGGCACTGCTGTTGAGCATCAGTCTGCTCAGCATGTCCGCCGTCACTGAATTCATCTACTTTCAGTTTTAACCATGAAGCGCTATCTGCTCGTCACTGCCAGCCTCACACTCGCTTTTTGTCTGATGGTCGCATGGTTCAATTACCGTGTAGATCCCTACGGTATCTATCACTTCAGGCAGGCGAATGCGGACTGGCTCAGTCGCATCGACCAGTTCTGGAATATGCGGTTGACCAAGCCATGGCAGGTGCTACAGGCAAAACCCTCGGCGATTGTGGTGGGAACTTCGCGGTCTGCCACAGTGCGTCCGCAGCACCCGAGTTGGCCGAAGGGCGGCGGTTATAACCTGTCAATACCGGGCATGACGATGTATGAAATGCTGTCCTTTATAGAGCACGCGCAGGCCGTTCGACCGCTGAACAAATTAATGATCGGGCTGGACTTTGAGGCATTGATCCTCGCGGAGCAAAAGGGTCGTATGGGTTTTGTGGAGGCGCGCATGGCACGTAGCCCCGATCATCTTTCTTCGCTTAAATTCGCCGCACAGTTTGCTAGAGACGTCAGGGACACATTGTTTTCCACAACAGCGTTTGCGCGTAGTCTCGCGGCCGTTACCCACACCGCGAAAGTGGGGCGGCGCTATGAGAAGGATGGTACTTGGGAAAGCACTACCTCTGCTTTGACCGGCAGAAGTGGTTTTGTAGTGATTGGCAAGAGCAATGTTTATGAAATAAGCGACGAGCAGTTGAGTCTTGACGCCAGTCTGGAGCATTTCGCAGAGGTATTGCGATTTGCTCATCTACAGAAGATCGACACGCGACTGTTTTTTACACCGGAACATGTGTTCATGCTCGACTTGTGGTGGCGCCTGGACCATCGCGACTTGTGGGAAGAGTTTCACCAACGCGTCATCGAGGTAAACGATGCTGTGGCAACAGAACTTGGCGTCAAACCTTTCCCCCTTTATGGCTTTAACCAGGCCAGGGGTGTTGTCGACGAACCGATTCTTAAGGGGCGGGATGCCGAGCGCGCCCTGTTCTCCGATGGTACGCATTTTCGCCCGCGCCTGGGCAAACAGATCATGGATTCTGTATGGTCTGATCGGCCCGGAATCGGCATGCCACTCGATGCAGAATCAGTGAGTGATTATCTTGCACAGGTAGAGCAGGTGACTCACGACTTTGTAGCGGCTAATGCCGCTCTCACCGCAACGCTGCGCCGCCAAATATCCCCCTCCCTGGAATAGCCATATGAGCTGTACCGGCCTGATCCTGTTAGCCTATACTTGAGCGATATACCCAACCTGGAAAAGTGCTATGAACAAATCGATGTTGATTGGTACCGTGTTAGGCGCAGGCCTGGCCATCGCCGTCGGCGGTGTGGCAGGGTATCGCATGTTGAGTGGACCTGAGTTCGCGCAGGTGGTCGCGGTGACACCGGTTACGCAGAGTGTCAAAACGCCGCGCGAGGAGTGTCGTGACCAGGTTGTGACGCGGAAAAAGCCAATCAAGGACACGCATAAGGTTACCGGCACTGTTATTGGTGCAGTCGCCGGCGGATTGCTCGGCGACGCGATCGGCGGCGGTGGCAAGAACACCGCAGCCAAAATTGCGGGTGCCGCCGCCGGGGGGTATGCCGGTAACAAGACACAGGAAACAATGCAGGAAAAGGCCACTTTCCAGACCACGGAGCGTGTATGCAAGACGGTGGTCGATGTCAGCGAGCGCACCGTGGGTTACGATGTACAGTATCGAATCGACGATACGCCCGGCGCAGTGCGTATGGATCACGACCCTGGCGACACCATTCCACTGCAGGACGGAAAATTGGTGATTGCCCGTGGGCCGGTAGCAACTGACTCGATTAACAAATAAATTTGGAGTTGGAGCAATGAGCACTATTGCCTACCGTGATTTCCTGCCGCAGGAGTCCCAGCGCAGTGGGTTATTTGGTGGTGTGGATTTTTCTGACTTCAACACCTGTGTGATTGACATGAATCATTGGCTGGAACACAACCCGGTGCATATAGTGCATGTTGAGACAGTGACCTTGCCCAATATGCACGCTGTCTATGAAGCCGGTTCAAGCGACACAGAGCTGCATACCTCTGGTCATACCGTGTGGTACCAGTTTGTAAGACTCTGGTATACCACTGCTGCGAGCTAAGGACTTCTGTAACGCCCGCGCTAGATCAGGTTTTTGGGATCGAGCAACGCGACCAGTTTTTGCCGCGGCAGGTCGGTCATCTCCGCCGCTACCTCAATGATAGGTCGGCCTTCCTGGTAGGCGCGTTTGGCGATTTCGGCAGCGCGGCTGTAGCCAATCTCCTGATTCAGGGCGGTCACCAGGATGGGATTTCTGGCCAGATTGGCCTCGATGTTTGCACGATTCACCACAAAGTCAGCGATGCAGTGATCCGCCAGTGCCGTGCAACTGTTGGCGAGCAGGGCAATGCTCTGCAATAGATTGTAGGCGATCACCGGCAGCATCACATTGAGCTGGAAGTTCCCTGACTGGCCCGCCACGGTGATCGCACTGTCGTTGCCGATCACTTGTGCCGCTGCCATGGCTACCGCTTCGGGAATTACCGGGTTGACCTTGCCTGGCATGATGCTGCTGCCCGGTTGCAGGGGCTTGAGGGTGATTTCGCCCAGTCCCGCCAACGGCCCGCTGTTCATCCAGCGCAGGTCATTGGCGATCTTCATCATCGCCACCGCCAGCGTCTTGAGTTGTCCGGAGAGCGCGACGGCGACATCCTGGCTGGCCAGGGCGGCAAAGTAATTCTGCGCGGGCGCAAAATCCTGCTCGCAACTTTCGTTGAGATAAAAACAGAAGCGATCGGCGAACTGCCGGTCCGCATTGATGCCGGTGCCCACCGCGGTACCGCCCTGTGCCAATTGCCGCAATTGCGCGCGACACATGTTGATGCGCTCCCCGGCCTGTACCAGCTGTGCGCGCCAGCCGGACAGTTCCTGCGCCAGACTGAGTGGCATGGCATCCATCAGGTGCGTGCGCCCGGTCTTGATGCTGTCGCCGAGGGTCTCCTCCCGCGCAGCCATAATGTCTACAAGTCGGTGCAGAGCCGGCATGAGTGAGCTGGCCAGCGCCAGTTCGGCACTGACATGAATGGCCGTTGGAATGACATCGTTGCTGCTCTGGCTGCAATTGACATGGTCGTTGGGATGCACGGCCTGACCGAGCTCCCGGGAAGCGAGGGTAGCGATGACTTCGTTGGCATTCATGTTACTGCTGGTGCCAGAGCCCGTCTGGAAGACATCGACCGGAAACTGCGCGAGGTGTTCCCCCCTGGCAATGGACATCGCCGCAGCGGCGATGCGCGCGGCCATAGCGGGCTCCAGCAAACCCAGCTCGGCATTGGCGCGCGCGGCAGCGGCCTTAATCAGGCCGAGGGCGCCAATGAATCCCGCTGGCAGTGGCATGCCGCTGAACGGAAAATTTTCTACGGCGCGTTGTGTCTGCGCGCCATACAGTGCCAGCGCGGGCACCCGCACCTCGCCCAGGCTGTCTGTTTCAATGCGCTCGTCGCTCATTGCGTTGCTCCGGTCAGGGACTGGCGGGCAATGCGGTTGAGCACATAGGTGAGCACGCCTCCGGCGCGGTAATAGGCAACGTCCACCAGCGTATCGAGCCGCGCTTGCAACTGGATGTCGCGACGCTCTCCGGACGGGTAGTGCACGACCGCACGCAGTCGCTGCTGCGGCACCAGTTCTGTATCAAGGTCGAGAATGTCGAACGTTTCATCGCCCTGCAGTGCCAGGGTCTGGCGGGTTTCCCCTGGCATAAACTGCAGCGGGAGGACACCCATGCCGACGAGGTTGGAGCGGTGAATACGCTCGAAACTTTCGACGATCACCGCCTTTACGCCCAGTAGCAGCGTGCCCTTGGCGGCCCAGTCGCGGCTGGAACCGGTGCCGTACTCGAGTCCGGCGACGACCACTGTACTCACTCCGCGCGACTGGTAGTCCATGGCGGCATCGTAGATGAACATCGGTTGGGATTGGCCGTTGAGCCGCGTATAGCCGCCTTCCAGAGTCGGCGTCAGCTCATTGCGGATACGGATATTCCCGAAGGTGCCGCGCATCATGATGTCGTGGTTGCCACGGCGGGAGCCGTAGGAGTTGAAGTCGTTCTCGGTCACACCGTGCGCGCGCAAGTACTGCGCCGCAGGGCTGTCCCCCGGAATGGCACCGGCCGGGGAGATATGGTCCGTGGTCACCGAGTCACCCAGCATGGCGAGCATGGGGGCCGCCAGGATGTTGTGCCGGTTGCCTTGGTACTGTGCATCGAAAAAGGGCGGAAGCTGAATGTAAGTCGAATCCACCGAGAAGGCGTAGGTGGCGCCGCCCCCCGTCGCAATAGACTGCCAGGTCCGGTCGCCATCAAACACAGCGCTGTACTGCTTTCTGAACATGTCTTTGTCCAGCGTCTGCACCAGTGCCGCAATCTCGGCGTTGCTGGGCCAGATGTCGCGCAGGTACACCGGCTGGCCAGTGGGATCCTCGCCCAGTGGCTCCCGGCTGAGGTCGATGCGCGTGGTACCGGCCAGGGCGTAGGCCACGACCAAGGGTGGCGAGGCCAGCCAGTTGGCTTTGACCAGCGGATGGATGCGGCCTTCAAAGTTGCGGTTGCCGGACAGCACCGAGCAGGCGACCAGATTGTTGTCCGTAATCGCTTTTTCCACCGCCTCTGGCAACGGGCCCGAGTTGCCGATACAGGTGGTACAGCCATAGCCCACCAGGTTGAAACCCAGCGCGTCCAGTGAGGCCTGCAGGCCGGCCCTGGTCAGGTAGTCGGTCACCACTTTCGATCCGGGTGCCAGTGACGATTTTACCCAGGGCTTACGCTGCAGGCCGCGCGCCAGCGCTTTTTGTGCGACCAGGCCCGCGCCGATCATCACCGCCGGATTAGAGGTATTGGTGCAGGAGGTAATCGCTGCGATCACCACAGCGCCGTGATGCAGCGACGCAGTGCCGTCTTCGAGCGCAAACGCCGTGTCCAGCTGGCCTGCTTTGCCCTCCAGTGTAATGTACTCCTCGATGGCACGACGCAGGTTCCGCACGGCCACCCGGTCCTGGGGCCGCCTGGGTCCTGCCAGGTTGGGTTCAACCGTGGACATATCAAGGTGTAACGTCGCAGCGAAGTGCGGCGTCGCATACTGCTCATCGCGCCACATGCCCTGGGCTTTGCAGTAGGCCTCCACCAGTGCGACAGTCGTGTCGTCGCGGCCGGTGAGGCGCAGGTACGTAAGCGTCTGGGAGTCTACCGGGAAGAAGCCGCAGGTGGCCCCGTACTCCGGCGCCATGTTGGCGATAGTGGCGCGGTCGGACAGTGGCAACTGGTCCAGTCCACTGCCGTAGAATTCCACAAACTTGCCCACCACACCGTGCGCCCGCAGCATCTGCACCACCTGCAGTACCAGGTCGGTGGCGGTGATACCCTCGCGCATGTTCCCGGTGAGCTCAAAACCCACGACGTCGGGTAGCAACATCGAGATCGGCTGTCCGAGCATGGCGGCCTCTGCTTCAATGCCACCTACGCCCCAGCCCAGCACACCCAAGCCATTGATCATCGTGGTGTGGCTATCGGTACCGACGAGCGTGTCGGGGTAGGCGAGGAGACCGTGTGGGCCGGGTTGCTGCCAAACGACCTGCGCCAGGTACTCCAGGTTGACCTGGTGACAGATGCCGGTACCCGGGGGGACCACACGGAAATTGTCAAATGCACCCTGGCCCCATTTCAGGAACTGGTAGCGCTCGTGATTGCGCTGCATCTCCAGCTCGACGTTCTGCTCGAAGGCCTTGTTGGTAGCGAACTTGTCGATGCTCACTGAGTGATCGATGACCAGATCGACCGGCGACAGCGGGTTGATTTTCTGTGGATCGATGCCACGCTTGACGAGGGCGTCGCGCATGGCAGCGAGATCCACCACGGCGGGCACTCCGGTGAAATCCTGCATCAACACCCGCGCGGGGTGATAGGCGATTTCCTGGTCGGAGCCGTGGCCAGCGCTGGCCGCCAGGGTCGCGATATCCTGTCGGGTACAACTGACGCCGTCTTCATGGCGCAGCAGGTTTTCCAGCAGGATCTTGCTGCACACTGGTAGTCGGCGGACGGTGTTGTGGTGCGCCAGCTCACCCCCGTTGACGGCGTGATAGGAGTAGGTCTTGCCGTGCACTACCAGCGTGGACAGCGTGTCGAAGGAATTTAGCGATGGTTCCATAGTGGCAGTCCAGTACCGAGGGTAGGCACCGCAGTATAAAGGATAAACACGCTTCCTGCTGTCACCTTGATTCCGCCACAGCGGCTGGCGCAGTGCAGCGGCCTAAAAGTCCAGGATATTAATCCCGTCCTGCGTGCGCACCTTGCCACGCTGCCCGATCGGATCCTGTGCCATGAGTGCGTTCAGGGTCGCCGCGTCGTTGGCCGTATTGGCAACGACGCGTTCACCGGCGTCATTGCGCGCGATCACAATGCCCTGCCTAGGTCCCTCCCGGCCGAATCCCACAGTATAGCTCTCGATAGTGGCAGGGCCCTCCGGAGCAGCGGCCAGTGCCAGGCGCGGCGCCGCGTCGATGGGCTGTTGCAGCGCGCCGTTGTCGATATCCGCCCAGGGCTGCTTTGGTGGCTCTGTTGAATACAGTCCCAGCGAGTGCTTGGTCAGGTACAAACCGTTGGCGGTGACCAGTCCATGCGCTGGGCCCGCACCTCCACCTGGACCGCGCAGGGTCGTCACCATCTCGGCGATGGCGTGCAGCGAATAATTGTTGCCAGGCCCACCGAAGCAGGGCAGGCCGCCGGTTACCGTGACGCCGCGGGGGTCCAGTGGCGACAAGCCGATGGCATTGCAGGCGACCTGCACGGCGCTGGGAAAGCAACTGTAGATATCGAAGCAGGTGATCTCGTCCAGTGTGATGCCGGCGTGTGCGGACACCGCGTTCCATGCCAGGTTAATGGCGGGTGAGTGGTGCAGGGTCGGGCGCTCGCTGACGTACCAGATGTCGTTGACATCGGCACCGCCGCGCAGGTAGATCCACTGGCTGGGGTCAATACCGAGCGCGCGAGCCTTACCCACAGTGGTCATAATGACAGCCGCGGCCATGTCCACCGCCAGAATCGGGTTCATGGCGCGGGTGTACGGGTAGCCGATATAACGATTATTTTGCGCAACGGTGCTGATCTCCGCGGCGCTCTGGAAGTGCGGGCGCCACGCATGCGGGTTGCCCGCGGCGACGCGGCTCATGCGGCTGCAAATTTCGGCAATATGCGCAGTGTGTTGCGCCTGGCTTACGCCAAGGTGATGTCTCAGGCTATTCTCGAACAGGGGGTAGGTATTGATCGGCTCGTACAGGCCATGGTCCAGCTCGGTGGCGTTGTGTCCGTCGCGTTCCTGTCCCACTGTGGGTGGTTCCTGCTGCGCGCCTGCAGCCCATGCCGCGATGTCCGCGCCGGAGCGCAGCGCTGCAAACAGCGTCGCCAGCAGTTCCGCACCGGCCAGTAATACAGCGCGGTGTTCACCGTGCGCCAACTTGCCGGCAAAGTGATTGACCAGGTACTGCGGCGTATTGCCGCCGATGGTGCCCTGGAAATGGGCGGCGCCTTTTATGCCCAGCCGATGTGCCAACTGGCTGCCAGGATTGCGCGGGAACAGGGCGCCGATGCCGGGCGTGGTGTCGGCAATAAACCTGATCATCGCCACTGCGTCTATCGCGTCGACCAACCTGCTGCTGCCCACATCGGCGATGGCCGCTGCGCCGGCCTCGTACAAGGCATCCACCGGCGTTCTGCTGGCATCTATTGCATGCCAGGTTTTTTGCCCGGCGCCTATGATGATGGGCGTGTTGTCAGGTATTGCCATAAAACATTTGTGCTGTATAAGGTTGGGGGTGAATGTGGGTTGGCCACAACATAAACAGTAACGGCGGGGAAATCCACCCCTGCGACGGAATACAATTATGAAGACCCGGTTTGACCTTGACTCCCACCGCGTGGTGCTGCTGATCTTCCTCGCCATCGCACTGTATGCCTGTTACTGGCTGGTTAAACCCTTTCTGCAGCCGATCATCATGGCGATACTGATCGGTTTGATGACGTTTCCCCTCCACCAGCGTTTGGTGCTGGCATTGCGCGGGCGCATCACCACGGCCGCGCTGCTCAGTTGCCTGGCAGTGTCGCTGGTTTTTCTGCTGCCCACCCTGGTGCTGTTGGTAGCGGTGCTTAAGCAGGGCATCAGTTATTCCGTGATCGTGCGGGAGTGGGCGACGTATGAGAATATTCAACAGCTCATGTCTCATCCCTGGTTGCTTGAAGTGCAATCCCGCGTGACCAGGGTGCTGCCGTCGGGCGTATTGGACCCTGACAATATCCGCGCCGGGGCGGTGGAGGCAGCCGGCCTCATGGGGCGGCAGTTCGCCGATGTATCGACGTCCGTTCTGGGCAGCCTTAGCCATTTCATCATCAATTTTCTGTTGTTGCTGTTTGTACTGTTTTTTGTGCTGCGCGACCATGACAAATTGATCGCGTTCCTGCACCGCGCCCTGCCGCTGTCCAACTCCCAGGAAGAGACACTGTTTCAGGAGGTGAAGGACGTCACTAAATCCGCGTTAATGGGGTCGTTGCTGACCGCTGTCACGCAGGGCGCGGTGGGCGGCTTTGGCCTATGGCTCGCCGGCTTCCCCGGGGTTTTCTGGGGCGCGGTGATGGCATTCACCTCGTTGATTCCCTTTGTGGGGACAGCGCTGGTCTGGCTGCCGGCGGCATTGTATCTGGTGGTGACAGGCGAAATGAAGTGGGCCGTATTCATGCTAGCGTGGGGTGTGCTGGTCATTGGCTCAATCGATAATTTTTTGCGCCCGATGTTCATGCAGGGCGCCAGCATGAACACGGTGGTGGTGTTTTTTTCCCTGATCGGCGGACTGCAGGTATTCGGCTTGATCGGACTGATCTACGGCCCGCTCCTGTTCTCGATCGCGCTGGTGTTGTTTAAACTGTACGAGAGCGAGTTTGCAGAATTCCTGGATTCACAGGACAGCAGCTAGATTTGGGGGACAGTTTACCTAATACACGCTTTCGCGAATTAGGTAAACTGTCCCCTTAATAACAACCCGGCGGGTTTACACGGCTAGGTTGTAGTCCCATACAGGCGCCTGAGCAGCGGCTTGTCAATTTTGCCGGCGGCGTTGAAGGGCAGTTCATCGACGCGGATCCAGCGTTTGGGGGTTTTGTAACCGGCAAGAAAGGCGCGACAGTGATCGGACAATGCCTGGTCACTGACAGCGCCGTTGAGGCGCAAGACAGCGCAGGGGCTCTCGCCCCATTTGGGGTCCGGTTGGCCGATGACGGCGCAATCCCTGATCGATTCGTGGCGGCGCAATACGTCCTCGATTTCCCTGGACGCAATATTTTCCGCGCCGCTGATGATCATGTCTTTTTTGCGATCGACAATGTAGAGGTAGCCCTCGTCGTCAAAGCGGCCGATGTCGCCAGTGTGCAACCAGCCGTCGACCAGGGCCACGGCAGTGGCGGCGCTGTCATTCCAGTACCCGTCCATGCACTGCGCCGCCTGCACCAGAATCTCCCCAGCTGTACCGACTGCACAGGGTTGTCCGTCGTCATCGATCAGTTTGAGTTGGGCGGTCGGCAGGGGTCGGCCCACGCTATGCAATAACTCCGGCCTGTAACAGGCAGCCATGCGGTGATCCACCTCCGTCAGGAAGGCCACACTGCCGGACAGTTCCGTCATGCCGTAACTCTGACACAGGCCGACATTGGTATCGGCCAGCAGTCGTTGTAGCAATTTTTGGGGCATGGCCGCGGCACCATAGCCGATAGTGCGCACTGAGCGCAGGTCCGCTGCGTTAAAGTCGGGGTGATCCAGCAACAGGGCGAGCATGGTCGGCGCCAGGGACATCGTGGTCACCTGCAGGTCGCGGCAGGCCTTGAGCGTGTCCGCCGCATCGAAGGAGCGGGCCAGCACCACGGCTGCGCCGTACTGGTGTTGCAGCAGGACATTGTGTGCGGACACGTGGAACAGCGGAAACGGGTAGTAGTATTTGTCGGTTGATTGGACGGGGCGGGCCAGCGCGGCGGAGCGCAGTCCGACCAAAAACGAGCGATGGCTCAGTACTGCGCCTTTGGGTCGCCCGGTGGAGCCTGAGGTGAACAAGATCCACACCGGATCTTCGGGGCGGGTGCGGGGCAGTGTTGCGGTTTGGGAGTCTTCCCGCCATTCTATGTATTCCTCGTCCAGGACAATAATGCGCATGCCTGTTGGACAATCGACGTGCGTCAACACAGGCTGCAGTAAAGCGCGCTCGCCAAACAGCGTCGTCGCGCCAGCAGATTGCAACTGGTAGATCAGCTCTGCCGGTGCCAGCCTGGCGTTGAGAGGCGCCAGGATTCTGCCTGCGGCGGGTACGCCGTAAAGCAGTTCCACAAACTCGGGACAGTTCCACGACAATACCGCGACGCGGTCCCCCACAGCGCCGCTGGCGGCCAGGCGCGCCGCAACCGCCAGGACATTGCGCTGCAGGCTGGCGTAGTCAATCGCCACACCCTGCCACCACAGGGCAACGCCATCGGGTTGTGTGCTCGCCTGCTGCGCGACCAGCTGCTGTAGCTGCGTGCAGTCCTGCACGCTGGTCGGATCGTGGCCTTGCCTGCGACTCACGCGTTGCCCGCTGTCACAGCGTTGGCAACGCGACACTAGGCATTGACGACCACCCGCGGCGTACGCGCCGGCATGCGTGTGGTGAGCTCGTAGCCGACGGTGTCGGCGCAGCGCGCCACCTCGGCCAGGGGGAGTCCCACGCCCCACAGCACTACTTCAGCGCCAGGCTGAACGTGATTGAGATCCGTGACATCGACCGTAATCATGTCCATTGAGACCCGGCCCGCCAGTGGCGCGCGCTGTCCGCTGACCAGCACGGGCGTGCCGTTAGTGGCGTTGCGCGGGTAGCCGTCGCCATAACCAACGGTCACCGTTGCGATGCGCGATGGTCGCTGCGCCACCCAGGTGCCCCCGTATCCCACGGCTTCGCCTGCAGCGACATCGCGCAGGGCGATCACGGCGGAAGTGAGAGTCATTACCGGTACCAGGGCCTGCGCCTGCGGGTGCTCCTGCAGCATCGGGGAGTTGCCGTACAGCATGTAACCAGGGCGCACCCAGTCGTAGTGCGCACTGGGCCAGGCCAGCAGGGCCGCAGAATTGGCCGCACTGCGCAGCGCCGCGAAGGACAGGGCTTCGAACACTGCCAGCTGCTGTTGTGTTTGCTGGCTGTGCACATCGTCCGCCGCAGCGAAATGCGTGCAGGTCACTATGTTTTTGTCGACATTGTTACTGGCTTGCAGTCGCTGATAAAAATGCAGGGCGTTGTCAGGCGCCACACCGAGGCGATGCATACCCGTGTCGACCTTGAGCCAGCAGGTTAAGGAGGTCGGCAATGCGGCCTCTTCCAGCCAGCTCAGCTGCTGCTCATTGGTGATAGTTACCCACAGGTCAAGTTGCGCCGCCGTAGCCAGCTCCGCTGCTGCGAAGACACCCTGCAATAACAAAATGGGGGTGGTAATGCCGGCGTAGCGCAGCTCAATGGCTTCTTCTATGCAGGCCACGGCCAGTGCGTCCACCAGGGATTGCAGTGCCCCGGCGATGTTCAGGGCGCCATGGCCATAGGCATTGGCTTTTACCACGGCCATCATTCTGGATCGTGGCGCCAGCTGGCGTGCCACACTGAGATTGTGGCGCAAGGCAGCAAGATCCAGTCGCGCCTGGTTGGGCCTGGCCATCAGAACTCGAACTTGTGTGCGCTGTACAGCGTTTGCGCCGCCAGCCACACATCGCCGATGTCGCCCGCACCGACCTGGCAACCGTCTACTGCAATCACCGGGATGATATCCTTGCTGGAGCTGGTCAACCACACCTCGTCGGCAGCGCGCAATTCATCCAGGGTTACGGCCCGTTCCTCCACTGCAATACTGCCGTCCCGGCGCAGGATCTCCAGCAGCATGTAACGGGCAATGCCGGGGAGTTTTTGCTGATCCAGCGCAGGTGTCGCCACGCGGCCATCCTTGACCACAAATACATTGCAGGCAGCGGCTTCGGTGAGTTCCCCTTGGTGGTTGTACAGGATGGTTTCACTGTGGCCCGCCGCATACCCCTGCTGGTAATGCATGACATTGCCCAGCAGGGAAGTGGACTTGATATTGCAGCGCCGCCAGCGCAGGTCCTCGGCAGTGCCAGCGGTAACGGGCGTCGTTGCCTGTTTGTCGGGCACCGGCGCCGAGGGAATGGCGTAGGCGAAGGCGAACACCGTGGGTGCGATGCCAACAGAATAGGCGTGGTGGCGCCTGGTATCGGCACCGCGGCTGACGTGGAAGTAGAGGCCGAGATTGCCGCCGCCGTTGCGCGCGATAAGTTCTGCGGCGATGTCGCGCCACAGCTCGTGCTCCAGGCGCAGCGGTATTTCGATGGCGTCCAGCCCGTCCTGCATGCGCGCCAGGTGTAGTCCGAAGCCCACCAGTCTGCCGTCGTAAGAGGGCACGACCTCATAGATGCCGTCACCGAACAGAAAGCCGCGATCCATGGGCGAGATGCGCGCCTCGCTCATTGGTAGATAGTCGCCGTTTAAATACACCGTACTCATTCCAGGTACCCTTGTCCCATACAAACAGCACAGCATTCAGCTGTGCGAAAAATGTGTCACCACGCGCAGCTGCTCGATCACGCGCATTCCCTCCTGGGCCTGCAGGCCGTCTTCGGTCAGGGTATTGTGCCGCGTCACACCATCAACACTGCCCCGGCTGGAGAGGTAGTTCAATAACGCTACCGGGGAGATGCTCGCCAACAGGTCCTGCCGCGCCCACAGGGCCAGGAAGGCGATCAGGCCATAGGCACCCCAGTTGGAGACATCGGCCACCAGCAGCTCATCGCAGCGGGTGACCGAGGCGTTGATCTCCAGACTGGCCAGGGCGCTGGCGATATTGCCCATACCAATTTCATTGCCGCCGTCTCCGATGGCGATAGTAGGACAGTCGGCCTGGCTGATGAAGGGGTCGAAAAACGTGCAGCGCGCCGTGATGTCTTCCCCGTGCATATTATAGTAGCAGCCGTCCGCGGCAAGTCCCGGTCGCTCGATGGCGATAATGGCCTGTGGTTGCAGCGCCTGCAGTTGTGTCGCGGCCTCAGTGCGCGCCGCTGCTAGGTCGCGCGCGGTTAACTCCAGTACCCGGTACTGTGGAGCCAGAGCGTGCGACAGCGGCGCGCCGCAGGCGATCAGGGGCTGCGCGCCCAGTGCTGCCAGCGCCTGGTACAGCGCCATGGCGCCCACCGGCCCGTCGGTTTCAAAGGTGCCGGCAACGGGAAAGCCGGTGCCGATGATGACCGTGCCGCTGCTGTCGTGCAGGTGCCGGGCGGCGCGCAGGACATAGCCGGGTTGCAGTGCGGCGCGGGCCACCTCCATGTGGCGCAGGTTGCGCGCGACTAACAACTGTTCGATCTGTTCGCTAAGCCGCTGTTCGTTCATGCCGGGCGTTCCTGCAGGGGGAGTTGCAGGGCGAAACGCTGCGCGAGGCGCAGTGCCTTGTGTGCGGTGTGGGGGGTGATGGGCGCGAAATGCACACTGCTCCCCGGCCGAAGTTGGCTCATACGGGCGGCGTCCAGTGACAACGCCGCGCCGATTTTGGGGTAGCCGCCAATGGTCTGGCGATCGTTGAGCAGCACGATGGGTTGGCCATCCGGGGGTAACTGAATGGCCCCGAAGCAGATCCCTTCCGACAGGATGCCCTCGATGGTGCATGCAATAGCCGGTCCCTCCAGGCGATAGCCCATACGGTCGCAGCGCTCGGACACCCGGTAGGTACTGCCGAAGAAGCGGCGCTGCTCCACGCGGCTAAAATAGCGCTGCTGATAGCCCGGTATGACGCGCACTGTCAGGGTGTTTTGGTAGCGGGGCCGGTCCCGCTCGGCCAGGTAGTAATGCTTGCGCGCCGTGACCGTGGCGCAGGGCAACGTATCACCGGCGCGCAGGCGCTCGCCGCGCAAACCGCCAATGTGCTCCCGCACCACCGTGGCGGTACTGCCAAAGCTGGGCTCGATCGCAAAACCATCGGCCACCCCGAGGTAGCTGCGACAGCCTGATTTGGCGAAGCCCATACTGATGGTGTCACCGGCCGACACCCGGTGCACTTCCCACAGCGCGCGCTCCGCGCCGTTGATGCTCAGGGGCATGGGCGCGCCGGTGAAGCAGACAAAGGTATCCACCTGTGCCTGCAGTTGCAGGCCGCCGACACTCACTTCGATGGCGGTACTGCCCACGGGATTTTGCAGCAGACGATTACAGTAGTGGAACGCTGCCCCGTCCAGCGGGCCGCCGTTGCTCAGCCCGAGGCGATGCTGGCCGCGTCGCCCGCGGTCCTGCAGCAGACTGAGAATGCCCGCTTGCACTACGCTCATGCTCATGCGAAGTCGCCGCCCAGGTCCAGGAAGCGCGCGCGGCTGATGGACTCAAAACGCACACTGTCACCGACGGACACCGGCATGCACGGTTGCGCGCCGGGGTTGAACATCGCCACCGGGCAGCGACCGATCAGGTTCCAGCCGCCCGGAGAATCCGACGGGTACACCGCTGTCTGGCGCTCGGCGATGGCCACCGAACCGCGCGGCACCCTGTCCCTGGGCGTGGCCAGGCGCGGCGCGGCGATGCGCTCGTCAACCTGTCCCAGGTACGCGAAACCGGGCGCGAAACCAATCGCGTATACCCGGTACTCGGCACCGGTGTGCAGGTCGATTACCTCCTGCACGGACAGGCCCGCGCGCGCGGCCAGTGACTCAAGGTCCGCACCTGCCTCGGCGGCGTAGTACACCGGCAGCACCACGGTGCGACCGGGTTGCGCGGCCTGCGCGTGCAGATCGTGCAGATCGTACAGATTGTGCAGAGCGCCACGCACGCGGCGGGCGACGCTCAGGTGATCGGTGCGTAAGGGATCATAGAGAATCAGTACAGAGGCGTAGGAGGGCACCAGGTCGACCAGGTCATTGCCCAGCACGGATTCGATGGCGGCGACCGCCGCCTGCACACGAGCGGAGGTCTCCGCGCTGGTGACGTCCCCGAGATAGAGCATCAAGGCGTCCTCGCCTACCGCACGCAGTTGCACCGCGCTTCAGCCGCCGTCCACCAGCGCGCGTAGCGCCGCGATGGATCGCACCACTTCCGGGTTGTCGCCGTGTACGCACAGGGTATCAACTTGCAGCGGAATACTATGGCCACCCACCGTGGTTACCGTGCTGTCCTGCGTGAATTGCGCCACCTGGGCCAACATGCGCTCTCGGTTGTGGACGGCGCCCGCTTGACTTCTGGGCAGGAGGCTGCCGTCGTCGGCATAGCAGCGATCGGCAAAGGCCTCGAACAACAGCTGCACGCCAGCGGCGTCAGCTTCGACGCGGTGGGCAGCGGCTTGCAGTGTGGCCTGTACCATCAACGCCAGCGGTCGGTGATAGCTGGCCAGCGCCTGGAGGATGGCGGCGCGCACCGCGTCGTCTGCCATCATGTCGTGGTACAGGGCGCCGTGGGGTTTGACATACGTGAGCGCCAGTCCCAGGTTTTGCGCCATGCCGTCCAGCGCAGCGATCTGGTAGTGCAGGTTGGCGCTGATCTCAGCGCTGCTGAGCGTCATGCTGCGGCGGCCGAAGCCGACGATATCCGGGTAAGCGGGATGGGCGCCGATAGCCACCCCATGCTCTGCCGCCAGGACCAGGGTATGGTGCATGGTCAGGGGGTCGCCTGCGTGAAACCCGCAGGCGATGTTGGCTTGGTCGAGATAGGGCATGACGGCGGCGTCCACCCCCATGGTCCAGCGGCCATAGCTTTCACCCAGATCGCAGTTGAGTAGCATTACCTGTTCCTATAACACAGCCAGTTGGCTGTTGCGCATATCGGTGACCAGCATACACCCTGGACGGTGGGTGATGGCCAGTGGCAGCCGGGCCGCCGCCAGTGCCACCTGCGGCGTGACCCCGCAGGCCCAGAACAACGGAATTTCCGTCTCTCCAATGGACACCGCATCCCCGTAGTCCGGGTGCGCCAGGTCCGCGATGCCCAGCAGTGCGGGATCGCCCAGGTGAATCGGCGCGCCGTGTACTGCGGGAAAACGCGTGCAGATCTGTATAGCGCGGATGGCGTCGCCGGCCCGAAACGGGCGCATGCTGACCACCATCTTGCCCGCGAAGGGCCCCGCAGCGACACAGTCAAGCGTCGTGCGATACATGGGAACATTCAGGCGCTGAGTGACGTTGCGCACTTCCAGGCCGTCGGCCAGCAGCGCCTCCTCGAAGGAAAAGGAACAGCCCAGGGCGAAGGTCACCAGGTCGTCGCGCCACAGTGCAGTGATATCCGTGAGTTCCTCTGTCACTTGGCCATCACGGAACACGCGATAGCCGGGTACGTCGCTGCGTATGTCTATGTCGCCCAATGCGGGTAGCGCCGCAGCACCGGGTTCGCCCACGGCGATCAAAGGGCAGGGTTTCGGGTTCAGCTGGCAAAAGCGCAGGAAATCATGGGCGTAGGCGGCGGGCAGAATCACGATATTGCATTGCACAAAGCCCGGCACCAGGCCTGAGGTGTTACCGGTATACTCTCCCGAGCGTATCTTGCGGCGCAGTTTGGCGGGGGATAATGTGCTGCTCACAGCGCTTCCTTTTCGAATGTCCAGGCTTGCCTGTGTGGAGAATAGCAAATAACGCCAGCGCGCGGCACTTTGCGCCCCGGTGCCGCTGACACAAGGTGTTTGGCATGGGAGCACAAATCTGGATAATAGCGGCTCTACCCGGAGCGAAGTGACCGCCATGCTAGCCCAACTGCTCGACGTGCTCAGCCCCAGGTCTGTGGGCCAGGATAGATTTACCGCCGGCAATATGCACCCTGCGGCCTTCAGGGTCTACGGCGGACAGGTGTTGGCGCAGTGCGTCAGCGCAGCGGTCGCCACGGTCGAGGTCCAGCGCGCACTGCACTCGCAACACGCCTATTTCCTGCGCCCCGGTGATCCTGCCAAGGCGATAGACTTCGAGGTGGAGCGGGCCCGCGATGGCCTCAGCTTCAGTTCCCGGCGGGTGGTGGCACTACAGGGTGGCAAGCCAATCCTGGTCAGTTCCCTGTCCTTCCAGGTGGCCTCCACGGGCGATGACTACCAACCGGATATGCCCCAGGTGCCACCGCCGGAAGCGCTCCCCAATGAACGGCAGTTGAGTCTGCAGGCGGGCAAGCTGGACGAGAGTTTTATGATTACCACGGGGGAGGACCTGGACATCCGTGTTGTGGCACCCGTGGACTGGGATCACCCGGTCGCGCGTGAGCCGGTGTTGCAGGCCTGGATGAAAACTACCAGCGCGGTGCCCGACCAGCGTGGCTTACACCAGGCCCTGCTGGCGTATATGTCCGATGCATTCCTGATCGACGTCTGCCTGATCGCCCACGGTCGACACTTTGCCGGCGCCAATTTCCAGGTCGCCAGCCTGGATCATGCCCTGTGGTTTCACGAGGATTTTCGTGCCGATAACTGGTTGTTGCATACGGTCGAAGCAGAGCGCATCGGTGGCGGCCGCGGTCTCGCCCGCGGTAATTTTTACACACGCGAGGGGCGCTTGGTCGCCACTACCATGCAGCAGGGCGTGATGCGCTTGCGTTGAGTTGCTGTCACTTTCCCGTTGAAACTTCTATAGTGCAGTGTGCATTAGCTAAATTTCCATTAAGTAAGGACTATCCCATGCCACATCCCAGCATCACTGCCCGCACCTACCCGCACAAGCCCGCCATTATCATGGGCGCCTCGGGTGATATGGTGACCTATCAGCAATTGGATGAGCGTTCCAACCAGGGTGCGCAGCTGTTTCGCTCGCTGGGCCTGAAGAGCGGGGATCATATCGGCATGATGCTGGAGAATAACCGCCAGTTCCTTGAAATCGTCTGGGCGGCGCAGCGCTGCGGCCTGGTTTATACACCCATCAGTACTCATCTCAAACAGGACGAGACGGCGTACATCCTGCAAAATTGCGGGGCCAAATTGTTCATCGGCTCCCTGGCCCTGGCCGGGGTGGCCCAACAGGTACTGTCTACAGCCACGGGAGTCGAGCACTTTTACATGGTGGGTGGCATCAAGCCTGGCTTCGAGTCCTGGGAGGAGGCCACGGATCTGCAGCCGACCACCCCGATTGCCGACGAGAGCAACGGTGTTCCCATGCTCTACTCATCGGGTACCACGGGACAGCCCAAGGGGGTTTTTATTAGCGACTATGACAAAGACGTCAACACGCCGCCAGGGATTGCTTCGACCATCGGTGTGATATTTGGCTTTGGGGAGGAGACGGTCTATCTGTCGCCTGCCCCGCTGTATCACGCTGCGCCGCTGCACTACAACCTGATGTCGATCTATAACGGCGGCACTTCTGTGATCATGGAAAAATTTGAGCCGGAACTGGCGCTTAAACTGATCGAGGAGCACCGCGTTACCCACAGCCAGTGGGTGCCCATCATGTTCAACCGCCTGCTGAAACTGCCGCAGGCCGTGCGGGAAGCGTACGACATGAGTTCAATGCAAATTGCCATTCACGCGGCGGCCCCGTGCCCGATCGAGATCAAGGAGAAGATGATCGAGTGGTGGGGGGAGATCGTCGTTGAGTACTACGCCGCCAGCGAAGGTATTGGTTTTACCATGATTGACTCCGCCAACTGGCTGACACACAAAGGCTCCGTCGGTCCCGCGCTGCTGGGGGAGTTGCATATCGTCGATGATGCGGGTAACGAACTGCCCCAGGGCGAAACAGGAACGGTGTATTTTGGTGGTCAGCAACTGCGCTTTCACTACCACGATGAGCCGGAAAAAACGGCCCAGGCCTACAATGACAAGGGTTGGGCCACCACCGGTGATGTCGGCTATGTGGACCAGGACGGGTATCTGTACCTGACGGATCGCAAGAATTTCATGATCATCAGCGGCGGGGTGAATATCTATCCCCAGGAGGTCGAAAACATTCTGGCCAGCCACTATAAAGTGGCGGACGTGGCGGTGTTTGGTATTCCCAACGAGGAATTCGGGGAGGAGGTAAAGGCGGTGATCGAGCCCATGAACTGGGCTGATGCCACCGACGAGACGGCCATTGAGATCCTGGAATGGCTGCGCGAACGCATCTCCCATATCAAGATGCCCCGCTCACTGGACTTCCATCCCAAACTGCCGCGCATGGACAACGGTAAACTCTACAAGCGACACCTGGTGGATGAATACCGCAGCGCCACGCGCGACGATGGAGGGCAGAAGCCGGACGAACCCGGTTCCCGCTAGTACAAAGGGAGACCCCCCGGCTCTGCCGGGGAAGCACCCAGAGTTGGACAGTGCCGGAAATCCCCTGGTAACGCCCAAGTGTGAGCCACCAGGCACCACATAAGGGAGAAACCATGAGACACGTGAACAGTTTGCATCACACCCGATGGGAGTGTGAGTACCACGCGCAGTGTCTATACCGAGCCGACACTCCGGGGATCAGGCCTGATCGCTCAGACGGCCAAGATATTCGCTCTTCAGGCCTGATCCCCGGAGTGACTCTCACGGAGTGAACGCAAAGTGTGTGATGTTCGCATGCTGCAAGGCGAGTGGCATGCGCACTGCCACGCGCCGCAACGGAGCCTCTAATGGTGCTTCATCGAAGGATAGATCAGGTGCAATGGGTTGTAATGAAACGCCCCCTTAAGCGGCTCAAGGCGCTGTAAGGCGCCGAGGGTTGATGCACCGAGATTGCATTTGTGATAGCCATTGACTACTATCAATCCGTATGAAAATCCTTCTCGTGCTCTTGTTGTCACTGTCAGTTCCCGTAACGGCGCTGTCGGCGACGGTGAGTCTGGCAAAGTGTGAGCATCGCCATGCGATGACCGGTACACTGTCTATTGACCCGGACCATGCTTTGAGTACGGACCATGCGTCGCAGGGGGATCACTCACAGCACTCACAGCATACGGGCGATTCCTCGAAACCCGACACGACCCGGTGTGGTCACTGCAGCAGTGGACATTGTGCCAGTGGTACTGCTGGCCTTTCGGTAGGCGGTTTCTACTTCATTGCCCGGTTCGATTCCAGCTCGGAATTGATCATTCATCCAGGCAGTCACACTGCGGTTGCCCATTCCATCGATCTCCTTCGACCCCCCAATCTGATCTGAGATTACAGCCACACTGAACGACGTGCGGCTGTGCGCTGATCGTTTGCCATACCGGCAGACGACTTTCACTCAGACTGAATCGGAGGTGCCGTGTCTATGTCACGCATGCTCATATTGGCCACGGTACTGTTGGCTCTACTGCAGGGATGCGCCACCCTGCCCGAAGACCGTGGGCTGGCAGACGTCCACAGCCTCGTCGCAGACCGTACGGCACAGGTTTTACCGGCTGCAGACGCCGACACCACGGTACTCGTCGCCGAACTGCTTGCACAGAACCTGACGCCACGCGCGGCAGTGCATATTGCGCTCGTCAATAATCCTCGCTTGCGTGCTGAGTATGCGCGCTTAGGCATATCAGCCGCAGCGGTCTACGATGCCGGTCGGTTGTCGAACCCCAGACTCGGGGCTTCTATCCTGTACTCAGATGAGCACAGCACGGCGAACCAGGTGTCATTTGGGCTCACCCAGAGTTTCACCGACCTGCTGTTGTTGCCCGCGCGCAGCGGGCTCGCTGAGGCCGAGTTCGAGCGTACCAAGCTGGAGGTTGGCGCTGCCATAATTGACTTTGCAGCCGACACCGAAGCGGCCTATTTCCGCCTCGTTGGCGCCCAACAGGTTGCCGCCATGCGCGTCAATGTCGACAAGGCTGCCCAGGTTTCCGCAGCATTGGCACAGCGCTTTTATGCTGCCGGCAATATTAATGCGCTGGAGCAGACGCTGGAACTATCTGCCGCCAGTCAGGCAAAACTCGCGGCCATGCGGGCCGCGACCGATGCTGTAGCAGCGCGTAATGCGCTGAATCGCCTGCTGGGACTGCAAGCGGGTGACCAACGCTGGACTACGCCGGACCAGCTGCTGCTGCCTGTCAGTTCGGAAGAGTCGCTTGATGACCTGCTCACGTTGGCGCGGCAATCGCGACTTGATCTGGCCGCCAAGCATGCGCAGGTGACATTGCTCGCAGACAGCCTGGGTGTCAGCCGACGGTTCCGCTATTTGGGTGAAAGCGAGATCGGCATTCAAACCGAACGCGAGACGGATCGCTCCCGCATCGCCGGTCCCAACCTGTCGATTGAGCTTCCCATATTCAATACCGGTGCGGGCCGGGTCGCGCATGCCGAGGCACTGGTGGATAAGGCCGAAGCCGAGCTACAGGCGCTGGCCCTGGACATTGATAACGATGTGCAACTGGCGCACGCCGAAGTGCAGGCATCCAGAGCCTTGTTTGAGCATTACCGCGATACTTTGGTGCCGCTGCGTGAGTCAGTGGTAGTGCTGACCCAGCAGCAGGTAAGTTACATGTTGGAGGGGCAGTTCCAATTGTTGCTGGTCAAGCAGCAGGAGTTTGACGCCTACCAGGGTTATCTCGAAGGACTCCGCGACTATTGGATCGCGCGTACTGAACTGGCGCGTGCGGTCGGCGCTCAGTTGCCCAGCGGATTGACGATCGCTACCGAGGCAGTGGGACCAACGTACTCTAAGACTATCAAGGGAGAACAGCAATGACGAGTCGCCGTGAAGTTTTATCCTGGCTGGGCCTGGGCTCACTCGCAGGTGTAGCAGTCGCAGTAGCGCCGCGCATCACTGCCCAACCGGCGGGGCACGATATGTCCGCTATGAGGAAGCCTAAAGCGGTCGAAGCGTCGGGCGCGGTTGCTCCGCCAACACCGGTGGCAAGTGCCGAGGGGTACTCGCCGGTGCGCACCCTCAATGGCTGGACGCTACCTTACAAAATGAATTCGGGTGTGAAGGAGTTTCATCTGATCGCTGAGGAGGTTGAGCACGAGTTCGCACCGGGGAGCATCGCTAAATGCTGGGGCTACAATGGCACTACTCCGGGCCCGACAATCGAAGCTGTTGAGGGTGATCGGGTACGCATTTTCGTGACCAATCGTCTGGACGAACATACGACGATCCACTGGCATGGCATCATTTTGCCCAGTGGCATGGACGGTGTCGGCGGTCTCAGTCAGCCGCATATCAAACCTGGCGAAACCTTCGTGTACGAGTTCACGCTGCAACAGAACGGTACCCACATGTATCACCCACATGCCGATGAGATGCTGCAATTGGCGGTAGGCATGATGGGGATGTTCATTATCCATCCCAGGGAGCGTGAGCCGGAACCGATCGACCGCGACTACTGCTTTTTGCTGCACAACTGGGCCTTGCACCCGGGTACGTATCGCCCCGACCCCTCCATCATGCAGGACTTTGACCTGTGGACTTTCAATTCGAAAGTCTTCCCGGCCATTGAGTCGTTGGTCGCGCGAACGGGAGAGCGCGTGCGGATTCGCATGGGCAATCTGTCGATGTGGAATCACCCGATCCACCTGCACGGCGTGCAGTACCGGGTGACGGGGTCGGATGGCGGGCGCTGGCCGCGCTCGCAGTGGCGCAGTGAAGTTACGGAGATAGTCGGCGTTGGGCAGACCCGGGACATCGAATTCATTGCGGTGCCCGGTGACTGGGCGTTCCACTGTCATATGTCGCATCACACGATGAATGCCATGGGCCACGGCATACCCAACCCTCTGGGTGTGGACCAGTCCGGTGTCGAGAGCGAGATCCGCAAAATGCTACCTGGCTATATGGCGATGGGTAAATCTGGCATGGCTGAGCACGGGGAGCACTCTGCCATGGGTATGTTACAGGGGCCTGCGAATACCATGCCCATGATGGCGGGGGAAGGCCCCTTCGGACCATTGGAGATGGGTGGCATGTTTACGGTGGTGAAGGTGCGCGATGATCTCGCGTCTGGTGATTATCGCGACCCCGGCTGGTATACCAACCCCCCCGCCACGGTGGCATCGCGAGTCAGCCAGGACCCGGACTTTGGCGCACCTGTACGGCGCGAACGAGCGTCGTCGCTACGGCCATCGCCGTCGCCCTCGATGCCGCCCTCAATGCCAGGCATGCCCGGCATGCAGGGCATGGAGCACGGAAGTGAATGATTTACCCACACCCGGAGGCTTTATGAGGTCGTTCATCGCAGTTCTTACAATTGTCCTACTGGGTATCGCAGGAGCAGGGACTTTCATTTATCTAGGCATGTATGACATCGGCGCCGACACGCCTCACAGTGAGCCGGTGCATGAAACGCTGGAAATCCTGCGCGAGCGTTCGATCGCCGTGCGGGCTGTCGACATAGAGGTGCCGCCGTTGGATGATCCCGCTCTGATCGCTGCGGGTGCGCAGCACTATTCCGCGATGTGCAGCGGCTGCCATCTGGCACCCGGCATGGAGGAGTCCGAAATCCGCGCTGGCTTATATCCACAACCCACCAATCTTGCGCAGCGCAAGCAGGGCGAGAGTTACACTGATATGGACTTGCAAACGGCGGCTGCGCGCCAGTTTTGGATTATCAAGCACGGTATCAAGTTGACGGCGATGCCCGCCTGGGGCACGACGCACAGCGACGATGCAATTTGGGCATTGGTGGCTTTCTTGCAAAAACTGCCGGAGCTAAGTGCACAAGACTACAAATCAATATCGATTTCAGTGGGGGGCCATCAGCACGGCGGTGGCAGCCAGCATGGAGGTGAAACTGAGCCCAACCACTCCGCGCATGACCAGGCTCAAGACCACGGTGCTGTAGGTGCTGGCCACACTGACGAAGAGGACGCGCCGGTCACTCCACCAACGAATTCTGATAATACGAACCAGAAAGATGGACATCCGGCGCACAGCAGCCATGCTCATTGATGCGAGGGTGTATATGGGCTCACGCATCCTGTGTGTGGTGCTGTAAATGCTAACTCTGACTTTACATCAACCGGATCGAGAGGCAGCGGCTACGTGGATCAAATACGATGAACCATCGAATGGAAAGCTTGACTCTGGACCAATGTCCAGGGTTTAGGCTAAGCGTATCTTCAGGTATCAAGGGGAAAATCGATGACTGAACAACGATACGTTTCTGCGCTGGCATACCGATCACTGACCGCGCTTTACGACCCTGTCGTGCGCTTCACTTCGCGGGAAAGTAGGTTCAAAACGGCACTGCTCCAGCAAGCAGAATTATCTGCCGGACAGCGGGTGCTGGACCTGGCCTGCGGCACAGCGACGCTCACGCTGCTAGCCAAACAGTTGCAGCCGCAAGCCGAATTTGTCGGTGTCGACGGTGATCCCCAAATGCTGGATCGTGCACGGCGCAAGGCTGTGGTGGCGGGCGTCACGATGCAATTCGACGAGTCGCTCTCGCATCAGCTGCCCTATGCCGACGCAAGTTTTGACCGTGTGCTGTCCAGCTTATTTTTTCATCACCTGAATCGGGCCAATAAGCTCTCGACCCTGCGGGAGGTCCGTCGTGTACTCAAGCCAGACGGTGAGCTTCATGTCGCCGATTGGGGCAAGGCCGCCAATGGCCTGATGCGCACATTGTTTTATGGCGTTCAGCTTCTGGATGGTTTTGCTAACACCGCCGACAATGTCACAGGCCAACTGCCGAAACTCATGCTCGAAGCAGGTTTTATCCAGGCGCGGGAGACGAAGCGATTTGCCACTGCGCTAGGCACTCTCTCGCTCTACCGTGCTCGTCCGACAGGAGTTTTTGACTCTGGAGCTGGGTCCACAGTCTAGACTCAATCCAACGTGGAGAATCTACCTATGCGATCAATGACGATCGGTAAGCTCGCCAAACTGGCGGAAGTCGGCGTCGACACGGTGCGTTATTATGAGCGCCAGGGTCTCCTCCCGCAGGTCAGGCGAGCAGACAGTGGCTATCGCTTGTATTCGCAGCACGATGTCGACCGGCTCAGTTTTATCCGACGCGCAAAAACACTCGGCTTCAGTTTGCAGGATATCGCGGAACTGTTGGAACTGAATGCGCCTACGGGTGAGCGCGCCGAAGTAAAGCGCTTATCTGAACTGCGACTGGCGAGCATCGAACTCAAGATTCGTGAGCTGACCGCGATCCGCGATGCACTTGCTGTACTGGTGGACAGTTGCTCCGGTCGCGGCTCGATCGACGGTTGTCCAATCATTGAAGGGGTGCTCGCTCAGGCCTTGCACCATGAACGGGAGAAGTAGGATGAATCATGAACATCAGCATGGCACCACACGACGTTGTGCGCATACGCCTTCTAAAGACGCTTCTGTGACCAAGCAGGAGACTGACCCGGTTTGCGGAATGACAGTAGATCCGTCGAGCGCGACCAACCGACAGCACGCTGGGAGCACTTACTATTTTTGCAGCGCTCGCTGTGCTGAAAAATTTACTGCCGGGCCGGAACAGTATCTGAACTCCGCTAGATCAGAAGAAGTCAGGTCGACTGAAAGGTTACCGGCAGGCACAATCTATACTTGTCCTATGCACCCTGAGGTTCGACAAGAGGGACCCGGCTCATGCCCAAAATGCGGTATGGCGCTGGAACCAGAATCGCCGTCACTGGAGGAGGGCGACAACGCGGAATTGAAGGACATGACGCGGCGCTTCTGGTTCAGTCTGGCGTTGAGCCTGCCCGTGTTGCTCCTGAGTATGGGCGAGATGATTCCGGCGCTCGATCTCAGCGGAAAAATCGGTCATGCAAGGTCAGGATGGATACAGTTCGCGCTGGCCGCGCCAGTGGTGTTATGGGGTGCCGCGCCATTTTTCCAGCGTGGCTGGCAGTCTGTTCTCAATCGCAGCCTCAATATGTTTTCGTTGATTGCCCTTGGGGTTGGTGCTGCGTTCCTGTTCAGCGTGGTGGCAATCCTGGTTCCCAACTCTTTGCCTGTGTCATTTCGTATGGCCAATGGCATGCCTCCATTGTATTTTGAGGCGGCAGCCGTGATCGTTGCTTTGGTCCTGCTGGGACAGGTTCTGGAACTGCGTGCGCGCTCACAGACATCCAGCGCTATACGCGCACTACTGGAGTTGGCCCCCAAAATCGCTCACCGACTGGACGAGGAGGGTGCTGAGACCGATGTAGATCTCGATCAGGTGCAGTCAGGTGACCGTCTGCGGGTGCGCCCCGGTGAAAAAATTCCGGTCGACGCCACAGTACTGGAAGGCGACAGCCACCTGGACGAGTCCATGCTGACCGGTGAGCCTGACCCGGTGCGCAAGAAGGCGGAAGATCCCGTTACCGGCGGCACGATAAACGGTTCCGGCAGTCTGCTAATCCGCGCCGAAAAAGTTGGTGCCGATACCTTGCTTTCCCAGATAGTGCATATGGTAGCGCAGGCGCAGCGCTCGCGGGCACCGGTGCAACGTCTGGTAGATCAGGTGTCTGCGTGGTTCGTCCCAGCTGTGGTTTTTTCTGCATTGATAGCAGCGTCGGTGTGGGCGCTGTGGGGTCCACCCCCCGCACTGGCGCATGCGCTGGTGGTAGCGGTGTCGGTGCTGATCATCGCCTGCCCGTGCGCACTGGGCCTGGCGACCCCCATGTCGATCATGGTCGGTGTGGGGCGCGGTGCGCACGAGGGCGTGCTGATCAAGGACGCTGCAGCCCTTGAAACACTGGAAAAAATGGACACGCTGGTGGTGGATAAAACCGGCACCCTGACCGAGGGTAAGCCGAGCCTGCAAACGGTTGTGCCAACGCAAGGATTTACGGAGGCCGAGTTGCTGCAGTACGCGGCTGCGGTAGAGGCGTCCAGCGAGCACCCCCTGGCGCGCTCCATAGTCGCGGGAGCTCAGTCGCGCGGTACAACCGGGCTGCCACCCGTGACCGGCTTTGAGTCCGATCCCGGCCTTGGTGTATGGGGGGAGATGGATGGCCACACGATACTGGTGGGGAACCTGCGCTTGATGGAACGCGAGCAGATTGCGATCAGTGAACTACAGTCCCGCGCCGAGCTCTGTCGCGAAAAGGGACAGACCACCGTGTTCGTCGCGGTAGACGGTGCGCTTGCCGGGTTCCTGGGGATTGCTGATGCGATCAAGTCCACCACCCGTGACGCGATTACTGCGCTACATGCTGAAGGTGTCCGCATCATCATGCTGACCGGTGACAATGCCCGCACCGCCAAGGTGGTGGGTGATGCCTTGCACATCGATGAGGTGGTGGCCGATGTGCTACCGGCGGACAAAGCTGCGGTTGTTAAGCGCCTGCAGGCGGAAGGGCGAGTGGTCGTGATGGCGGGTGACGGCGTGAACGATGCACCGGCGCTAGCCCAGGCGCATGTGGGTATCGCCATGGGTACCGGAACCGATGTGGCAATGCAATCAGCGGGCGTGACCCTGCTCAATGGTGACCTGCGCGGCATCGTCAAAGCACTGCGTCTTTCGCGTCGGACAATGGGCAACATTCGTCAGAACCTGTTTTTCGCCTTCGTTTACAACGCCCTGGGCATTCCGGTTGCGGCAGGTGTGTTGTATCCCGTGTTTGGCATACTGCTTTCTCCCATCATTGCCAGTGCAGCGATGAGCCTGAGCTCTGTGTCGGTCATCATGAATGCTCTGCGATTGCGCAAGGCTGAGCTTTAAAGCGATCCTGGGTGTACTGACAAATTTTCAAACTGGAGATGATGTCGATCGACTCACCTTTAAGCAGAATA
>Ga0163144_10003225_pt1 | contig 37187 bp, 30 predicted proteins | sample OliLak19BULKMAT1_FD_123175 | JGI IMG/M metagenome (GOLD analysis project Ga0163144, IMG submission 123175) | Freshwater microbial mat bacterial communities from Lake Vanda, McMurdo Dry Valleys, Antarctica - Oligotrophic Lake LV.19.BULKMAT1 | ecosystem: Environmental > Aquatic > Freshwater >...
AGCAAATAGCCCTCGATTAGCGCTTCTCGATCTAAGCCTTCCAGTTGCTCTCGTCTCTTTTTCATACGCCCATTATACCCGCTTTGCTTTATCGCGCTCACGGATAGGTGAATAAATACCCACAGCGTGGAGAGGGGGAGCAGGACAGGTCACAACGGGTTTGAAAGCCCCCTCTCCATGCAATGGAGAGGGGGTTGGGGGGTGAGGTGAAGCGATCCAAAACTGAGTTTAGGTCATACTGCGGGCGACCCACTGAGTCGCCCCTACAACGCGGGCGTGCTATGACGTGGATGTCCTAGCGGGACGCCCCTACGGTTACGATGCAGCGGTCGGGTCGGGCGTGACGATGATCTGCGTCGGTACGATGATCGGTGTCCCCTGCGCAAACGCCGTCGCCGTCCCCGCCACCAGCGGGCGATAGGCGGTCGGTATGGCGCGCAGCGTGGATGCGTAATTCGCGGCGTCGGCGTCGTTCTGCGGGATCATCCGCGCGTATTGTTCGAGTTCCGGCACGGTATAGGCTTGGATCGTCATGGCTTCCGCGGTGTCGTTCGCGTCATATTCCGCGCGCGGCGCTTGCAGCCCCATCACGCCAACGCCGTAAATCCCCGCCCCGAACATCCCAAGCGCGAGGACGGCTAAGATCGCTGCCGTCTGACGGTTCGACTTTTTGACCGACGGCGTGCGCGTGCGCAAGGGCAGCCCGGCGTCGCCCGACTCAATCGCCTTGACGCGCGCGATCAGCCTATCGGCGTCCGTTGTTTTGGTGAAGTCGAGCGCGTCCAAGTGGTTGATCGCTTTCGGCAGTTCGACCGCCGCCGCGATTGCGAGGACGACATGCTGTCCCACGTCCATCGCGGCGTTCAGCGCGCGTTCGACGCTCGGATCGCGCAGCGCGGCGGGCGACAGCACCGCGATCAGCGCGGAATTGTGCATCTCTTTCGCGGGCATGGCGGCGGGCGGCGTGGTGGTCAAATCGGTCAGCGCGAGTCCAGCACGGCGGGCATCGGCGGCAATGCGGTTGGCAAGCGAGCGATCATCCGCTGTGTAAATCAGTGTGTGCATGTTTATCCCAGTCCCCAACGAATCCAATTGACGATATCCCAACGAGTCGTTTCATCATTCGTGCTGCACGCAGACAGATCGCGCCAGCCGTCGCGGACAGCGGCATATAAGGCGTCGTCGCGCGTGCGCTCCAAGCGGCGGACGAGTTCCGCCAGCGTCCCGCCCGTCCAGCCGCACGCCGAGTCGAGTGCGATTTCTCCACGCCCCAGCGATTCGGCGTCCGGCAACCGGATGTTGACGACGGCGGGCGGCGGATTCAACTGGGCGTCCAACTGCGCGGCGGCGGTGTTCGATGCGATGATGCCGACAATCACGACGCCGACAGCGGCGGCAATCGCGCCGCCCGCGACCGCGACCGCGCCCGGACTCCAATCCAACCAGCGCGCGAACCGCCGCAGCGAGGGCAGCGCCGCCCATCCGAGCGCGCACAGCACGCCCACCAGCGCGATCACGTTGATGGGCGACGGATCGCGCGTCAGGGCGACGGCGGCATCGGCGCGAATATCGAATGCGAATGCGCGCTGCACAGCGTCGATCTGCACGATCAGCCACCACGCGCCCGCGCGGTCGATCTCGTCGCCCGCCGCGGTGTAAACGCCGCCGCCAATCGGCTCGGCGTCCTGCCACGCCCTGCGCACATCACGGGTGGGCTGCGTGAGGCGCGCGCGCACGGCGGCAGCTTCGACCGGGACGCCGCCGCGCGTCAGCGCAACATCGACGGTGTTCACGCCGGGTCCACCGGGCGCAACCGTCACGGACATTTCCATGTCATCAACGCGCGCAACGGCGGACGGCGGCGGCTGATCGCGTCCAGCGATCTCCAACGGCGGGACGGGCGTCGCACTCAACGTCGCGGCGGCGATCAGCACGGCGGCGGCAGCGATGGCTTCTAAGCTCACCCCGCGATTCCCGTTTACCTGCAACCTCCCCCCCCCGCCCCCGCTTCGTACCGGAGAGGTGCCTCTTGCAGAGGGGGAGTCTAGGACGCTCAATCGCCCTCGCTCGACTTGGAGAGAGGGCGGGGGGAGGAGGTCGCGGTTTGGTTTATTCACGTACCCCAACGCCAACAGCGGCGCGATCAATGCCAATTTCAGCAGCAGCGCGACGCCATACGGCAGCGCGACATCGGCGGGGTGCGCGATCCAGTTGGTCGCGTTGTAGATGCCCGTTGCGATCACAACCGCCACGCACGCCAACGCCAGCGGGGAAAAACGGCGCAGAGCGGCGCGCATGATCGCCGCGCGTTCGTCCGCCACGTAGGGTTGCAGTGCGACCGGCAAAATCAACGCCAATGCCGCCACGCCGCCCGCCCACAGCCCGACGCCGACGCCGTGCAGCCAATCGCTGATCAGCGCCGCCCACGGCAAAATCGGCGATCCGGCGGCGTGCGCGCTGACGCTCCACGTCAAGATCAGCGGCGGTAGCGCCCATAGATTCGCCGTCAAAAACGCGCGCACCAGCGGCGGCTGTGACGCGCGGACGGACAGCGCGGCGGCGTGCAGCGCCGCGATCAGCGCCAACAACGCCATGCGCGCGTTCCATGTATCCCCGAAGCGCGTGGATGTGCGCACGACGCTCCATAAGTTTTCGGACAGCACGCGCCCGATATCGGCGTCGAAATAGACCATCGATTGCTGCATCAGCGCGATCAGATTGCCGACCAGCGCCATGCCAAGCGCGAGTCCCGCGATGCGATGCACGCGGCGCATGACGCGCGGCGGCAGATTGCCAGCGGGATGCGCCGTGTTGCCCCACGCCGGGATGAACACGAGCGCATAGGTGCCGTAGATGCCGAACAGCAGGGTCGTGCCGATCAACACGAGCGCGCGCCACGCGATTTCGAGCGGGACGGCGCTGGTCTGCGCCTCGATGCCCGCGAACGCGCCGCTCGCCCCAACGAAGAACGCGCGCCGCTCCGCGATCACATGCCCGTCGCTGGCGAAGGCGAGGCGCAGATCGACGCTGTACACCCCGTCCGGCAAGCCGATGGGCAGCCGCGTCGTGAGCAGACGCGGATCGCGCGCATCGACGCCGCCCGCCGCGATCTCGCCGCCCGCCGCGTCGCGGATCGTGATCGAACTGAAGGCGGGTTCGAGCGATTCGCTGAACCAATATTGGACGCGGACGGGCGCGCGTTCCAAGACGGCACGATTGTCCGGGATGGCGCGGACGAGGTAACCGTGCGCGCGGACTTCCGGCGGAAAGGCGGCGAACAGCACGACGATGAGCGCGGCGAACGGGGTGAGGCGGCGGATCAGGCGGCGCATCTATTGCAGCGCGACGTGATCGGTATCGGCGGGTGGGGTGAGTGTATCGGCAGCGGACGGGTTGGACGTTGGTTCGGGATCGTCATTGGGGAGATCGCGGCTTTTGAGCCAACTGACGACCATCATCACGACAAACGCGCCGCCGATGCCGAGCAGCAGCACTTCATCGAATGCGCCTAACTCGCCGTGCGCCAGCAGCGTCGGCATGGGGGGAGACTCCTCAACTGTGGAGACGAATTGAGGCGATTATACACCCGAATCGCGGGTTGTGCGAATTTTCACGAATACGAGTTGAATATTAACTGCCCGTGAATGGAATTGAACCATTATCACCCTCTTAGGAGGAAGGTGCTTTATCCGTTAAGCTACACAGGCTGAACGCTAATATGCGGAAATTGTGCTTCAATGTACTTTTAGGATTATTGTTGATCTTTCGCATCATTTTCAAGTACCAAAAGATCGCCAATGGCGCAGTCGAAGCATTTGCACAGCATCACGATGGCATCGGAATCGAAGCGCGTCAATTCGTTTCGTATCTCCGCGAGGATAGTGGGACGAGTCAAAACTTGGGTTATCTACTTTGTTTCCACCCGCTCAAACCGCGCCGCCGCCTCCAGCCCCGCCGTGTTGGGCGCGAGATCGAAGGGCTGCGCCGCCACCAACCGCCAACCCGCGCTCCCCAACTTGCGGCAGTCGCGCGCCAGCGTCGCCGGATCGCCGCTGACGTAGACCAAGCGCCGCACCGCGCGCGCTGCCAACGCCGCCACCGTTTCATCGGTCAGCCCGCCGTAGCGCCCCGATGGCGGATCGACCACCGCCGCCGCGAATAGCTCGTCCAGTTCCGGCAAGACCACATCGACACCGCCTTCGATCACGTCCAAATTATCGAACGCCGCCAAGTTCAGATCGGCATCGGTCACGGCGGGCGGAAAGCTCTCGATCAGCGTGACGTTGGAGACATGGGGCGCGATGAAGGCGCTGAACACGCCGACACCCGCGTACAAATCGAGGATACGCTCGTCGGCGCGCGGGTCGAGCAGGTCGATCACCGCGCGGATCATGCCGGGCAGTGCGCCGATGTTCGGACGGATGAACGCGCCCGCCGTCACGCGAAAGGACATGCCATTGATGGTATAACGGGCGTGCGAATCGCCCAACAAATTCATCGGTTCATTGTCCGGCAGAATGATATTGACGCTGGCGGGCATGTCCATCTCGATATCGGGCGCGTCGTCGGTCAACAGCGTCAAGATCAGCATCATGCCGTTGTCCCCGTGCATAATTTTGACGCGGCGCACGCCCGTCAAGTCGAGATCGAGTATGTCGACGAATGCCATCACGTCGGGATGCGTGATCGGACATTCGACGATGGGCGCGTGCGTCCCGCCGTCGGTGTTCGGGTAGCCAAGCTGCCCATCCTCGACTTGAAAGGTTGTGTGATGGTTGTATTCCCATGCGGCGGGCGCGGCGATGATCGGGCGCAGCGCGGCGTCAATCTGCGCGTCGGACAGCCGCCCGTGCCGCGCCAGCATGTCCACGAACATATCTTGCTTGAGCGCCGCTTGAACCGCCGGATCGATGTGCTGCCAGCGGCACACACGGCAGCGCCCCGCGCCAAAATGAACACAGCGCGGCGCGACGCGATCCGCCGACTCATCGATCAAGCGGATGCCGCGCGCCATCAGCGGTGCAGCCTCCACCGGACGGGCTTCGCGGCGCGCGTGGCTATCGGATGACGTGTGGACGAGGACGCGCTCGCCGGGAATCGTGTATGGCACATACAGGCGCTGGCGCTTGTGTGTGCCTGCGCCGTCGCCGTCGTCGCTCATGGCGTCGATATCAAGTTCAAAATCGGTCATGGCATGATTCTCATTCGGTGGCGTGCATGGCACAACCCGTTGCGTTCATTATCGGCGTGATCCCCCCATTTTTATAGGGGTTTAGCGCGCTAAACCCAAATAGGACACCCCTTGTCTCCCGATCTCCACTTGGAGATCGGGAGATAGCCCACCAAACGACTCCCCCTTTCGGGTACGGAGCTGAGGGGAGGACATGTTTGGTTTTCTCCCTGATTCACCTCACCCCCCAGCGGGTACGGAGAGGGGGCTGGGGGGTGACGTTGCTTCAAGAACTTTCTTGACGCACTTAGGTTGGGCGTGCGGTTGTCCATTCCCCCCATTTTTGCGGGGGTTTAGCGCGCTAAAACGATTGCGTGATGGAACACCTGTGCTATCATAGTTGGAGCGCAAGCGGAATGCGACTACAATAGAAGAAATGCGATCTTCTAGACAGAAGGCGACGATGATGGAACTCAGCCAAGAGACGATCAACGGTTTTGTGATCGCGGCACATCACGATCTTGAGAAAGTACAGCAGCTTCTGGCGGAACACCCCGCGCTGCTCAACGAGAATGCTGATTGGGTCGAGACGCCGATTCAGGCGGCGGCGCACACCGGACAGCGCGCGATTGTTGAATATCTGCTCGAACAGGGCGCACCGCTCGATATTTGCACGGCGGCGCTGCTCGGACGCTTGGAGGATGTGCGCGGGATGCTGACGGACGATGCCGATCTGGTGCAGGCGACGGGCGCACACAACATTCCGCTGATGTATTTCGCTGCGATTGGCGGCAGCACGGGTACTGCAACGGCGTTGGCAGACGCGGGCGCAGATATCAACGCGGGCGTGGGCGGCAACACGGCGCTGCACGGCGCGGCGGGCTTCGGACAGACGGAGATGGTCGGCTGGTTGCTCGGCAGGGGCGCTGATCCCGGCGCGACTGACTTCAACGGCAAGCTGCCGCTGGAAATTGCGCAACAGACCGGACACGACGCGGCGGCGGTGCTGATTGAACAGGCGATGACGGTCTACGAAGCGGTCATGGACGCTGAGGACGACGTGCGCGACGCGAAAGAAGCTGCTGAGAACACTGAACGATGAGCCGCGCTAAAGATGCAGTGATTAGCCTGTACGAAAGCGCCGATCTACGCGGCGAATTGATGGACGACGACGCCGAAACCCTGCTGCATTGGACGGAGAGCGAAATCGCGCGGCTCGATCTGCAAGCGGCGGATGATAGCGAGTTTGAAGCGAGCATGGACGCGCTCCATCGCGTCGTGAAGGGCATGAATCGCGTCGTCGGCAAGCGCGCGGATATGACGCCCGACGAGGCGAACGCGGCGCTCGACAAGATCGCGGGCGCGTCCGGCGAGATAGGTCGTCCGGTGACGCGCGCCGGACTGGTCGGGTTGGGCGTCCCGCCGATTCCGAGCGCCTCCAGCGCGGATGAGACGCTGCGCGCGGACACGCTGCGGGATGGCATCGCATTCGCGCTGGAGGCGCCGCTGCCCGCCCCGTCGATCAGCGATAGCGATGTTTTGGACACGCTGTTGGTGTGGGTGAGTGGGATGGCAGATACCATCACGATCCAACTGAATACCCCGCCACCGCTGGACGCGGACGAACCGCCTATCGATCTTTGAAGCCCTTTATCAATCATCGGAGAACAATTTTGATGCGCTCGATCAATCGGTTCGCTTTCATTCTGCTCACGACGGTGTTATTCGCGCTGATGGGCTGCGATTCGGATAGCGGCGGCGGCGTCCAACCCCCCGCATCGTCAACGGTCAACGTGCCGAACAGCGCCTCCGTCACACCCCGTCCGGCGTCTGCAACGGCACGTCCCGCAACGGCGACTTCGCGTCCGGCGACGGCACGCCCGTCCACAACCATTCCAACGGTGAGCAGCGGCGGGCTGCCCGCTGGCGTGACCACCATTCCGGTTGGGCAGGGCTTCGGCTATCGCAAGGGCTTCTGGGAGGTGTATTTCAACGCGCCGACCGGCAGCCGTGACGCTGCCACCTATCGCGGCGGTATCGATGAAAACTTGGCGGCGGCAATTGGCGGTGTGCAGCGGACGCTGGATATCGCGGCATTCGAGTTCAACGTTCCCTCGCTGACGACGGCTGTCCTTGCCGCAAAGGCGCGCGGCGTGCGTGTGCGCGTCGTAACCGACGATGAACATGGCATCGAAGATGAGGATACGACGCTCGGACAGCTTGAAGCGGCGAATATTCCGATTGTGAACGACAACCGCAGCGCCTTGATGCACAACAAATTCATGATTTTGGACAGCGCCGTGGTTTGGCTCGGCTCGTGGAATTACACGATTAACGATACCTACCGCAACAACAACAACGCCATCGCGCTGCGTTCACGGCAGGCAGTCGAGAACTTCCAAGCAGAGTTCGATGAGATGTTCGTGCAAGGGTTGTTCGGACCCCGTTCGCCGTCACAGACGCCGAATCCATTCTTCACGCAAGACGGCATCGCTATCGCCACGTTCTTCGCGGCGGAGGACAATGTGATCGATGCGGTCAACACGACGCTGACGGGCGCACAGCGCAGCATCGATTTCTTGGCGTTTTCGTTCACGCTGGACACGATGCGCGATGTTATTCTCAGTCGCGCCAATGCGGGCGTCAATGTGCGCGGCATCTTCGAGCGCACAGGCAGCGAAACCGAATTTTCGGAACTGCGCCCGTTGTTCTGCGCCGGCTTGCCCATGCGCCAAGACGGCGGTTCGTTCGTGCTGCATCATAAAGTGTTCATTGTGGATCGTCAGTTCGTTCTCGCCGGATCGTTCAATTTTTCCGCCAGCGCCTCCGACTCGAACGACGAAAATCTGTTGATCATCAATGACCCTGATTTGGCGGCGTTGTACACGCAGGAATTTGAACGGCGTTGGGCGGAAGCGCGCACGCCATCGTTGACGTGTTAGAGCAGGACTGAGGACTAAGTTTGCACCCATCCGCCGTATGAATCGAGAGCGATAGCAAACGATGTTGGGGCGATCCAGCGGGTCGCCCCAACCGGTTGTCAATCTGGTTTCGCCTCTCAACAGATCGGTATGCTTTACTCAGTCCTTTACCCTCAGTCGTCAGTCCTTTTATGAGGAGACGTTATGCCCCCTTTGTTCATTGAAGCGCCCGCCAATTTCTACTTGGGGCGTCAGTACGACCCGAATTCGGGCAATATCACCAACAACGTCGTCTACTACGACGCGCGCGATCTGACCACGCACGCCGTCGTCGTCGGCATGACCGGGAGCGGCAAGACGGGTTTGTGCATCAGCCTGCTCGAAGAAGCGATCTTGGATGGCATCCCGGCGATCATCGTCGATCCCAAGGGCGACATCACCAATCTGATGCTCAACTTCCCCGACTTGAGTCCCGAAGAATTTCAGCCGTGGATCAACGTCGATGATGCGCGGCGCGCGGGCATGGATGTGGGACAGTACGCCGCTGACGTGGCACATCGTTGGCGCGAAGGGCTGGCGAGTTGGGGCATTGTGCCGGATCGGATGCGCTGGCTCAAGCACGTCGGCAATTTCAGCATTTACACGCCGGGATCGGATGCCGGGCTGCCGATCAGCATTCTGGCATCGCTGCGCGCCCCGCGCGATGGGTGGGTGGGCAACGAAGAAGCCAACCGCGAACGCATCAACGGGATTGTGACGGCACTGTTGGCGTTGGTCGGGCGCGATGCGCAGCCGCTGCAAGACAAGGATCATGTTCTCGTCGCTAACATCTTTGAGTTCGCGTGGCAGCGCGGGCAAGATTTGACGCTGGAAGATATCATCCTGCAAGTGCAGCGCCCGCCCTTCAACAAGCTCGGCGTGTTCCCCATCGACGAATACATCAGCGAGCGGCAGCGCGGCAAACTGGCGATGGAACTGAACAGCATCGTCGCCGCGCCGTCGTTTCAATCATGGCTGACGGGCGAACCGATGGACGTGCATCGCTTGCTCTACACGCCAGAAGGCGCGCCGCGCGTCTCGATCTTGTACACGGCGCATCTGACCGAAGTCGAACGCCAATTCGTGATCACGCTCTTGCTCGAAAACATGCTCGGTTGGATGCGTCAGCAGTCCGGCACAACGAGTTTGCGCGCGCTGCTGTATATCGATGAGATGTTCGGCTACTTCCCGCCGTATCCGAAGAATCCGCCGACCAAAGAGCCGCTGCTCCGCTTGCTCAAACAGGCGCGCGCCTTCGGCTTGGGGCTGATCTTGGCGACGCAAAATCCCGGTGACCTCGATTACAAGGGCTTGACCAACGCGGGAACGTGGTTCATCGGGCGCTTGCAGACCGACGGCGACAAACAGCGCGTCATGGCAGGACTCGAAGCGTTGGCGGAGGCGGAGGGCGGCTTGAGTCTGAAAGAAGTCGAGCGCCTGATCGCAGATGTGCCGCCGCGCGTGTTCCTGATGCACAACGTCCACGACAAATCGGGTCCCGTCATGCTGCACACGCGCTGGTCGATGAGTTACCTGCGGGGCCCACTGACGCGCCAGCAGATCGGCATTTTGATGGCGGCACAGCGCAACGCGCTCTTACGTCAGCGCGGCTACACCATGCCACAGCCGCCCGCCGCCCCGCCCCCGCCCGCCGCGTTCGCCCCCACGCCATCGCAGCCTTACGGCGCGCCCGCTAATCCGGTCGGATTCGCGGCGGCGATGCGCAATTCCGCGCCGCCGGGTGGCGCATGGTATCAGGATTACGCGGCGCAATCTGCCCCGCCGGGGATGCCGCCGCCGCCCCCAACGATGCCAGAGATGCCGCCGAGTTTGCCGGAGCTGCCCAACGCACCGCCCGCGCCCAACTATGGCGCACAGGCTTATGGCGCGCAAAATTACGGCTCGAACAACGCCTATAACGCGCCCGTGCCGAATCCGAACGCCTACAATCCCTACAACGCGACGCAAACCGGCAACCAGCAAGCCGGTTACGAGTATGTGGCACAGTCCGCATCCGCGAGCAACAGCAACAATTATAATCCGCAAGCAGCACCTCCGTCCGCGCCCACGCCGCCACCCGCACGACGGGGCAGCGCGCCCATTGGTTTCTCCGAGAATCACCCGCCGATCTCGGCAAGCGTCGCGCAGTATTTCTTGCCGTTCACGGTCAACGCCGATCAGGCGGTCGCGGATTGGCAGCGGCGCACGAACTTCGCTGGAGTAGGTGAGTCGGGCGCGCGTCTGGCGTACAAGCCGGGCTTGCTGGCACAGACGACGATTCGCTTTCAGGACAAGCGCACGCAGTTGTACACCGCGCGCGTGTTCACCTATCTCGTGCCAGATTTGGATCGCGCTGGCATCGTCCACTGGGATGATTTCTTGATCGCGTCGCTCGATACACGCCGAATCAGCGGCGAAGCGACGGGCGCGGCGCTGTATGGGGACTTGCCGCCGGGTTTGGCGGACGCCAAGCGCGTGACGGCGCTCAAGCGCGAATTGGGCGATCAACTGTACAGCACAGCGAAATTGGCGCTCCCCTACAATTCGGTGCTCAATTTGTTTGGCAGCCCCGACGCTGACATCAGCCAGTTTCGCGCGCAGCTTCAACAGGTCGCGCGCGAACGCCGCGACGCCGAGATCGATACCGTGACGCAGAAATACGAGACGGCGCTCGACAAGATGGACGACAACAAGCGCAAGAAAGCCACGCGCCTCCAAGCCGAAAAGCAAGAACAGGCAGAGCGACGGCGCGAAGAATTGTTCACGACGGGCGAGGCGGTCTTGGGACTTTTGCGCGGGCGCACCACCTACACGCTCTCGCGCATGAGCAACGCCGCCGTCAAGCGCAAAATCTCCAAGGGCGAGGTCAGCGTGATCGAGAGCGATCTCGCGTCGTTGGAAGGCAACGAACAGAAGTTGGTCGAGGAATACGAAGCCGCCGTGCGCGCTGTCAATGAGAAGTGGGCGAAGGTGGCGACGACGACGGAAGAATTCATCTTGACGCCGTTCAAGAAGGATATCACGGTCGATCTGTTCGGGATCGGCTGGATGCCGTATTGGTTCGCAGAGATTGCAGGGCAGCCGCTGCTGCTGCCGGCGCTGGTGTAATATAAAATTGGGGCGCGCCAGCGGTGCGCCCCTACGGATGTGATGCAGCGATGTAGGGGCGTGACGCTGGCGCGCCCGCCTAAACAGGAGCAAATAATGAAACGATGGTTGATCGGTTTAGCACTCGCATTATCAGTGTCGGGATTCGCGTTCGCACAGGAATTGCCCGATGAAATCGTGATCGAGCGTCCCGGCTTCAACCCGGAGGGGATCGAATGGGACGCCGAAAACAGCGCCTTCTTGCTCGGATCGCTGGCGGATGGCACGGTTTATCGCGTCAGTGACGACGGCGAATCGACGCCGTTCATCGACGATGCCGATATCAATGTGTCGGCTGGCATCGAGATCGCCGCCGCCAACCGCCGCTTGCTGGTGACCAGTTCGGAAGCGGACGTGTTCTTCAACTTCGCGTCACCGGGCATCATCGGCTTGGGCGCGTATGATCTGGATACGGGCGAACGCCAATTCTTCGTCGATCTCAGCGACTTGCATCCGGGACGCGGCTTCGCCAACGATGTCGCCGTCGATGCGGATGGCAATGCCTACGTCACCGACAGCTTTTCGCCCGCGATTTACAAGGTGGACGCCGACGGGAACGCCGAGCTTTTCATCGAGGACGACCGCTTTAGTGCGCCGTTCTTCGGGCTGAACGGGATCGTCGCGCATCCCGACGGCTACCTGATCGCGTCGGTTGCCGGACAAGGACAGTTGTTCAAAATCCCGCTTGATGATCCGACGGCGCTGACCGAAATCGCGCTCGAAACACCCTTGGGCGCGGATGGCATGATCCTCGATGCCGACGGCAGCTTGATCGCGGTCTCTGGCGGCGTTGTGTATCGGCTGACGAGCGCCGATGATTTCGCGTCCGCACAAGTCGTTGGGACGGCGGAACACGAACCCGCGACGACGGCGGCGCGGCGTGACGATCAAATCTACGTGATTTACGCCTATCTGATGACCAACAGCAGCCGTGAGACGTTTGAAATCGTCCGCGTCGATTTCGAGTCGTAACGGACGGCGACATGAATCTGAGTCAGGCGCAGCTCGCGGCGTCGGTGGATGCGGCGTCCTATAAAGATGGCATCAAGCAATCATCTGGCGCGTGGACGAACATCGGCACGGACGGCGTGCGCGCATGGGGCGCGATTCAAGGCAGCGCGAATGCCCCGTATTTCGTCTGCATCGACCTTGAGGACACAAGTCTGCCAGCGAAATGTACCTGTCCGAGTCGCAAGTTTCCGTGCAAGCACGCGGTGGGCTTGGCGCTGAAAGCCATCGCGGATATCGACCAGTTTCCGCAAGGCGATACGCCTGAGGCGGTGAAAATGTGGATCGTCAATCGACAGAAGCGCGCCACGTCCAGCGAACCCGCGCCCGAAGCGCCCGCCGCATCTGAAAAAGCGAAGTCCGCGAAAGTCGCCGCGAAGCAAAAGACCGTCGATGCGCGCTTGGCGAAAGTGGCAGCGGGCATGGCAGATTTGCGCCTGCGCTTGCGCGATATCGCGCGGCAGGGCTTGACCGATCCACGCTTGAACGGCTATGCGTTCTGGGACGAGATCGCCAAACGCATGGTCGATGCGCAAGCGGGCGGCGTGGCGACACGGCTGCGGAGTCTGGGCGGCATGGCGGCGCTGCGCACGAAAGTCCAGACCGACGCCAGTCCGCTGCTGGACGAAATCGCGCGTTTGTATCTGCTGGCGGACAGTTACGAGCGGATCGACGCGCTCCCGCCCGACATGCAAGCCGATATCCGCGCGCTGATCGGCTTCAGCGTCAAACAGGATGAAGTCATCGCGGCGGGCGAGGGCGTGCGCGATACGTGGCTGGTCATGGGGCAGTCGCTCGACACCAGTGACAGCTTGCTCACGCGCATCATCTGGTTGTTCGGCATGACGACGCGCAATTGGGCGGCGATCATCGACTTCAAGCCACAGTTTGGGCGCGGCGTCGTCCGCTTCGATGATGTGTATTTGACGGGCGAGACGTTTAACGCGGAACTTGTTTACTATCCGGGCGCGTTCCCACAGCGGGCGCTGATCAAAGCGCGCGCGTCGATGTCGTCGTTGGCGCTGCCCGACGAGCAAATGCGCTCCTGCTTCGTCCATTTGACGATGGAGGACGCGCTTTACGATTATGCCGATGCGTTGAAGCGCAATCCGTTTTTGGAACGCTTCCCGATTGCCTTACAGCGTGCGTCGCTGACGCGCGTCGGCGAGCGCACGCTGTTATGCGATGATCGTGGCGTGCTGATCGCCCCGACGATGGGACGCTTGCGCGAGATGGTGTTGTTGGCGGCGGGCGGTGGCGCGACCTTCCCAATCTTCGGAGAATGGAACGGCTACACGTTTCGGTCATTGATGCTGTATGCCGATGGCGTGATTTTTTCATTGGAGTAACCCGCGATGGATGTTTGGGACAAAATCTTGTTCGCCGCCATGATCGGCACGGAGCGCGCATCGCTGTCCGTGGCGGACGACGATACGCCCACCTTGGCGGCGCGCGCGCTGTCGGGCGACGGCGATCCGTCGCATCGTCTGTTGATCGCGGCGGCAGTAGCGGGAACGCATCGGCGCGCGGGGATCATCCTGCCGACCAGTGCGGCGGGCGCGAGTCCGTTTCCGGCAAGTGTCGATCTGGCGCGCGAGACCCGTCCGGCGTGCAGCACACGCACCATGATCGACCTCAATTGGCTGGTCAACGAGTCGCTCAAGCACAAGCCGCTGATCTTGGAGGCGCTGACGCTGTTGGCGCGCAAGGGCAAGCGGATTCCCCATCCATACTTGCCCAAACTGCTCGATCTCGCTGCCGTGAATCGCAACGTGGATCGCTGGTTGGCGGTCGTCGTTAACGTCATGGGCGAACGTGGCAAATGGCTCGTGACGGTCAATAAGGCGTGGTCATTCTTACACGATGAGGCAATCTGGGCGCTGCCCGTGCCGGATGATCCGCCCGTCGTCACGCCCGAACAAGAACAATGGGCGCTCAAGCATCTGCACGCCGTCGAGTCGGCGCTCATCCAGCAACCGACGCTGCGCGAACTCACCGATCACGGCGCGATCTGGTCGCGGCGCGTCACCGAAACCTTCATCGAAACCCTGATCAAGACGTGCGCGACGCTGCGTTCGCACGGTGCGCTCTCGTACATGAGCGAAGCGGCGCTGTTCATCGCGCGTGCCGATGTTGGCTATGCGCTGGAGGCAATGAAGTTAGGCGGGATCGGCGCAGAGAACGGAATCGCGTCGTTCGTCGAGATGTTATCGCTCCGTCAAGCCATGCTGAAGGATATCGCCTATGAGTGATCCACAAATCGCCCTGCGCCAGCACGCCGAAATTCAGTTCGCCGCCGAATTGGAGGCGCTCGCGCAGCAGGACACATTCCCGCGCCCGCCGAATTGGAATTTGTCGCCGCGCGCCGTCGCCACGTATCTGCTCGGCGGCAAGCTCAAGAATAAATTTGAGGTCACACCCAAGTACATTGGGGATCGCCGCCTGATGGAAATTGCGATTGCGACGCTGGCGACGGATCGCGCTTTACTGCTGCTGGGCGTGCCGGGAACGGCGAAATCGTGGGTCAGCGAACATCTCGCGGCGGCGATCAGCGGCGATTCGACGCTGTTGGTGCAGGGTACCGCCGGCACGAGCGAAGAATCGATGCGCTACGGCTGGAATTATGCGCGCTTGTTGGCAGATGGACCCAGCCGCGCGGCGTTGGTCGAGTCCCCGATGATGCGCGCGATGGCGACGGGCAAACTGTGCCGCGTCGAAGAACTGACGCGCATCCCGGCTGACGTGCAGGATACGCTGATCACGGTGTTGTCCGAAAAGATGCTGCCGATACCAGAACTGAACGCCGAGACGCAAGCGGTACGCGGTTTCAACGTGATTGCGACGGCGAACAACCGGGATCGCGGCGTCAACGATATGTCGAGCGCCCTCAGCCGCCGCTTCAACACCGTCGTGCTGCCTACGCCCGCCACGCTTGAAGAAGAAGTCGAGATCGTGCAGCGGCGCGTCGGCGCGCTGGGGCGCGCGCTCGATCTGCCGCCCGAAGCCGCCGCCGTCGATGAGATTCGGCGCATCGTGACGATCTTCCGCGAACTGCGCGCGGGCGTGACCGCCGACGGCGCGACGAAAATCAAATCGCCGTCGGGGACGCTCTCCGCCGCCGAAGCGATCTCGGTTGTGACCAACGGCATCGCGCTGGCGGCACATTTTGGGAACGGCACGTTGAGCGCCGCGGATATGGCGGGCGGGATCGTCGGCGCGGTGATCAAAGAGCCGACCAGCGACCGCGTAATTTGGCTGGAATACTTGGAAACGGTTGTCAAAACGCGCGGCGAATGGGCGGATTTGTACAAAGCCTGTCGGGATGGTGCCTCATGATTGCCGTGATGGATTAAGCCATGTCTGTGCATTTGTTTGGCGTGCGCCATCACGGTGTCGGGTCGGCGCGCGCGCTGCAACGGGCGCTTGACGCGCTGCACCCGGACGTTGTGTTGATCGAAGGGCCCGCTGAGGCGGCGTCGGTGCAGTTGTTGGCGGGCAATCCAGCGATGCAGCCGCCCGTCGCGCTGTTGATCTACAATCCGACGCAGCCCGCACAAGCGGTCTGGTATCCGTTTGCGGTGTTCTCGCCGGAATGGATCGCCATTCAATACGCGCTGCAAAACGGCATCCTACTGGAGTTTATCGACCTGCCACAAAAGCACATGCTCGCGTTGACGGAACATCTTCAGGAACTAGCGTATCCTCAGACTCCCTCTCCAAGCGGCGATAGGGAGCAAGAACCTCACCCGCCAAGTCCGATGCCAATTGACGACGAAGAAAATGAAGCTGCCGCGCCAACGCCACCGCGTGACGACAGCGCGCCGGGCATCGCCATTCGCCGCGATCCGTTGGGCGCGTTGGCGCGGGCGGCGGGCTATAACGACGGCGAACGCTGGTGGGACTCATTGATCGAACAACGCGGACATGGCGATCCGATGGCGCTGTTCGAGGCGGTTGGGGACGCGATGGCGGTGCTGCGCGCGTCGGTTATGCAGATGGACGCCGAAACGATGATATCGGTCGATCTCGATATCCGCGAGGAACTGCGCGAAGCGTGGATGCGCACACGGATCGACGTCGCAGAGCGACAGTATAAGCATGTCGCGGTCGTATGCGGCGCGTGGCACGTTCCGATGCTGACCGAAGCGAGGCGCAATCAAAAGGGCAGCATGAAATTCGATATCGATTTGTTGAAAAACTTGCCGTCGGTCAAGACAGAGGCGACGTGGGCGCCGTGGACGTATGAGCGCCTGTCGATGGTCAGCGGTTATGGCGCGGGCATCGCGTCGCCCGGTTGGTACGATCATCTGTGGACGACGCCGCCCGATCAGGTGTCGGCGCGCTGGCTGGCACGCGTGGCGGCACTCTTGCGCGGCGAAGATTTGAACGCCTCGACCGCGCAAGTGATCGACGGTGTGCGCCTCGCAGAAACGTTGGCGGCGCTGCGGGATCGCGCTGTGCCGACGCTCGATGAGATGAACGAGACCGCGTTGGCGGTGTTCTGTCGCGGTGACTCCGCACCGATGCGCCTGATCGAGCGGCGCTTGATCGTCGGGGAACGCATGGGCGCGGTGCCAGAGGGAACGCCGATGGTGCCGCTGCAGCGCGATCTGGAGATGCAGCAGCGCACGCTAAAGTTCAAGTCTGTTGCCGAGCCAAAAGACCACGATTTCGATCTGCGCAAGCCGACGGACTTTGCGCGTAGTATCCTGCTGCATCGCTTGACACTGCTGAGCGTCAATTGGGGCGTGCCGACGAAAACGATGGCGCGCACGCAAGGGACGTTCCACGAATTTTGGCGCGTCCAGTGGCATCCGGAAATGATGATCCAACTGATTGTCGCCAGCCAGTGGGGGAACACCGTCCGCGATGCCGCGTCCGCGTCGGCGTCTCATGTCGCCGCGACTGCCGACGATCTCGCGTGGCTGATCGCCATCTTGGGGAATGTCCTGCTGGCAGATTTGCCCGATGCCGCCGATGCGGTCGTGCAGCGCCTCGCGGATGTGGCGGCGCTGACCACCGATGTCGCGCTGTTGATGGACGCGCTGCCCAAATTGATCGATGTGGCGCGCTATGGCGACGTGCGCACGTTCAGGGCGGATCATCGCATCACGGTGATGCGCATCGTGGTCGATGGCTTGGTGACGCGCATCTGCGTCGGCGTACTGCCCGCGTGCTATGCGCTCGACGATGACGCGGCGGGCGCGATGTTCAAACGGCTGAACGCCGCCCATAGCGCGATTGGGCTGCTGCAAGACGCGGGACAGACGGCAGCATGGACGGCGGCGCTGCGCGGGATTGCGGACGATGAGTCGATCAACGGCGTGGTGGGTGGGCGCGCTGTGCGTTTGTTACGCGATAACGGCACGTTCCCGCAGGGCGAGGTCACGCGGCGGATGCGCCTCGCGCTCTCGACTGCCGTCCAGCCCACGAGCGCGGCGGCGTGGATCGAGGGCTTCTTGCGCGACAGCGGCGCGGTCTTGATTCACGACGATGCGCTGTTGGTGGCGGTCGATGCGTGGGTCGCGTCGCTGGATACTATGGCGTTCGAGCATATTTTGCCGCTCTTGCGTCGGACATTCAGCAGCTTTCAAGCGCCAGAACGCCGCATGATCGGGGAACGCGCTCAACGCGGCGCGCGTGCATCCGTATCAACGTCGGCGCTCGATGTGGAACGCGCGGATCGCGTCTTGCCCGCCTTGGCGCGCTTGTTGGGGGTCGAAGCATGAACGATGGCGAACGGTTACGGCGGTGGCGGCTGATTTTGGGCGGCGATTCGGATGGGACGGGCGCGTCGTTGGGCGAACGCGATGCCGCGCTGGACGGCGCGCTGGCGGCGCTCTACAGCGGCGAACCCGACGAGTCGATGAAGGATCGGCGCGGCGGCTTGGGCGCGTCTGCGCCGCGTGTGGCGCGCTGGTTGGGCGATATCCGGCAGTTCTTCCCCACCTCGGTGGTGCGCATCATGCAAAAAGATGCCATCGAACGCTTGAATCTCAAACAGCTTCTGCTTGAACCGGAACTGTTGGAGACCGTTGAGCCGGATGTGCATCTGGCGGCGACGCTGATTTCGCTCAAGAGCGTCATGCCCGAGACGGCGCGCGAATCGGCGCGGATGATCGTCCGGCGCGTGGTCGAGGAAGTCGAGCGGCGCATCAAGCAAAAGACCGAGCAAGCGATCACCGGCGCGATCAACCGGGCGGCGCGCGATAACCGCCGTCCAAAGTACAACGAAATCGACTGGAACAAGACGATCCGCGTCAATCTCAAGCATTACCAACCGGAATACCGCACGATCATTCCCGAACGGCGCTTCGGCTATGGACGGCGGCAGTCGTGGCTGCGCGATATTGTGCTGTGCGTCGATCAATCTGGCTCGATGGCGTCGTCGGTCGTGTACGCCGGCATCTTCGGCGCGGTCATGGCGTCGCTGCGGACGCTGCGGACGCGCATGGTCGTGTTCGATACCGCCGTCGTGGACTTGACCGACGATCTCCAAGACCCCGTTGAGTTGCTGTTCGGGACGCAGTTGGGCGGCGGCACGGACATCAACCGCGCGCTGGCATATTGTCAGACGCGCATCGAACGTCCCGCCGACACAATCCTGATTCTGATCAGCGACTTGTACGAGGGCGGCGATGCGGCGGAGATGCTGCGCCGCGTCAATACGCTCGTTCAGTCCGGCGTGAACATGATCGCGCTGTTGGCATTGAGCGACGACGGCGCGCCATCATATGACAAGCGCCACGCGGCGGCATTTGCGGCGTTGGGCGTGCCAGCGTTCGCGTGTACGCCGGATGTGTTCCCCGATGTGATCGCGGCGGCGATCACGCGCGCGGATATCGGGCGTTTCGCAGAGCAGGGTACGCTGTCGATCAGCGGTCTTTGACCCCTAAACTGAAATCGCTGTGTGCTGGCTAGGCTGCTTGCTTCAATTCAGCGCGAATTTGCATCAAAATCTGCCCCAAGCGATTTTTGCCCGTGCCATTTTTGCCCGCGCCCCAATAATAGTCGCTTGGCGCGTTCTCTACGATGTGGGCGTCGCCCGTGTCGAGCAAAAGCTGACGCAAATCGGCGTGCTGCGTGAACTTTGCGCGGACGGCGGCGCGCATCACGTCGTCTTTGACCTGTTCCCAGTCTTTGCGCAGCGGCAGATCACGGCGGCGTCCAGTGGTAGCGGCGGCTTTCGGCGTGGTGGCGTTCCGAACCGAGTCCTCGTGTTCCGTCCCAGCGAACTTTTGCGCTTGAAAATAATGCTCGGATGTTTTCCAGAATTTATCATCAAGCGTGAAGCCGTGCTGCGAAAAGTTGGAGAACGCGCCGTATTTGCCCGCGGTGGAGTAGAAGTAAATCGGGTCGGTCATATCGTGTCCTCTGCACCGATGTTCGTTTAGAGGATACAATCGTTACGTGCGCGCCGCCTCATCCATTTGTTGGAACAAATCCGGCGTCAGCTTCACGCCAAAGACGCCCGCCACCACCTGCGTCCAACCATGCACGAAATACGTCCAGCCATCCTCGACTGCCGCCAACCGCTCCGCTTGCGCGCGCGCTTGCTTCAAAAACGTCAGTTCGCCGCGATAGTTGAGTTCCCACGCCAATCCGTTGTCAGGGAAGCGCGCCGCGTCGCTGATCGGTGAACCGGGTAGGTCTTTGCCCATCCCCGTCGCGTTGATCACGAGCGATCCATCGCGGCTGTTGGAGATCAGTTGATCGTTATCGATGGTGTGTTTGTGCGCGAACTGGGCGAGATGAATTTCGGTCTCAAGCCCGTTATAAATCTCGCGCGCGTGCGCCAAGCGGTCAGGGTTGATATCGACCAAGATGATTTTGCGCGGGGGGGTGGGCAGCTTCGCCAGCGCGATCATGATGGCGACGGCTGCGCCACCGCTGCCGAAGCACAACACATCGGGGTTATTGCGCTCGAAGTGTCCGGTTGGCACGAACGCATCCATCGCCAATCGGGACGAGATCGGATCGCGCGCGAAGCCGATCAATTTCTCGCCCTGCTTGCCAATTCCCGACACTTCGCCCGCTAACGTCGCCAAGTCGTCTAGTTCATCGAACAGATCGAAGGCGGCATCGAGCAGGCTGATCTTGTGTGCCGTCACCAGCCCGCCCACCACGCGCGGATCGCGCTTGATGTGTTCGACGATCTCACGGTAGACGGCGGGGGGCGCGTTCAAGGGCGCGTCATAGCCGACAATCGCGCACTCTTGTCCAAGAATCTTCATCCAACGCGGGAAAATCTTCATAATCGACGATTGCGCCGTCGTCACACCGATGAAATAGAAAGTACGTTTCTTTACGGGCTTGATCATATATTCACCTCTGCTAGTTGATCGTAAATCGGCAAGAGTGCCATGTAGGCAGCGTCGAAGATCGGGTACAGCTTATCGTATTGTGCTTGAGCAGCGGGATCGGGCGGAATCGTCGCTGCGATGTGGTTCATCTGCGCGATGATGCCGAAATCTTGGTACAGCCCGACACCAACGCCGCCCACGACCGCCGCACCCATTGATGTTGCTTCTTCGAGAACGCTGAGTCGCTGAATGGGTACGCCGTATACATCCGCCATAATGCGATTCCAGAAGCGTCCGCGCGCGCCGCCACCAATCACGCGCATCGCATCGATGGATGCTCCTTGCTTGCGGAAACAGTCGAGGATCACGCGCAGATTGAAGGTGATGCCCTCCAAGACGGCGCGCACCATATCGCGGCGCGTGTGGCGGATCGTCAAGCCGATGAACGCACCGCGCGCGCGTGGATTCCAGCGCGGGGAGCGTTCGCCCAACAGATAGGGCAGATACAACAGACCGTTTGCGCCGACGGGCGACGACTCTGCACCCAAGTTCATGATCTCATAGGCGGAGATGCCCAACGCGGCGGCGGCTTGGACTTCGAGCGGCGCAAGCTGATCGCGCGCCCATTGGTACGATGCGCCCGCCGCTTGCATCGTCCCCGTCGGCATGAACATATCCGGCACGACATGTCCGAAGGTGAACGTTTTCTGATCGGGGTCGTAAATCGGTTTGCGCGTCGTCAGCGCGATCCATGACGATGAGCCAACATAATTATACGCTGATCCTTCGCTGATTACACCCGCGCCGACTGCCGCGCACGCGCCATCACCGCCGCCAATCACGACGGGCGTCCCGGCGACCAAGCCGACTTCTTCTGCCGCCTGTGTTGTGAGTTCGCCCGCCACATCAATGGAGCGGATGAGCGTCGGCAGTTGCTCGGCGTTCAATCCGGCGGCATCGATGATGCGCGCCGACCACGCGCCCGCCTCCAAATCATACAGATTCATGCTCGATGCGTCGGACGGCTCAGTCACGAACACGCCGGTCAGCCGGGCGACCATCGCATCTTTCGCGTGGACGAATTTGTACGTTTCGCGGTAGATATCAGGCTGATGATCGCGCAGCCAGAGCATTTTGGGCAGCGAATAGGATGAACTCAAGCGGTGTCCGGTGATGCGATACATGTCCTCGCGCCCGATACGCGCTGCTAACCAGCGTTCTTGCTCGACGGCGCGCTGATCCGCCCAGATGATCGCGCTGCGCAAGGGGCGCGCCTGTTTGTCGAGCGGGACACAGCCCATCATCTGCCCGCTGAATACAATGCACGCGATGGAACGCGCGAGATCACTTTCGCGCATTCCCGGCACGCTCTTGAGCAGCGCCCGCGTTGATGTGCAGATCGCTTCCCACCAATCATTCGGATTTTGCTCTGCCCAACCGACCTGATCGAAGCGCGTCTCGTAAGCGTGAAAGCAGCTGGCAATCAGCGCGCCGTCGCGGTCGTAGAGCGTCGCCTTGTTGCCCGTCGTGCCGAGATCGTGCGCCAGTACGTAATCTTTCATCGTCGTTATTTCACGTTGGAGCGCGGATTGGGGACGATCTCCGTTTTGCCGCCGCGCGCCACGACGATGGACGCGAAGCCGCCTTCGGCAATCGCGCCGTAATCGTAGCCCGCCTCCGCCGGATAGCAGGCGAAGAACACGAAGGGGACGCTGCCCGTGTTGAGCGTGCGATGCCCCCAGAAGGGCGGCACATACGCCGCCGCGCCCGCCGTCATCACCTGAACATTGACCTCACCTTCGGGCGTCTGCAAGATCAGGATGCCCTCGCCGGACAAGCCGAAATACAATTCGCCACATTCGCCCTTCGCGTGATAATGCCCCTTGGTCATAAAATATTCGTCGCCCACGACGCCAGATTCGATCACGGTGGTGGAATAACGCAGTTGTCCGGGCGTTTCGGGGTTGGTGGTCGCCTCGTAGACGCGGTAAATCAGCGGATTGGCGTCCGCCAGCGCGGCTTCGGCGGCGAGATCAGCGTACAGTCCGCGCATGTCGGACAGGCGGCGTTCTTGGATCATGGTCGGATTTTCGATCAGCCCGGTAGACAGATCGACCATTTTGGTAAACGGCGGCATGTAGATCATAATTATCTCCCTGATTGAACCAAGACGCCAACCTGCGAAGGAAAAAGGGGAAACTTGGCATTTTGGCGGTTAACTGTTTTTCAAATTGATGATATACGGACATGGTTCGCCGCGCAGCACAGCGAGGCAGTTTTGCGCCGCCATCAGACTCATCTTCAGCGCCGCTTCGCGCGTATTCGCCCCAATATGCGGCGCAGCGATGAAATTATCCAGCGTCAACAGCGGCGATCCAACGGGCGGCTCGGTCTGGAACGCATCCATCGCCGCGCCCGACAGTTTGCCCGACTTGAGCGCAGCGTACAGCGCATCCTCATCGACCAAGCCGCCGCGCGCCGTGTTGATCAGCGCCGCGCCATCGCGCATGGTTGCCAGCGCCGCCGCGTCAATTAGATTGCGCGTCTCCGGCGTGAGCGGGACATGCAGCGAGACAATATCGGACTGTGCCAGCAAATTCGGGATGGACACGCGCTCCACATCCGGCACGTCGCCCGCGATGGGGTCATAGCCGACGACGCGCAGCCCCAATCCGAGCGCGCGTTTCGCTACGCCGCGCCCAATCGCGCCCAAGCCGATGACGCCGAGCGTTTTTCCGCCAATCTCGTAGGCGGCTGGACGCAACCACTCGCCGCGCGCCGCCGCACTGGCAACACGCGGGATTGACCGTGCCAGCGCGAAGATGAATCCAATGGTTAGTTCTGCGACGGCATCGCTGTTCGCGCCGGGCGTGATCGTGACGGCGATGCCGCGCGCGGATGCTGCCTCCAAATCAACTTCATCGACGCCGACGCCCGTCCGCGCGATCACTTTCAGCACGTTCGCTGCTGCGATCACCGACGCATCACAGCGATCCAAGCCGAGAATCAGCCCATCGACGCCCGCGACGAGCGGACGCAGTTCGTCAGCGGTGAGTTGATGGGACGGCGCGCGGAGTTCGAGTTCGCAGCCTGCCGCGCGGAGTAAATCTTGATGTTCACCAGGCGTATTGCAGAACGAGCGCGCCGTAGCGACGATGCGAAATGTCATGATAATCCTTTGTCGTTTTCGCGTCACCCCCGACTCCCTCTTTGTACCGCAGAGGAGGAGTCGTCGGCGCGCGTTCCCTCTCTACGCAGTGGAGAGGAGAGGCGGGTTGAGGTTCTTGAAAAGGTGTCCTCAGCCACATCGAGCGCGGGCAGCGATCAGGTTTCCCTACGCTGGACAATGTGCCACTAGAACGCGACCCACCGCTGCAAACACATCGTACATCGATGTGGCGCCTGCGTCGGGCGTTCCCAAACTGCGATCCTTCAGCACGGCGGCGCGTCCGCGCTTGGCAATCATCTGCGCGGTGGACTCCATGCCCGCTTGCGCGGCGGGCAGCGCTGTCTCCCACGCCGCGCGGACGCTCGCGCCCGTTTGCGCCGCTTGACCGTATGCCGCTGCGAACGGAATCAGCGTATCGAGCATCGTTTTATCGCCCGCCGTCGCCTTGCCGAGCTTGATGATCGCGTCAATGCCCTTGTTTAGCGCGGTGTGAACTGTGTTCGCGTCGATGGGATCGGTCAGCGCGCGCCCGGCGGACATCAGGAACATGCCGACCAGCGCGCCCGATGCGCCGCCTGCCGCATCGCTGAACGCCGCGCCCGCCTTCGTCAGCACTTGCGTCGCTGTGCCGTCATGGTTCGCGGCGCACGCCGCCCGAAAGCCGCGCGCCATGCCAGCGCCGTGATCGCCGTCGCCCGCTACGGCGTCCAACTTGCCGAGTTCCTCCTCGTGGGCGAGGATCGCCGCCAATGCCGCGTCGAGGCACGCGATCACGATTTCCGCATGAGTCGCCATCATCATCCCCCAATCATCGTGAAGGCGGGTGTTTCGGCGCGGGCATCGTACAACGCTTGCAAGTCGGCGTCCATCCAACTGAGGGTCAGCGAACAGCCCGCCATATCGAGCGATGTAGCGTATTCCCCGACCAACGGTTTGTAAATATCGATGCCAGCGGCGGACAGCAGCTTGTGAATCGTGCCGTATAGGACGAACATTTCCTCGTATTTAGTCGCGCCCAGTCCGTTCAGCAGCACAGCGGCGCGTGTTGGGGCGTCGGCGGGCGTGTCCGCAAGGAGGCGTTCGACCATCAGCCGCGCCAGTTCGCGCGCCGTGACCATAGCGCCGATCTCGATACCGGGTTCGCCGTGAATCCCCATGCCCAATTCCATCTTGCCCGGCGCGACGGTGAACAGCGGCTCGGATTTACCCGGCAGCGTACAGCCCGCGAACGCCACGCCGAACGAGCGCGTCATGGCGTTGACGCGCAAGCCGTATGCCTCGACGGTATCGAGATCGTCTCCGCGCCACGCCGATGCGCCCAACGCCTTATAGACGTATAGGTTGCCCGCCACGCCGCGCCGTTCATCGAAGATCGGGGACGCGGCTACGTCGTCGGTGGTGATCACTTGGCGCACATCGATGCCATCGATCTCCGCGCGCATCTGTGCCATGCTAAAGTTCATCACGTCGCCACTGTAACGCCCATACGCATACACGACGCCCGCGCCCGTGTCGATGGCTTGCGTACAGCGATAGCATTGTTCGCCCGATGGCGACGTGAAGATGTCGCCAATGACCGCCGCCGTCGCCATGCCTAGCCCGACATAGCCGCAGAACAGCGGGTAATGCCCCGATCCGCCGCCGACCAGCACGCTCACCTTGCCCGGACGCGCGCCGCCTGCGATCCGCACGCCCGCCGCGTCGGGGATACGTTCGAGGTAGCGGCTGTAGGCGGATACATAGCCGTCGATCAGTTCGTCTTTGAAATCCAGCGGATTATTCAGAATGTTGGTCATCGATCATTGTCCTCAAAAAAGGGGTGCAAAGAACGTCAGGAAAACCGGAAAAGATTTTAACGCAGAGAACACCGAGACGCAGAGAAAGAATTATTCTGCGTTTCTCTGCGTTGAATCCTGCTTCTTTTCAAAATTCTCGACCTATCCCTGTCGCGTGCAGTCCGATGTTCAAGACCTCGATGAATCCATCGACTGTCCACGCCGCGCGCCCGACGAACAAGCCGTCGATGCCATCCATCCGCGCGTAGCCAGCGGCGTTGGCGGCGGTCACGCTCCCGCCGTACAGCAGGGGGATCGCCGCGTCCCCACAACACACCGTGAGCGCAGCGCGGATCGCGTTCACCGCGCGCGCCACATCGTCGGGCTGGGCGGGCGTGCCAGACGCGCCAATCGACCACACGGGTTCATACGCGACCATGACGCGCGCATCCGGCTGCAAATCCGCGTCCGTCACAGCGTGCAGCGCGATCTTGACCTGCCGCGCGACGGTTTCCGCTGTCACGCCGCATTCGTAATCGAACGCATTTTCCCCGACGCACAGCAAAACGCGCAAGCCCGCATCCAGCGCCGCCCGGACTTTGCGCCGTAAGGCGGCATCCGTCTCGCCAAACTGCGCGCGCCGTTCCGCGTGTCCGAGCATCACCAGATCGACGTTGAGCGCCATCAGCATCCGCGCCGAAATTTCGCCCGTGTGCGCGCCTGATTCAGCGTCGTGCATGGTCTGTGCGCCGATCCAGATGTTGCCTTTGAGCGCGTCCAACCCCGCCAGCGACGTGAACGGCGGGATAGCGAATACCTGCGCGTCGCGGGCGGGCGGAATGCGCGCGCGCACGGCGCGGATGAACGCCGCCGACTCTGCCGCTGTCGGGAACATCTTAAAATTCGTGCCGAAATAAAAGCGTTTGCGCATCATTGAATGACCGGAAAGATTTTAACGCAGCGAACGGACAGAAGGAAACTCACTCCCGACTCACGCTTCGTACCCTAGCGGGAGAGTCCTCCGCTGTACGTCCTCCGCTCCAATTGGAGCGGCGGTAGGGGTGAGGGTGCATGGTTGACTCTACTTTATTTGGACTCTGCATGAACCTATACCATAACCAATTGCGCGCGCGCTGGCAACGCGATCATGCTGGTACAACAACTTGCACAAATTGTAATCGATATCCTTGCGCACATCCGCGAACTACGTCACAATTGTGCGTGTGAGGCGAAACCATGGGCATAAACAGCATGGAATCGCCGCAAAAAACGTTTGGTTAAGTGCATGTAGGAGTTCATACAGTGAAAAAGGCATTTGTTTCAGCGGCAGTGGCGCTGACGCTCGCCGTCGGTGTCGGGATATCGGCGGCGCAGGATCAGCCGTTCGCCGGACAGCGCGTCGTCGTGGCAACACAGACGGGCAGCGCCATCGGCGGGCCCGTCGAGACGTATCGCGGCGAGTGGGAAGCAGCGACGGGCGGCACGGTCGAACTGCAACAGTTCGCGTTTAGCGATCTGTATCAGAAGATCATCACCGCGTTCGAGACTGGCACGGGCGAGTTCGACATGATCATTTATGCGTCGGACTGGTCGGGCGACATCATGGGCGGCGGCTATGTGCTGCCGATCTCGGATGAAATCAAGGCGCAGGTTCAGTGGGATGATATTCTGCCGCTGTACGCGGATCGGATCGCCAACTGGGGCGGCGTGACCTACGCGCTGCCGTTCGATGGCGACAGCCACATGATGTACTACCGCAAGGATTTGGTGGCAGCCGACTCGCCCTACGCGGCGGACTTCATGGCGGAATACGGCTATGAATTGGCAGAGCCACAGACGTGGAATCAGTACCGTGATATCGCGGCATTCTTCAACGGACGCGAAGTCGATACCGCTGGCGTGACCGCGCCGATCAATGGCGTGGTGGAAGCACAGCGGCGCGCCGCGCAAAGCTATTGGTTCATCATCAGCCGCGCAGCAGGCTACAGCAAGATTCCCGGCGATGTCTGCTACTTCTTCGACTGCACGACGATGGTGCCGCGCGTCAATAACCCCGGCTGGGTGCGCGCCCTGCAAGATTGGGTCGATATTCAGGCGTATGGTCCCGAAGACATGATCAACTACGACGTGGTGAACGTCCGCGCGCAGTTCCCTGCGGGCAATGCCGTGTTTGGCTTGGATTGGGGTGATGTTGGTCCGATCACGGTCGATCCCAACGCTTCGGTGGTCAACGATCTGACGGGCTTCGGCGTGCTGCCAGGCGGCGATCAATATTGGGACTATAACACCAACGAATGGGTCACCCCTGAAGGCGGCGTGAACTACGCGCCGTTCATCGCGTTCGGCGGCTGGATCATCAGCGTGGCAGCCGACAGCGATGTCAGTGAAGCGGCGCTCGACTTCGCCGCGTTCATGGCGGACAAAGACCTCGCGGCGACGTTGGCAGTCACCGGCGGCACGGGCGTCAACCCGCTGCGCCAGAGCCAATTCGACAACCTCGAACTGTGGACGAACGCGGGCTTCAGCGAAGCAGCAGCGACGGATTATCTCGACGCCGTGCTGACGACTATCAATCACCCGAACGCGGTCTTGGACATTCGTGTTCCCGGCGCAGCAGAATACCTCGACGCGCTCGATGTCGGCGTGGCGCAGGCGCTCTCTGGCGAACTGGAACCGCAAGCGGCGCTCGATGGCGTAGCGGCGGCGTGGGAAACGATCACGGATCGTCGTGGACGTGAAGAACAAGCGGCGTTCTATCGCGCGTCGTTGGGCGTGGAATAGCATTTAACCTCACCCTGTGTCCCCCTCTTCATATGGAGCGGGGGACACTTTAGGCATAAACCTTTTGCTCACCTTGACTCAATTGGGGGACAAGGGGTGGAATTTTCTTTGTGAAGGATAAATCATTTTGACCGCCACCTCCCGCGATCTCACCATCAAGCCGCTCCCGCCCGATACGGGTGAGGGCATGGGCAGCGACCGCCTGATCAAGCGCGTGTTTCTGTCGCCCGCCGTCGCTGTGCTGTTGGTCATGTCGATCTTCCCGCTGATTTGGTCGCTCGGCATCAGCTTCACGGACATCGAGCAGGGCGGACGCCAAATTGTCGACCAGAATTTTCTCGGCTTGGGCTTCGACGTGACGCTGCGCAATTATCAACAGTTGTTCACCGATCAGCGGCTGTTCGACGTGGCGCGCAACACCCTTTTTTATGTCGTCGCGGGCGTCGCCATTCAATACATCGTCGGGTTTGGACTGGCGCTGCTGCTCAACCAAGATTTTCGCGGGCGGACGATTTTTCGCATCATCTTCTTGCTCCCGATGATGATGACGCCGGTTGCGACAGCTTACGCTGGGCGCATGATGTTCGATTCGACCTTTTCGCCGCTGGCACAGCTCATCCGCACCATCGGCGGCGTGTTCGGTGATCCACGTCTCACCGCGTCGTGGCTGACGGATTCCGCGTGGGCGCCATGGACGATTGTCCTGATCGATAGCTGGCAGTGGATACCGTTCATGACGCTGATCTTGTTGGCGGCGCTGCAAGCGATCCCCGAAGAAATCTACGAGGCGGCGCGCGTGGATGGCGCGGCAGCGTGGTCGATCTTCTGGCGGATTACGTTTCCGATCATGCTGCCGATCACGATCACGGCGATCCTAATTCGCAGCCTCGAAATCTTCAAAATCATCGACGTGATCCGCATCACGACGGGCGGCGGACCCGGCACAGCGACGGAATCGCTGGTGATGTACGTGTTCAACATCGCGCTGACGTTCGGCAATTATGGCTATGCGGCGGCGATCTCGTATGTCCTGCTGGTGATGGTCGTCGTCTTTAGCACGGCGTTTCTGGCGATTGCGCGGCGCGCGAATCAACGGGTGAATGGCTAACCAATATGATGAAGAAAAAACGCAGTCTCGCCGCCAACATCACGCTGTACGCGATCTTGCTGTTCTGGGCGTTCATCGTGCTGTTTCCGTTCTATTGGATGTTCACCACGTCGTTCAAGCGCCCGCTGGACGTGAACCGCGTCCCGCGCTACATCCCGTATGTGGACTTCCAGCCGATTGGCGATCATTGGCAGTTCTTGCTCGTGACACAGCAGGAACAGACCGTCCGCCAGTTCCGCAACAGTTTAATCGCGGCGAGTTTTTCCAGCATCATCGTCGTGATCATCGGCTCGATGGCGGGCTATGCGCTCTCGCGCTTCAAATATTATTGGGGGCGGCTTGGTTGGCGCAACGAAAATATCGCCTATTGGATCATCTCGCAGCGATTTTTGCCGCCCGCCGTGTTGGTGATTCCCTTCTTGATGCTGTTCAGCTTCTTCAAGCTGATTGACACCCATTTCGGCTTGGTGTTGGCATACACCGCCTTCAACGTCCCGTTCGCGGTGTGGATCATGCGCGATTTCTTCAACAGTCTGCCCGTTGACCTCGAAGAATCGGCGCGCGTGGACGGCGCGAACCGCTTTCAGACCTTCGCGCGTATCGTGATCCCGCTGAGTACGCCGGGCTTCGTGACGGTGGCGCTGTTCTCGTTCGTGTTCGCATGGAACGAGTACTTATTTGCGCTGATGCTGACGAACTTCGACGCGATCACGATGCCGGTCTACATCGCCGGACAGCAGAGTACGCGCGGGACGGAGTGGTGGTACATCTCGGCATTGGCGCTCATCTCCGTCGCGCCGGTGATGCTGATCGGGTTGTTCTTCCAACGCTATATCACACGCGGGCTGACGGCGGGCGCGATTCGCGGATAGGGACAGGACTGAGGCGAAAGATTGAGGATTCTGCTCACAGGCTGTATGCTATGGCTTGTTTTTCTCAGTCCTCAGTCCTAAAAAAGGTTTTTTTATGAAAACCATGTCCTTCGACTTTCACGCCCGCCGTTCGATGGTCACGGCGCGGCGCGGCATGGTGGCGACCAGCAATCCGCTGGCGTCACAAGCCGGATTGGCGATTTTGCGCGCGGGTGGCAACGCAGCGGACGCCGCGATTGCCGCCGCCGCAGTGCTGAACGTGACCGAACCCGCGTCCACGGGCATCGGCGGCGACTGTTTCGCGTTGTTTTATGACGCCAAGACACACGCCATCACATCCATGAACGGCAGCGGACGCGCGCCCGCCGCGCTGACTGCCGCCGACTTGCGCGCGCAAAACATGAGCCACATTCCGATCACCAGCCCGCACGCGATCACCGTTCCCGGTGCAGCGGCAGGGTGGGAGGACTTGCTCAAGCGGCACGGCACGATGCGCCTTGCGGACGTGCTGGTGGACGCGATCCACTATGCGCGCGGCGGCTATCCCGTGCATCCAGTGTTCGCGGCGGGCTGGAAACGCGCCGAAGCGTTCTTGGGGCGCAGCCCGAACGCGGCGGACTATCTCCCGAACGGGCGCGCGCCTGCGCCGGGACAGGTCGTGGTGCTGCCCGGACTCGCGCGGACGTTTCAAGCGGTCGCGGAGGGCGGCGCGGCGGCGTTCTACACGGGCGCCATCGCGGATGCCATCGTGACGACGGTTCAGGCGGCGGGCGGCGTCATGACGCACGACGATTTGAAGGCGCATACGACGACGTGGGACACGCCGATTCGTGCTGACTATCGCGGCGTGACCGTCTACGAGTGTCCCCCCAACGGACAGGGACTCGCCGCGCTGCAAGCGCTGCGGGTTGCGGAGGGTTTCGAGTTGGCGGCGTTGGCGTGGGACGCGCCCGAACGTCTGCATCTGATGATCGAGGCGATGCGCTTGGCGTTCGCAGATGCGCGCCGCTACATCGCGGATAACGATACCAACCCTGCGCCCACCGATTTCCTGCTGTCCGACGCCTACAGCGCCGAACGTCGCGCGCTGATCCGCCCCGACGCCGCGATGCAGCCGCCGTCGTTCGGCGTGCCATTCGGCGGTTCGGATACCGTCTATCTGAGCGTCGTGGATGGACAGGGCAATGCCTGTTCGTTCATCAACAGTTTGTATACGGGCTTTGGGACGGGCATTGTCGCCAAAGGCACGGGCGTCTTTTTGCAGAGTCGCGGCGCGCTGTTCGATTTGGACGAGACGCATCCGAACGTGCTGCGTCCCGGCAAACGCCCGTATCACACGATTATTCCGGCGTTGGCGACCAAAGACGGCGATTTGTGGGCGTCGTTCGGCGTGATGGGTGGCTTTATGCAGCCGCAGGGACACTTCCAAGTCATGAGCGCGATGGTGGACGACGATATCAATCCGCAAGAGGCGCTCAATCGTCCGCGCTGGTGCTTGCTCGACGGCACGGGCGACAGCGTGATCGCGCTCGAAGAGGGCATTCCGCTGGCGACAATGGCGCGCTTGGCGGAACTGGGACACCACGTGCGTCCGGTCAGCGGCGCGGGGCGCGGCGTGTTCGGGGACGGTCAGATCATCCGGCGCGACGGTGATGGCGTGCTGTACGGCGGCAGCGATCCGCGCAAGGACGGTTTGACAGCGGCGTTTTAAGGATTGCTGCTGGCGCTTTCGACCGCTTTTCGCTTCACCCCGACGAATTGGAATTGAGTCGTCAGCGGCGAATGAGCGCGGCACAAGTCGCGCGCTTTCATCGGGATCGGGACGGACGCCGCAGCCAAGCGAGGTTCGTGCTGATCGTCAGCGGAGGCTGCGCGCTGTTCGTCCCCTTCGGCAGCGATTACATTTTCCGAGTTCGCTGCCGATAGTGCTGTCTATCGAAGAACTGTCCGAGGTTGGAAACGAGGGTCGGTCTGCAAACTCTGAAATCTCACCCCCCAACTCCCTCTCCGTACCGGCTGAGGGGAGGACACCTTTTCAAGAACCTCACCCCCTGACCCCCCACTGCGTAGCTGAGGGGGAACACAAGGCGGAAACTCCCCCTCTCCACGCAGTGGAGAGGGGGCTGGGGGGTGAGGTGAATCAGGGAGAAAACCAAACATGTCCTCCCCTCTCCGTACCGGAGCGGGGGAGCGAAGCGAAGGGCAGTGGGGGTGAGGTCGAACAAAACAAGCGAAAATCGAGGTTGCAGACACGCTCTAAATCCGACTTTTGGCGGATGTGGGTTTTTGTGAAGGAATGCACAATGAGAGCATATTGTGAAATTCCGAACAAGAATGAGATCAAATCATGAGCAACATGCAGATCGAAGTCAGCGCCGACATCGATGCGCCGCCCGCTGCCGTCTATGCCATCATCTCCGATTATCATGTCGGACACCCCGCGATCCTGCCGAAAGCCTATTTTCAAGACCTGCAGGTGATCACAGGCGGAACGGGCGTCGGCACGACCATCCGCTTCACGATGAACGTCATGGGAATGAAGCGTCCCGGCGAATTGAGCGTGACCGACGCGGAGCCGGGACGCTTATTGAAAGAAGAAAGCCCCGATGGTCGCATCGTGACCTTTTTTCGGTTCGTCGCGCTCGACGGCGGCGCGCGCACGCGCATCACGTTCGACACGACGATGCGCAGCAGCGGCGGCTTGATGGGCGTGGTTGAGCGGCTGACGACGCCGGGTTTCTTGCGGCGGGTTTACCGCGAAGAACTGGCGCTGTTGGCGGATTACGCGCGAAAACCATCATTTCAGTGATAACCGGCGCCCAACTGTGTAAGAATGGGGCGGCGCGTGCGTCAATATCAAAAGGTTTGATGGCATCACTTTTAAGGACAGCCCCATGCCCGACATGATCACGGTGAATGACGCGGAACTCGATACCCTCTTGAAGGGTGACAAGCCGGTGCTGGTGCTGCTCACCAATGGCGACGGACTGCGCGGCGATTTCCGCGTCGCGTTCGAGAAAGCCGCGCAGGAACAGCCGCGCACGATCTTCGCGCGGATCGACCCCGCCAAGAATCCACAAGCCGCCGCGCGCTTTCAAACCAGCGACAAGCCGCTGCTGATCGCGTGGTATTGTGGCGAGGTCATTGCGGCGCGTCCACGTCCTTGGGGCAGTGATCTGCCATTCACCCTAGAATTGGTCGAGCGTAAAGTGAAGGAACTGAATCCAATGTCCGTAAATGAACCGAATGTCCCCGTTACGACGGCGAACGGTATCGTCCACAGCACGCCCGTGACGGTGACCGATGCGACGTTTGAGCAAGAAGTGCTGTTGAGCGATATCCCCGTGTTGGTCGATTTCTGGGCGGCGTGGTGTGGTCCGTGCCGCGCCGTCGCGCCCGTCTTGGAAAAGCTGGCAGGCGAATATGCTGGCAAGCTGAAGATCGCGAAGGTCGATGTCGATGCGAATCCGGCGCTGTCACAGGCGTTCCGCATTCAGAGCATCCCGAACCTGATGATCGTCAAGGAACGCACGATCATTTTCAATCAGCCGGGCGCGCTGCCCGAAGCGCAGATGCGTGAACTGGTCAAGAAGGCGTTGGAATACACCGTCCCCGCACAACCGCAGTCGTAGGGGGGGGTACGCCTGACATGCGTAAACGGGCGTCTCAACGCGGCAAATGGTGTAAACGAAACGGGCGTCCCGCCGGGACGCCCGTACCCATGTTATCGCGTGCATGAAACGGGCGACCCGCCGGGACGCCCCTACATTAGCGCGTGACGGTCGCGCTGATCGCTGTCTCAGTGATGGTCACGCTGGTGACGTTGCCCGGAATTTGCAGACGGATGAAGTTCGTCCATGAGGCGGACACTTGCAAGTTGATCTGGGTGATGATGTTGGACGGTGCAGCCGTGCCGTTAGCCGTCGCCCCCGTGAGCGTCCACGTAATCCGCCCGTTGACGACCGTAGCGGCGTAGGTGGCGGTCATAGCGTAGGTCGTCGTCCCCTGTCCGCGCGGCAGGCGTGCGGTATAGACGCCGCTCAAGACGGCGCGATCTGGCGCTTGCAGATCGACATTCACATTGCTCCAATTGCGGACGGCGGGATTGCTGACGCGGAAACTGGCGTTGATTTCATCCTCGGTCAACGTTACGGTATAGGTGCCGCGCGTATTTTGCGCACCGACGGCAGCGAACGGCACAATCATCATGGCAAACGCCAACAAAACGATCCACTTCTTCATGAGCTTTTATCCTCTTTGTTCATCGAACACATCCTCAAGATACCGCCCATATGTTGCCGAAGTTCGCGTAGACGTAAACTGTCCGTAAACGATGTGTAATGTTATAGTTTTACGCTGACGAGGGAGCGTGCGAAACGTATGAGCAGTTCGATTTACGCTTTCATCAGTTCCAAAATGCAAGAACTTGCGCCGGAACGCCGCGCGCTGCGCGATCTGCTGCCGACGTTGGGGCAGGGCGTGGTCGATTTGCGCGCGTGGATTTTTGAGGACGACGCGCCCGCCAGCAATCAATCGATCCGTGAGGTGTATCTCAAGGCGCTCTCCAGCGCGAGCTTGTATATCGGCTTGTTCTGGAATGACTTCGGACAATATACGCTCGATGAGTTCGAGCAAGCCGCGCGGCGCGGCATCGACCGGCATATCTACGTCAAAGATGTGGACGCCGACAAGCGCGATCCGCGTTTGGTGCAGTTTTTGAGCGATATCAGCGGGGTCACGTCGGGCGTCACGCCAAAATGGTTCAAGACCACTGACGAACTTCGCGCGGCGGTCAAACAGTCGGTCGAAGCGTGGATCAAGGCGCGCATCGTGCCGCGACCCGGCGCACAGTACGCGATCCTCGCGGCGGACGCCGATGATCTGCTCGATCTGCCGTCAACGCTGATCGGGCGCGGCGGTCTCGTGGCGCGCGTGCGCAAGCTGCTTGATGGCGGCGAGCGTGTCCTGCTCAACGGCTTCGGCGGCATCGGCAAAACGTCGCTGGCGGCATCGGTGGCGGCGGACTGGCTCGACGAGGAAAAGGGTGATGTGCTGTGGTTGCGCGTGGGCAGCGAGGACGCGGAGACGATCATGGAGCGCCTTGCGGCGGCGCTGGACGATCAGCAAGCGGTCGCATCCGCATCGGGCGAAGCGAAAACGCGCGCCCTGCGCGATCTGATCAAGGCGTCGAGTGCCAAACTGCTGGTGATCGACGATGCGTGGAACGGTGCGGCGCTCAATGCGCTGGTGGCGGCACTCCCGCGCAAGCTGCCGCTGTTGGTCACGTCGCGCCAACGCTTCAATCTATCGCGCATCATCGACTTGGACGAACTCACGCCCGATGATGCGTTGCAGGCGCTGGGCTATTACGCGGGCGACCGCGATTTTCGCAAAGATGCCGATGCAAAGGCGCTCTGTCGCCAGCTTGGCAGCATCCCCTATGCGCTAGAAATCGCGGGCGGACGCCTCAAAATCGATAATCTGACGCCTGCGCAGCTTCGCAAGCAAATCGCGTCCGCACCGCACGACATCGCCATGCCGCCCGATTTCGCGGATGAGGGACGCGAGTCGTTCAAAGATCTGCTCGACTCCAGCTTGAACGCGCTCGATCCGCCGACGCGCGCCGTCTTTTTGGCAACCGGTGCTATGTTTGCGCCGACGTTCACGGTCGGATTGTTGGCGCTGGTGTTGAATCAGCCTGATGAAGCTGTCGAAGTGGCGCTGGCAGAACTGCATCGGCGCAGCCTCGTCCGGCGCACGAAGGATGAAGAAGGCGTCAGTCGGGATGTGTATCGCGTTTACGATTTGGCGTACAGCTACGCGCGCACCCGCTTTTTGAGCGCGGGCGGCGACGAATCGGCGGTGATCGCCGCGGCGCGGCGCTACATCGAACGGCATATCGATTCGGTAGACGTGTTAGACGATGAACTGCCCAATTTGCTCGGTGCGGCGGCGCGGGCGGCGGAGACGGGGGCGGATGAGGCGCTAATCGATCTGATGCGGCGCTTGGCGCAACCGGGAGGTCTCTTCGAGGCGCGCGGCTACAGCCAAAAGGCGCTCGATCTGCTCAAGAGCGCGATCAACGCCGCACGCACGCGCAAAAATTGGTCGGCGGCGCATTATCTGTCCAGCAGTCTCGGCAACGCCTACCGCCAATACTTTCGCCAATATGATTTGGCGTTCGCTGCTTATGAGGATGCGCTCGAATGGGCGGGCAAGATGGGCGATAGCAACCGCGAGGCGCGCATATTGTCTGCGCTCGGCACAACGCGCTTTCGACAGGGCGCGGCGGATGCCGACGAGTTTTATGAAAAGGCGACGGCATTGGCGGAGGCGCGCAGCGATGATGATGCGCTGGCGGTCGTGCTGAATCATCGCAGCTTCTATGAGGGACAGAAGCTGCCGCCCGACTTCGAGCGCGCGCGGCGTTTTTCGGATCAAGCGGTGCAGTTGGCGATCCGGCTGACGCTGCACGAATTTCACTTTTCGTCGCTGCTCAACCGTGCCAGCGCCGAGCGCGAACTGGGACAGCTTCAAACGGCATTGGCGACCGACCGCGAGGCGTATCAACTGGCAGACAACCACAAAAATCACCTGTGGATGGCGGATGCGCAGTGGGCGATTGGCGAGGATCAGCACGCGCTGAACGACCGCACGGAGGCACAGCGCGCTTTCGATGAGTCGCTGACGTTGTGGCATAAATGCGGCATGATCGACAGCGCCAACGAACTGCGTGCGATGATGCAGGAATTGGGGTACAAAAACAGTTATGAGGGAAAAGTACTGAGCGATGAGTGAAAATAGGTTCGTGAACCGTCCGTCGTCACGGGCGCACCGAGATGCGCCCGTGACGACATGTTTTGCACCCTTATGAACCTGTTGTCAATTTTGATG
>Ga0163144_10003226_pt1 | contig 37186 bp, 33 predicted proteins | sample OliLak19BULKMAT1_FD_123175 | JGI IMG/M metagenome (GOLD analysis project Ga0163144, IMG submission 123175) | Freshwater microbial mat bacterial communities from Lake Vanda, McMurdo Dry Valleys, Antarctica - Oligotrophic Lake LV.19.BULKMAT1 | ecosystem: Environmental > Aquatic > Freshwater >...
CTTGATCGCCGCCAACTTGAACTCCCGCGTAAATTTCCTTCGCGTTTTAGACATGACTCAAATTCTCCTATCAGAATTTTTATGAGTCTAGACTCGTGTCTCAATTTTGGGGACAACTCCAGATTGTTGGGAGGTGGACTACTGAGGGAGGACACGCGATTGCAGACCAGGCTTGCCTAGGAATAGAAATACTGATCAATGAGGATCTAGTCAAGATCGCAAGTAGCCTTACCCATAGGGAATGGGAAACGTTGTGCAGCGATCCGAGCGATGGTTCATATTAGGAGCGAGTCTTTCCACCATCCACTCGCTCCCAGAACAGATAGGACCAGCCATCGCGCTTCAGATTTCGTTTGAGATTACGGCGGCGTTGGGCAGGGCCTGGATTGGCCGTGTCGTGGAGGATTGCACAGATGGTGATGCCATCCATGGAGACAAGCTGTTTGATCGAGAGGCGGGCAGAGGAGGGGTCGAGGCCGGTGAGAATGACGATTCGCAGCTGAGACTATGGAGTGTAAGGTACCATTTTGTCGCAAATGTTTGCGTTGAGTAGCGGAGCCGACCGGAATACAGGATGATCTAGAGTAGGAGCGAGTTTACAGAGATGCCCCAAAAAACAATCGTGTTCGAGATCAACGAAGTGCCGTTGCGGATATTTCGGCACTTTCGAAAGTTGAGTCCAGGCTCGAATCTGGACCGGTTGATGGGAAAGTCGCAAGTGATCGAAACGATGGCGCTCGATGTGGAGGAATCCTTTCTTTATCCATCGCAGACATGGGCTTCGCTGAACACGGGCGCGCCGTATGCGAAGCATCAAATTCATTGGTACAACGATCCGAAGCCTCGGGAATATCCGTTGTACTGGAAGGAAATCGCCAGAGCGGGCTACGGAGTCGGGGCTGTGAACACACTGCACTCCTCGCCGGCGGCTGAGTATGCGGCCAAAGACCGGAATTACAAGTTTATGATTCCGGATTGTTTTGCTGTGGATTCATTCACCAAGCCGGAGCATTTTGAACCGTTTCAGGCGTTGAATCTGAAGGCGGTGTCGAGCAATTCAAGAGTGGTATCGATGAAGGCACCTGTGCAGGAGGCGGTCATGACGCTGATGAATGCGCCACGCTACGGGATCCGGATGCGGACAATGTTGAGCGGCGCCGCGCTAGTGGCCAAGATCGCGCTGAAGAAGGTAAACCGGGAGCGGCTGCGGGGATTGCAGTTTCCTTTGGTTGGGGATATCTTTCTGAAGCAATTGCGGGAGAACGATCCGGATCTGGCAATTCTGTTCACCAACCATGTGGCGGCGAACATGCATCGCTACTGGTACGGACTGTTTCCAGAAGACTATGAAGCGAACATCTATGACCAGCAGTGGATGGCCAAGTATGGCAACGAGATACTGGAAGCCCTGGGGATGCTGGACGAATATCTTGGGCAGTTGATGGCGGTAGCGGAGAAGACGGGAAGGATTCTGATTCTGGTGAGCAGCATGGGGCAGCATGCCAATCAGAAGCTGACGCCGGAGTACCGGCAGAAGCATGCGCATGACTTCCGGCTGAAGGACATGGGCAAGTTAATGGGCGGCCTAGTCTCAAGCAAGTATACCTACCGAGTTGACGCGGGGATGGTGCCGCAGTATTCGCTGGAGTTTTCAGATCCGGCACAGGCACGGCAATGTGCGGCTGAGTTGAGTGAGGTCAAGAAGACACTCAAGGGTCTGCATCTTGTCATTGACGAGAATGCGGCGGTGCTGACGCTATCGGTGCAACCTGATCCGAACGCGCCGGGGATAGCAGTGGGGGGCAAGCAGTACGGGTTTGCGGAGCTGGGCTTTGAACGTTTCGAGATAGACGATCACCACTCGGGGTGTCATTGTCCCGAGGGGAGTCTGATCATCTACAACAGCAAGACGGCACGAGCAACCAAGGACACGGTGAATTATTTGGAGTACGCGCCGGCACTGCTGAAGCATTTTGGAGTGCCGAGGCCGGATTACATGATGGAGCCGAGTTTCGAGATCTAGTGTAGTGCTTAAAGCAAAGTGACTATTAACGGCGGTAGTCTTCGTTCGCATGACCTTGGCGAGGATGCCTTTGGGTTTCGCGGTCCAGATAAAACGGTTTGGGATCTTCATTGTGCAGATCCACATATTCATCAAGTCCGGCAGGAATGGATAAACCTGAATGAGTAGCTGATCGATGAGGATTCGCGAATATGCCTTCTCTTTGATGAAAGAAGAATCAGGCTTGTGGATATAGTGCAACTGCTCAGTTCCGCTCGTGCTTCGCAATTCGATCGGGCCGGATTCGTCTACATAATAGCTGGAGATGTGGCTAGAATCGCTCGAGAAATCGTTAAAGGGAATGTGCCCTAATGGGTCTTGTCGGCCATGAGGCATCCTTGGTGGAAGTCTGTTGTATTGCCGATTTGTAGCATTGTCATGTTGAGTGGATTTGTCTTGCCTTTGCTTCCTGACGGATGGACTGGGTTTCCCCCTTTCAGACAGCCCGCTTTCAGTCGCATATGCCCTAACTCTTACGTTTAGCTATTTGTTCCTCCTGGCTACCATGAGCCTGCATGCCGTCGAGAACAATAATCTTACAGCTGCCAAGCGACTCATGTGGATTGTTATCTATACCACGGGCTGGGGCGTTGTGGTCTATTTTTGGATTTACTATAGGGGGAAACAGAGTGCCCATCATGGGCAAGGACGAGAAGTGTGACCTTCTTTCTGTTTTGTCACACGCGATGGTGTGGCGACGATGGCAGCATATTGGGCCCGTATTTTAGGTGTGCGCAAGTGCCTACCTGGGTTCGATCTTTGGTCAACAACTCAACGCAAAGCATTGTAATTCACGAGTGCAGGCCCTACGTCGGTTATCGTTCAAATTTCGGAGCGGATGTTGTCGTACACTCTGACGGCCGCATTCGAAAACCATGAGCCAAGATGTGTCGAAAGGCCCCGGCTTCATTGCCCGGGGCCTTTGTCATTTGCTAAACTACCTCTTGTGCGGTGATTTTGGCCGCTTTTGTTGTGCGCCCGTAGCTCAGCTGGATAGAGCGTTTGGCTACGAACCAAAAGGCCGGGTGTTCGAATCACTCCGGGCGCACCATTCCTGCCTCAACTTCCCCTCGGTCCTGATATCCTTACGGATTCATGCCTGCTCACCGCGAAGTAAAAGCCGATAAATTTGTTTTTGGATGCCACCGGTTTGGTTTTGGTCCCGCTCCGGGAGGAGGCCAAGTGGACGTGGTTCGCCACGTGATTCCACTGGTGAAGACGGCATGGGAACAAGGCATCCGCGCGTTTGATTCCGCGACCCTCTACCGGGCCACTTTGCAGTTGGGGCAGGCGTTGCAAACCCTCGAAATCGACCCAAACTCGATCCTTTTCCAAACCAAGTGTCTGCGCTATCTCGGCCTGACGATGGGTACTGACAAGGAACATCAGCCTGAAGCTCTGATGCAGGGAATCCCAGCGCGCTACCAACGGCTTACGGACAAGTGGGATGCTTCGCCGAAGGGTGTTGAGCAGCAGGTGTGCCGCGAGCGAATTGAGTATGGCGGCGACATTCTGTACGGAGTGGCGCTGCATGATCCGCCCGACATGGAAAAGCAGGTTGGCCTGGACTGGAACACCGATATACGGCCTGCCGTAGCGTATCTGAAGCAGGCCAAGGCGAATGGGTTCGTCCAGCGCATAGGGCTGGGCATCAAGGAACCCGCTTTTGTTCACCGGTTTCTAAAGGAAGAGCCTGCCTCACTCGATTATGCGGGCATTACATTCTGCCCATCGATCCTTGGCCCGCTGATGGGCGTGATTGCAGCGACCGAGGCGCATCCCTTCGAAGTTACGCTGATGGGCATCAACTACGGGCAGGCGTTTACACTGACTGAAGACCCGCTTACCGCGCCGCCATTTCTTTATAACTATGAAGTTGCCACGCAGGCGGAGCGCGAGTTGATGTCGCGGTTCTACAAGATTTGTGGTTCTACGCCGTTGCTGCATCTTTCGGCTGCTGTTGCAGGGCTTTTGGTAGTGCACTTCCCGAAGGTTGTGACCCAGATCGTTACGTCCACTATGACGCCGAGCCGGCTGGTAGAGACGATGAAACTGGTGCGGGAAGCAGAAGTGCCTGCGCGTGTGTGGAGTGAGTTGAAGGAAGCAGAGCTGATCCCGCGCGAATTTCCTACCACGTAGGGTTAAGTGATTCTCGACGATCACCATTACCTGTTTCAACTCCGTGCTGCGTGTGTTGCTCAACCGCACTTGAATGCGCACCAGTTGGGTGCGCTCGATCATGTGGTGGCGATCGCGAGCTCATCGGGTTCCATTGAGCAGTTCCTGGAGGCGACTTCGGATCTACTTGAGATCGCGCGTGGCGCTTCACTGGATCGCGCGTGGAATCTTCGCGAATCCGCCTTGATGCATGATGACCCCTGGCTCGCACAGTCGGCGGCGATGGAGTACCGGCACGCCTTGCTTGGCGGGAGCCATGCAGAATTCTATGTTGCGGTGCAGCAGGGACAGGCCGAGGGCGCCAGATTCCGCGAGAGGTCCGGGCAAGTGTCGAGTTGTATCAAACGGCTGCTGCACTGCCTGGTGCTGCTGCGGTCCAGTTCGACAGCGAGTGTTGAGTATGAGCTTGAAGTGCGCTACTGCGTTGCGGAGTTGGTAAGTATGGATCCTGTCTTCCGCCCTCGGGGATGGCTGGATCATAAGCGATACCGTTGGCGAGTTCCGTGGTCTACGGACGCGTTGCACTTGTGGCTTGAAGAATTTTGGCCGGAAGACGTTCCAGTTGGCTTAGAGTTGCCGGATACCGGCATTGAGCAGGATCGTGAGCGATGGCTTGCTTGTTTGGGTCGATTCGATGGACGCTGGCCGCAACCGCCGCCTCTCAAGATCCCGGTCTGTCAGGGGATTTATGAAGCACTTCTGGATCGGCAGCAGGTTTGGCCAAATTCGTGGCTGGCGCGGCATGCGCTTGAAGCGAGCGCCGCAATTGCGGGAGCAACGACTTCGATTGCACGCGAGTCGATCTCAGTAGATCGGGCACTGAAATTCGACATGGATGCGACCTGGAATCAGGTGTTGCTTTCCAGTCTGCTTGCCCCGTTGAGGGCGGCTGCTATGGAATCACTGACTGGGGTCGAAGAGCTGAGCCTCGCGATTGAAGCTTCGCAAGCGCTTACCGGCTTGTGTGCGCATGACCTGCTCCGCTTGCCGGCGGTGCAGGCTTTTCTCAAGAACAATCTCGAACCGCATCTGGAAACCGGGCTTGAGGGACTGAGCGCATTCGATGGCGAGGCCGGCTTTGATTTGTTACAGGCTGCGGTTGTTTTGAAGCAGGCGAGCCGCACCTTCGATTTCGAAAGTATGATTTCGGATCAGGCGGCAACCTCCGTGGATTGGCCCATCCTCTATCGAGGCGCCGCTCTTTCATTGAAGGGCTACGGAGTTGAATCGTGATACCTTCATCGGAGGAGCAATTGATCGCTATGGCCGCTCATAAACTGGATCTCCAAAATTCAAAAACGTTGACTGTCACTCCGGCTGAGGACCACGATTTGGTGGAAGTACGTGGAGCTGAGGGACAAGTTGAGTTGCGCATCAAGTTGACGCCAGATGGGCCGGTCCTGCAAATGGAAAGTGTCCGGCTGTCGCTGAAGGCTGCAGAGAGCGTGAACGTGGAATGCAAGAATTTTGAAGTGCGCGCAACGGAGGCTGTGGACATGCATTCCGATGGCGGTATGCAATTGAGCGGGCAAGCCGATGTGCGTGTGAATGCAAACGGTCATGTGGTCGTGACCGGCGAAATGATCCACCTGAACTAAGATGCCCCCAGCCGCCCGATTTACAGACAAGGTGCTGCATGACAATCCGCATTGTCATGCGCCGATCCATCCGGCAGCTCCGGTGCCGACGCCCGTACCACATCCTCCGATCCCGATTCCGATCATGACTGCCATCGTTCCCACGGTTCTGATCAACTCTTTGCCTGCGGCCGTGGTGACGAGTTTGACTCAAATGTGTTTGATGCCGAGCTGTGTGCCAGGCGGGCCAGGAATTGTCGCGAAAGGGTCGACTTCGGTGATGACCGGCGGGCTGCCTGCTGCGCGGATGGGCGACATGGTGAGCTTCCCTTCCTGTGTTGCTCCGATCCCTTCGCCGACGGGCAAAATCATTCCGCCCTGTTCAACGAACGTCATCATCGGCGGTTGAACTAACTTGTACCGCCATCATTTTGAACGATTGCGGCCAGTTTGTCCCGCCTGTCGCGTAGTGAGGGGCGAGCAGAGTTGGCTCAAGCTTGGATTCGTTGCCAAAGAAATTGACAACGAGATCATCGAGGGCAGTCTGATTTGTAGCCATCCGGCCTGCCAGCGAGAGCATCCGATTTTTGACGGGATTCCGGTGGTGCTGGCGGATGCAAGTTCGTGGATCGCGAACCAGTTTTCGGCAGTCATCCGGCGTGAGGATCTGAGCGATTTTGCTGAGTCGTTGATTGGGGATCTTGCGGGCCAAGGGTCCGGATTCGATCATGAGCGTGGCAACAACTCGATTTATGCTCACGCGCATTGGGGACAGGAGGGCGGATATCCTCACCTTTTTGAGGCCGCAATGCAGTTACTGGCAGAAAGGCCTTCCGGGTTGTGGCTGGATATCGGCTGCTCTGTAGGCCGCGGTACTTTTGAGTTGGCTCGTCGAACCGGCGAGTTGGCGGTTGGCCTCGATCTGAACTTCTCGATGCTGAGGCTTGCTGAGCGGATTCGACGAACACGCCGGGTGCGGTACAGCCGCAGACGCGTCGGCCTGGTGTTTGATCCTGTGGACAATCCTTTAGCGGAAGAGTTCCTTACTGAGAACGTCAGCTTCTGGTGTGCGGATGTTTCGATCCTGCCGTTCCCGGATGCAGCGTTCGCGGGAGCGATTTCCATGAACATGCTCGACTGCGTTGCTTCGCCACTCGGTTTGCTGCTGGAGCTAAGCCGCACTATCGCCAAGGGGTCAGCGGCTTTGGTTTGTACGCCCTTTGATTGGGCGGTTGGCGCCACGGCATTGGCTTCATGGATCGGCGGGCATTCCCAGCGTTCTACGCCTGAGCAAGGCTCATCTCTCGCAGAGCTGCGGCGTTATTTGTCGGCAACTTGTGAAGCCGGGATTGATACCGGCTTGTCCATAGAAGCAGAGCAGGACAATGTTCCCTGGCGGCTCAGCACCAATGAGCGGGCTGTTACGGAGTACAGCGTTTACATGGCGAAGCTTCGACGCAAGCTTTAGCCGTTGCGCGCCACCACATAGGCATGGTCTGCGACGCTGGGCGCTGAAGCCAGCGGTCCGCCCCAACGCTCACGCTCACGCCGCACCCGCAGCGCGGTGAATTTGTCATAAACCTCGTCGATATCGGCTTGAGTCAAATCAGGGAGATTCAGGATGGTCTCGCGGTGGTTGGCGGGCCGCAGCAGGTAGTCTTCGGGTAGATAGCCTTGATCGCGGCAGGTTTGGAAGAGGTGAGTTCCAGGGTATGGGTAAAAGACGAAGAAGCCGAAGTCGAAGCTGGGCAGTTCTTCGGCCAGGTCATAGGTTTCGTGCAGCTCTTCACGTGTTTCCCCCGGCAGCCCGAGCATGTAGTTTGCGATGGGGAAGATGCCGGCTTCTTTCGTCCATCGGATCACATCACGGAAGCGCTGGTTGGTCACCGGCCGCTTCATGATCTCGCGCCTCACGCGCTCGCTGCCGCTTTCGATGCCGTAGGTGATTTGCTGGCAGCCTGCGCCGGCCAGCATGTGCAGCATGGGTTCGCTCACCGTCTCGACTCGGGCATGGAGACAGAAGGGTGCGCTGAATTCTTGTTTGTAAAGCCTGCAGAATTCCTTCACCCAGGGGTGATGGATGGTGAAGGTGTCGTCGAGGAAGATGACGTAGCTCAGGCGGCCGGCGGCGCGGATGGCGCGTAGTTCCTGAAAGACATTCTCGTGGGTTCTGCGGCGCCCATACTCGCCATTGCCTTCGTACAATTCGTTGAACATGCGTGCGCCACAGTAGGTGCAGGGGAAGGGGCAGCCACGCTGCGTAGAGACTTGGACGACGCCATTGGGTTCGTCGAGCAGGTCACGTGCGGCGAACGGCAGGCGGTCGAGGGGCTCGACGGGTTTGCGCAATACGGGCCGGAAGCCTCCCTTGACCCAGATGTTGGGGATGCCGTGGTCGGACCTTTTGGCTTCGATTGCGTTGACCAGATCGAGCAAGGCTTCTTCGCACTCGCCTAGCCCCGCGTAATCAAAACCCTCTGCGGTGAGAATTGCTTCGGGCGAGAAGGTGGCATGGAGTCCGCCGGCAACGACAGGAATATCCAGTGCCTTTCGAATCGCGGCGACCAGATGTTTGGCGCGCAGCCATTGGCGCGTTGTCATCGATACGCCGATCAGGCCGGGTTGCGCATCGCGCAGCAAGCGAATGACTTCTTGGTCTGGCATGTCGATCAGCGCGCGCACCAGTATTGCTTCGTGGCCATGCTCGCGCAGGAAGGCTGCCAGGAACGCCGGACCCAACGACGCCATAGCCCATTGGCTTTCGGTATCGACCTCCAGAAAAACGACGCGCATGTGGGCAAGGCTATCACGGGGTTAAGATAGGAGCGAATTGGAGGCTTTGATGCGAAACAGTTTGCTTGGTTTTTGCCTGGTGCTTGTGGCGAGTGCGCAGGAGATCGTCATTGAACACGCCAACGTGATCCCGATGACCCGCGAGACTGTGCTGAAGGATTACTCAGTCCGGGTGAAAGACGGCCGATTCGTGGAGGTTGGGCCGTCCAACAAGTTCAAGATACCCGCGCACGCGACGCGCATTGACGCCAAAGGCAAGTACCTTGCTCCTGGTTTTGGTGAGATGCACGGGCACATTCCTCCTCCGTCGACGCAACCTGGCTTCATCGAGGATGTCCTGTTTCTCTATGCCGCCAATGGCGTGACCACCTCAAGAGGAATGTTGGGGCATCCGGGCCAGCTTGAGTATCGCGAGAAGGCCAAGAGGAACGAAATTGTTTCGCCCACTCTCTACCTGGCCGGTCCAAGCTTTAGCGGCGCCACTGTGAAGAGCGTTCAACAAGCCATCGATCGGGTGAAGCAGCAGAAGGCAGAAGGATGGGACCTTTTGAAGATTCATCCAGGTCTGACTATGGATCAATACGACGCGATGGCAAAGACTGCGCGTGAAGTGGGGATCTCCTTCTCAGGCCATGTTCCAGCCGACGTGGGGATTCTTCATGCGCTCGAACAGAAGCAAGAGACCGTGGATCATCTGGACGGATACATTGAGTACCTCGACAAAAAAGGGTCGCCCATCACCGACGCAATGATGGTGGATGTTGCGCTCAAGACCAAGCAGGCCGGCGCCTGGGTCGTGCCGACAATGGTTTTGTGGGAAACCATCATTGGCGCCCCGGATGCGGCATACCTCAACTCATTCCCGGAATTGAAGTACATGCCAAGGGCGACGATTACGCAGTGGAAAGAGGCGTTTCAGGGCCGTCAGTCGACTCCTCAGTTCTCACGCGAGAAGGCGCAGCGGATTGCGCGTGATCGCAAGAGGCTATTGAAGATTATGGATGCCCAGGGAGTGAAGATCCTGTTCGGCACCGATGCGCCGCAACAGTTCAGCGTCCCCGGGTTCTCGATCCATCGCGAGATGAAATTGATGGCTGAGGCGGGGATGAAGCCCTATGACATTCTCCGTAGCGGAACAGTGAACATTGGGGAATACTGGAAGGCCAAAGATACTTTTGGAGCGATTGCCCCCGGGCATCGGGCTGATGCGGTGCTGCTTGAGGGAAATCCTCTGGCGGACATATCAAATTATTCCCGGATTTCGGGTGTGTTGATTCGGGGGAAGTGGATGCCGGACAGTGAGATTCAAGCGGGGCTGGCTAAAATCGCCGCGCGAAGCGCTAAATAACGGGGGGGATTTGGTGGACCTGAAGGGATTCGAACCCTTGACCTCTTCCATGCCATGGAAGCGCGCTCCCAACTGCGCCACAGGCCCACTTGAAGACTGACTTATTGATTATACAACAGGCGGGCGGCTAGTCCAGCACCACCGCGCCAGAGCCGCGAATCTGATAGCGGGTGACGGGGCCTGTGACGGCCTTCGGATCGAACTTGCGGCCCATTTCATCAGCCTCATGCTTGGCTTCGGCAATTGCGCGTTGCTTGCTCAATTCGATCTTCATCAGCGTGCCTTCCGCGATCGCAATCTTGCCCGCGCCGTTCTTCGGGAACTCAATTTCGCCGTCGTTCACTTTGATACGGATCATCTTGCCGCTGGACGAATCAACCAGGTTCATCCAGCAACCCATCATCTGGCAGACTTCGGTGATCTTGCCTTTCACGGCCACTGTCTTGCCGAGGAACTTGTCCGGTTCGGCGTAGATTTTTTCAACGCTGACAGGGTCTTTCACCGTTAGGGGTTTGCCCAGTTTCACTTCTGCAGCGGCCACCAGGCCAGCGCCAAGACATACGATTCCAATGATCTTCTTCATGATGAGTTCCTCGAGTTACCGCTTCGGGCGTGTGCCGGTTTCCTTGGCGAGGCGAACCTTTGCGCCCTCCAGTTTCTTCTGTATCTTGGCTACTTCTTTGTCGTCCTTGTCGCTCGGGGCTACTGCGGCCCATTCCGACAGGCTGCGCTCCCAGGCACTAACGGCTTCCTTAAGCTTGCCCTGCTTGAATAATACGTCGGCCAGATGGTCGTGCACCGTGGGATCTTTACCGGTCTTTTCGATCGCCAACAGTAAATACTTGGCTGCATCGTCGAGCTTGTCCAGCCGGTAATAAGCCCAACCCAGACTATCCAGGTAGGCCCCATTCTGGGGATCCTGGTCAAGAGCCTTCTGAATCATGGCGAGGCCTTCAGGGAGGCGCTCGTTCCGGTCCACCAACATGTAGCCGAGATAATTCAAGGCTCCAGCGTTATTCGGATCGGCTTTCAACACCTTTTGGAATTCTGCCTCGGCGCCTGAAAAATTCTTCTGCTTCTCAAGCATGGCGCCACGCATGAAGTAAATTGTTTCTTTCTCATCCGGGGTGGTTGATAGCTTCTCAGCCTGGTCGAGAGACTTGGCCATCTCACCGAAGTTCTTGCCCTTTTCCCAGACCGAGGCAATTGCCAGGTGCACTTCGCGATCTTCCTTGCCGTCAAGCAGCTTGGCGATGGTTTCGGCGCCCTGAGCCGGCTTGCCCATCTCCCCGAGCATGATGCCCTTGATGCGGCGGAGTGTACGGTCATTCGGGTTCTGCTTGAGGAACTCGTCGGCCATGGCGTCTGCCTTGGTGAAATCCTTTGCTTGATGATAGGTTTCGACGATCTGGGCCTGCATCTTGCTGCTAGTGGCCGGATCCAGGGTCATGATTTCTTCGAATGACTTGATGGCGTCCGGGAACTGCTCGTATGTCCTTTGCATGACTCCGAGACGCTCCAGCAGCATGACACGAGTTGATTTCTCCTGCGGGAGGTAGCTGCGCCGCGAAGTGCTCTCGACGGTTTCTTTCATCAATGCCAGCGCCTCAGTTGTTTTCCCCTCGGTCTCGAGGAGCACTACATCGTTGAAGCGCACATCGAGATTCGTTCCATCCAACTCGCGTGCCTTCTTCGCGAAATCACGGGCCTTGTCATAGTTCTTCTTCTGGCGGTAGATCTGAGAAAGGCGCAGGACGCTGCCCAAGTCCTTGGGCTCATCCTCGACCAGCTCTTCGTAAACACGGATGGCGTCATCCAGTTGATCGCCCATCACCAGATTATTGGCAAGTTGGCGTTTGATCTCAGGATTGCCGCCGCTAAGGTCGAGCGCTTTCTGCCACGCTTTGGCGGCATTGCGGAAGTCCTTCATCTGCTCGTACATCTCAGCCAACTGAGCCATGGCCCGGGGATTTGGGTTCTTCGAACTGGCTTTTTCCAGCATGGCCGCAGCGCCAGCCACATCTCCAGATTCAGCAGCAGCCATCGCAAGACCAGTCAGGGCGTCTTCGTTGTCGGCATCGAGCTCGAGCACTTTCTTGTAGGCTTTCTCGCTGGCGGCATTGTCCTGGCCTACTTTGCTTAGCCGGCCCAACATAACCCAGGCTTCTACATCCGAGGGTTCGACTTCGGAAATCTTCTGGTACTGGTCAATGGCTTTACGCACCATGTCTTCCCGGATTCGATTTGCTTGAGGATCACCGATCAAGCGGGCGTAAATACGCCCAAGAATGCGGCGTGCGCTCAGATCGTTCGGATTCGCTTTCAGTGCAGCTTCTGATTCCGTAACGGCCCGGTTCCCGAGGCCGGCCTGCACATAAAGGTCGCTCAACTCGGTGCTCATAAAGCCCGCTTTTGGATCGGCCTTAATGGCATTCTTGTAGTACTCGATTGCAGGATTCAGGTATTCGCTCTTGTTGCCAGACGAGGCAGCGAGATCGGCAAAGATGTGGGCCATCGAATAATTGAAATAGGCCGACCCCTTATCGGGTTTGGCTGCCGGCTGTTGGGCCCAAGACGTGTTGATGGAAAATACAACTAGGCTCAATGCCAACAAGATTTGAACTGACTTCTGCATTTGGATGGTCCTTCGCTGGAGGCGCTCCCCGATTTGTCTAACAGTATATCTCCGCTGCTGGTAGTCGTCGGTCCGACCGCCAGCGGCAAGTCCGCTCTTTCGCTTCATCTTGCTGAGCGATTCAGCGGTGAAATTGTGAATTGCGACTCGCTGCAGGTCTATCGCGGCATGGATATTGGCACCGCCAAGCCGTCGCTGGCTGAAAGACAATCGTTACCTCACTTTCTGTTTGACGTGCGAAACCCCGATCAGGTTTTTACCTCGGGAGAATACTCTCGCCTGGGGCGGCTCGTATTGGCTGAAGTTACTTCTCGCGGGCATCTGCCGATTGTTACCGGCGGCGCCGGATTTTATTTGAAAGCTCTGCTCGAAGGGCTTTTTCCTGGCCCCCAGCGGTCGGAAGCGGTACGCGAGCGCCTGGTTCAGCTTGAGCAACGCCGCCCTGGCATTCTGCACCGCATTCTTACTTGCTGGGATGCTCACACCGGGTTGCGGATTCACTCGAATGACACAAACAAATTGATTCGCGCACTTGAAGTGATGGTTGCCGAGCGCCAAACGTTGGTGAGTGCTTTCCGGAAGAAGCGCAAGGCGCTTGAAGGATTTCGAATTCTGAAGTTGGGAATTCGTCCCGACCGCGGCTTGCTGCGAACGAGAATCTGCGATCGCTCGCAACGCATTTTTGATGAAGGCCTTATAGAAGAGGTGCGAGCGCTGCGGGCTCAAGGGTATGGACCGGAGGCGAAGGCAATGGAATCTGTGGGATACAAGCAGGCCCAGTCTTATCTGGATCAAAAGACCGGGATTGAAGAGGCGATTTCGGATACAGCGCTGCGAACTTCCCAATACGCCAAGCGCCAAATGACATGGTTCAAGCGGGATTCGGAAATTGTGTGGCTGGAGGGGTTTGGAGACGATCCAGCCGTGCAGTCCCTGGCTGAATCCCACTTGAAGAAATTTCTAACTGAGCTCATCAGTTTTTCTTCTCATTGACGGAACGAAATCGTTCCAGCTTCGTAAAACCTAATGTGCAACGCGAATAACGATCACAACTAAGACCGGTTCGACGCTGCCAATGACCTGGGGACAGATCAGACTTATAGGAGTTTACAAAGACAATGACCAAGAAATTTATGCTCGCATTTGCTGCCGCCGCCATGATGGTGGTCAGCGCCGCTGAAAAGCACAACATCACACTGTTTCAGCCCTCCGTTGTCAACGGGACCGAACTGGCTCCTGGGGAATACCGAATGGAGCTTGACGGCGACAAACTTACCCTTTCCAAGGGCAAGCAGAAGGTGGAAACCAGCGTGAAGACAGAACAGGCCGATGCCAAGTTCAGCTCCACCTCTGTGCGCTACGCGAATGCCGATGGCAAGTTCAAAGTCCAAGAAATTCGCCTGGGCGGCACTAACCGCAAGCTGGTGCTCGGCGGCACACAAAGCGGCCTTTAAGGACTAGCGAATTCCTTCCTCCCAAGATATGGGCAGGGATGCACGCTCTGCTACGCTGATAGCGATGAGCCGCATTCCGGCCCTTATTTTCATTTCGGCCGCCTGTTGCTTTGCAGAGACCTGGCTGGTCGTGCCGTTCACGAATCAATCCGGTAGACCCACTCTGGACTGGATCGGCGAGTCGATTGCTGAATCCATCGCTGAAGCCCTCACCAGGCAGGATTTGCTCATTGTCGATCGCGAGAATCGCAAGGAAGGCGAGAGCCGGTTGGCGCTAAGAGCAAACAGCCCGTGGACAAGGGGCAGCATGTTGAAACTGGCCGAGGCGCTAGACGCCGATCATCTAGTGTTTGGAACTTTTGAAGTGACGCCGGCAACGGAGGTAGGGGCGATGGGTACGCTTCTTATGCGCGCTGAATCGATCAATGTGCGCGACCTGAAGCGGGGTGGCAAGTTTCATGAATCCGGTCCGCTGGAAGATCTGGCTGCTTTGCAATCTCATCTTGCCTGGCAGGTACTAAAGACCTCTCGGCCTCAAACCGCGCCCAGTGAAGAAGAATTCCGATTGGCTCGCACCAGCATCAGGCTGGACGCAGTGGAAAACTATGTGCGGGGCTTACTGGCCTCGACGCCGGATGCTCAAGAGCGATTCTTTCAACAGGCGCTCAAGTTGGAGCCCCGCTACAGCCAGGCCGCCTTTCAATATGGCCGCCTGCTGGCAAATCGTGGAAACGCTCCCAGCGCGGTGCTGCAACTGGACAAGGTTCAGAATTGGGACCCACATTACCGGGAAGCCAATTTCCTTCTTGGAGTAGCGCGTTTCCGGCTGAAGGACTTTCGAGCTGCCGAAGCCGCATTCCAACGCGTGAGCAAGCAAGTGCCGCTTAGCGAGGTATTGAACAACCTTGGCGTGGCGCAATGGCGGTTTAATCTACCTGAAGCGCTTGAGAATTTGAGGCGAGCTCTCGAGGGAGACGATAAGGATCCTACCTACCATTTCAATTTGGGGTTGGTTCTGCTCTCTCGCGGAGCTTTTGCCGAGGCCGCAGACCAGTTTCGAGCCACCATTGAGCGAAATCCGAGCGATCAGGATGCGACAAAACTACTCGGCCGCTGCCTGCGTCCTCAATCTGGAATCCCTTCCCGGGAGGATCTTGCTGGCAGCGAGCGTCTGAAGTTGGACTATGAAGAATCCGCCTATCAACAACTGAAGGCGCTGATATCTCCAGCAAAAAAATGAGCCGGTCCGAAGAGCGGCTCATGCGAGCGACTGGATTCTGAAGCCCAGTGTTTAGTAGCGGTAATGCTCAGACTTGTAGGGACCTTGCACCGGCACGCCGATGTAATCCGCCTGCTGTTTGGTGAGAGTGGTCAGCTTGACGCCGATCTTTTCGAGGTGCAAGCGGGCGACTTCTTCATCAAGGTGCTTTGGAAGGATGTAGACGCCGACCTTGTACTCATCCTTGTTCTTCCACAATTCGAGCTGTGCAAGGGTCTGGTTGGCAAAGCTGTTGGACATCACAAAGCTGGGGTGGCCCGTGGCGCAGCCAAGGTTCACCAGGCGGCCTTCGGCGAGCATGTAGATGCTGTTGCCCGCGGGGAAGCTGTACTTGTCCACCTGCGGCTTGATGTTCAGGCGAACAACACCGTCGGCGGTGTTCAGCTTGTCGATCTGGATTTCATTGTCGAAGTGGCCAATGTTGCAAACGATTGCCTGATCCTTCATGTGACTCATGTGCTCGAGGGTGATCACATCGACATTGCCCGTGGTGGTGACATAGATGTCGCCGAGGCCCAGGGTTTCTTCGATGGTCGTAACCTGGAAGCCTTCCATTGCGGCCTGCAGTGCGTTGATCGGATCGATCTCGGTAACAATGACACGCGAACCCATTCCGCGCAGTGAGTGTGCCGAACCTTTGCCCACGTCGCCGTAGCCACAAACCACGGCAACCTTACCTGCAAGCATGACGTCGGTGGCGCGCTTGATGCCATCGGCGAGGCTCTCGCGGCAGCCGTAGAGGTTGTCGAACTTCGACTTGGTCACCGAGTCATTCACGTTGATGGCCGGGACAAGCAGTTTGCCTTCCTGGAGCATCTTGTAAAGGCGGTGAACGCCGGTGGTCGTCTCTTCGCTGACGCCCTTCCACTCGGCAACAATCGGATGCCAAAAGTTCTTGTCTTCGGCATAGACCTTCTTGAGCAGGTCCTTGATGACTTTTTCTTCGTGGGAACCGGACGGGCTTTCCACCCAATCGGAACCATTTTCGAGCTCAAAGCCTTTGTGGATGAGCAGCGTCACGTCGCCGCCGTCATCGATGACCAGTTGCGGGCCGAGGCCTACACCGTGCTTGATGGCGAGCAGCGTGCAATCCCAATACTCTTCGAGCGTTTCGCCTTTCCAGGCGAACACTGGAACGCCGACAGCAGCGATCGCGGCAGCAGCGTGATCCTGCGTGGAGAAGATGTTACAGCTTGCCCAGCGTACTTCCGCGCCGAGATCCATCATGGTCTCGATCAGGACAGCGGTCTGGATGGTCATATGCAATGAACCGGTGATGCGAACTCCGGCCAGCGGCTGGTTCTCGGCGTATTTTCGGCGAATGGACATCAGACCCGGCATTTCGTGCTCGGCGATGGAAATCTCTTTGCGTCCCCACTCGGCCAAGCCGAGGTCGGCGACCTTGTATTCGGTCGCAATTTTGGTTGCGGTTACAGACATGATCAAAGGATATCACACAAATTTTGTACTCATCATGATTTATTGATACACTTGCTTTCAGCCGTCATGTCCACCCTCCTGAAAAGCCTCAAACTGCTCGGCGATGAGTCCCGTTTGCGGATTCTTCGGCTTTTGATGCAGGAGGAACTGAGTGTTGCTGAGTTGCAGGAAGTGCTGGGGATGGGCCAAAGCAGGATTTCCATGTCGCTGGCTCAACTCAAGCAGGCGGCTTTGGTTGATCTGCGAAAGAGCGGCCAGAAGCACCTTTACCGGTACACAGGCGATGCAACGGTGACGAAATTGATTGAGCAGACATCGCTTGAGATTCCCGAGTCTGCTGACGATGACAGCGGCTTGCGGCTCACGCTCAAAAAGCGCAAAGATCGTGTTCGCGCGTACTTCGACGAGCTGGCTGGCAGGTTCGGCCGTCACTATGTTCCCGGACGATCCTGGAAGGCTCTGGCGGAAATGCTTTTGAAGCTTCTGCCCCCGATGCGGATTGTCGACATTGGCGCGGGTGAAGGTACGCTCTCCCTGCTGCTGGCGCAAGGTGCCGAGCGCGTAATCGCTGTCGATAACTCCGAGCAGATGATTGCATATGGACGCGAAGCCGCGGCCAAGGCTGGAGTCAAGAATCTCGAGTATCGCCTTGGAGATCTTGAGGAACTGCCTCTCGATAGCAACTCCGTTGATCTGGCTTTGTTCAGCCAAAGCCTGCATCATGCCATTCATCCGCAGAACGCCCTGAAGGAGGCGTACCGCGTGCTTCGTCCTGGTGGGAAGCTTTTCATCCTCGATTTGAATCGTCACAACTTTGAGGAAGCTCGGGAACTCTATGCGGATTTGTGGTTGGGATTTTCTCAAGTCGAGCTGTCTGACATGATGAAGAAAGCGCGCTTCCGGACCATGGACATATCCGTGGTTCACCGCGAAGACGACGCACCCTACTTCGAAACTTTGCTTGCAACTGCTGACAAGAGCTGATCGCAATTGATCCGTTTGTCTTAGAGGGATAGCCGTTCAATCGGAAATAGCATCCGCTCACGAGGAACTCTGTGGCTAAACTCTTGATCCTGTTAGCTTGGAATCATGTCAGTTGCTGCTTTACGAGTTCGTTTCTTCCTAATAATATTGCTTTCTTGTTACGCGTATTCGCAGAGTCTTACTGAAACGCCCGTTACCGGCACTGTTATCGATACTCAGGACAAACCAGTTCCCAATGCAATTGTGAAGGTCACGGATGGGTTGGGGCGGGTGAAAATGACCACGGCAACTAATTCTGCTGGCAAGTTCTCGCTGAAGGTGGTGGGCAATGGGACCTTTGCGTTGGTGGCTGAAGTCGTGGGTTTTGATCCTCAGACTACTCCCTTGATGGAAATGAAGGGCAGCCTCCTTGAGGTCGATTTGAAACTCGGGTCCCTGAGTAAAGCAGAATCGGTGGTGACCATCAACGAACGCGTCGTGGAGCCGACGGTTGATCAGCGAGACGCAGCCATCTTCAACAAGACTCTGTTCACCCGCGACGATCAAATCTTCCAGACCCTCGGCGCTGGCCTTAACTTTGGACAGCACGCCGGAGGCGGCAAATCCCTTGAGGTGCGTCGCTTTGGGTATAACCTCGATCACGGCGGCACGGGCGGTGGGTTAAGAATGAACCTCGACGACATGATCGTCAACCAAGTGTCTGGAGGACACGCTCAGGGCTACCTTGGTGCACTCAAGGGTTTGAGCCCGGAGCTGGTGGAGAGTGTGAATCTGGTGAACGGCCCCTTCAATGCGCAGTACGGCGAGTTCAGCGGCCTGGGCGTTGTGAACATCAAGACTCGCGAAGAGATGCCCAATCAGCTTACAGGCCGCGCGCAGTTTGGACAATTCGGGACACGACGAGTATTTGCCGCCTATAGCCCGACGTTTAAAAACACTCGAATGCTGTTTGCCAATGAGTACAGCTACTCGGATGGCCCCTACGAACAGCCTTTGAAGTACACGCGCGATAACTTTACGGCCACCCTTTTCCATACCGTACGACCAGGAGAGAATTTTGGCTTCAGACTGCTTGGCGCTTACAACGATTTCTTTAGCGCGGGGCAGTTGCCGCTGGACCAGATCGAGGCCGGAAAGCTCGATCTTTTTGGTTTTGTAGACCCCACCGACGGCGGGTTGTCCAAATCCGGCACTGTCACCGGCTACTACAGCAAGGAGTTCAAGAACGGCGACCGCGTCAATGTGAACGGTATGGTGAATCGAGTGCTCTTTGATTTGTACTCCAATTTCACCTTCTTCTTGAACAATCCAGAAGATGGCGATGGGATTGGCCAGCACGATTCCCGGCTACAAGAAGCACTGAATGCAACCTACAACAAACCCCATCAGCTCTTCGGGGGCCTCGGTAACTTTACCGGCGGCTTCAACTATCTTGGCAACCAGTTGAATCTGGGCTTGTACAACCGGATTGGACGTGTAACCACCGACGCAGTGACGTCCGCAGATGTAAAGATCAACAATCCGGGCTACTTCATTCAGGAGAACTTGACGCTAGCCAAGGGCAGGATCCAATTGGGGGGCGGGCTTCGGTATGACGACTACACCTTTGATGCCACCAGCCGCCTCGACCTCACGGACAAAGTGAGTTCGCGTGGCGGGCTCTGGCAGCCCAAGGCCAGTTTTGCTTTCACTCCCTGGCTCGGCAAGCCGCTTACGTTCCACGCCAACTACGGACGCGCCGTCACCAGCACTGCTGCGCGCGCCTTCCTGGTGGATCGCAACAGCCCGATCACCGCCAGCACGGACTTCTACTCTCTAGGAACTTCGCACAACAAAGGCCGGTTTTCTTTGGCGACTAACTTCTTCGTGATCAAGCGTTCCAATGAAATGATCTACGTTGCCGATGATGGCTCAAACGAACTTGTGGGTCCGTCGAAGGGTTACGGTTTTGAAGTGAAATCTTCCACGCAGGTCACGCGGTATTTGTCCATCAACGCCAGCATCACCAAGGTTGCCAATTCTTATTATCTCGATACAGAGCCACGCGTCTATGTAGATCGCGCTCCGCGATTTGTTGGCTATGTCGGCATCACGCTCGCCGAGTGGCATGGCTGGTCGGGCTCTGTCCGTTTCCGGGCGATCAATCACTTTCTGGTCAATGGCGAAGGCGAATTTCCGCGCACCGCCCCGGGACATAGCGTGACGGATTTCAGCATGTCGCGCCGCCTCACCAAGAGTATCGACTTCAATCTCTCGATCGACAATATTTTCGATCGCACATACTACGAGACGGTGGACAGCTACACGTCCGCATTGAAAGGGCAAGCTCCCATGGAGCGCTTTCACGTTACTCCTGGCTACCCGATTACGTTCGTCGGTGGCTTGACCTTCCGGCTTTTCAATAAAGACCGCTAAAACTCAAAGTGCAGGAAGATCTGAAGTTGTCGCGCAGGGCTGAACTCGATGACGCTCGCGTAATTGTCCAGCTTCCTGCCTTGCGCGGCGTAATAGCCAAGCAGACGCACAGGATTGGATCGATTGGTAAGGTTGTATCCTTCGACGCCCATCTGCAGGCGGATGTGTTTTTCTTCCCAGATCACTTCCTTGAACACTCTCGCGTCGAGGGATGCGTTGGCTGGCGTGAAGAACGGATTGCGTCCAAACCCACTTGCGCGGGCGCTTAAGGGCAGTGCGCCTGTTCGAAATACGTCCGAAGTTTCGAGAGCCGGCATCGGCCTTCCCGATCCATAGGTGAAGGTGGGCACGATGTGGATGTGTGAGAGCCGCTCGCTAAGTTTTTCGAGCGCTTCAATCTCGAACAACGCCGTGGCAGTGACGCGATGGGCCTGGTGCTGGCGGCTGAGCGCCCACTCCTGCATGAGGTTCAACGGATTCTGCGGCTGCTCATCGAAATCAGAACCATCGTCGCGGGTGCGACCGCCTGTGTAGGAGAGCAAATAGCCGAATTCACTGGTCATCTTGCGGCTCAAGGTAAGAGTCACTCCGTCGTATGTCGAGCTAGCATTCTGTTCGAGCAGAAACTGCGCCGGCAATGTGCCGAGATAATTGCGAATTCGGGGCAAGTGCAAGCCGCGTACATGGCTGAACTCCATGGCGATGGTTGTATCGGCGTTCAATTTTCTCTCTACTCCGCCGGTCAGCTTGGCGCCATAGGCACCTGGCAGCTGGTTGGCCGCCCGGTAGGTGGAACGAAAATTGAGGCCAAGCGAAGGATAGGTGAACTGCTCATAAGCATTCACGCCATCCTTTTGGATCGCTTCGTTCAGGAAACTGAGCGGATATCGATCGAAGAACAAACCAGCGCCAAACCGGAACACTGTGTTCGAATCTCCACCAGGGTTCCAAGCCAAGCCGAGCCGAGGCGCAATGTTGCGAGAAGAAGCCGGCAGACCCGAAGGCATGATCTGGTAGTCGTATCGCAAGCCAGTCTCGAGCGTGAGACCTCGCCTGACCTGCCATCTATCATTGACCCAGAATCCAAGCGGGGTCGTGGTGTAGGCCGTAGCCGGATTGCCCATGGCGCGGATTGTGAAGTCTGGTACGCCGGCCTGATAAGCCGCCAAAGTCGGATAGATCGCGACGCCGCCAAAACGGTTTGCCAACCGCCCGTCAAAGCGAACCTGATGTACGCTTGCGCCGAAGGACATCGTATTGCGACCCGAAATCCAGGTCATCGCGTTCACGGCTTCAATGTGATTCTCTGACCGCTGCTGGTCGAGCCTCCAACTCTGCCCAAAGCTCAACACTCCAGGGATCTCGACAAAACTGTCTCTTGAATTGGGAGTCAGATCGACGGCCCTACGACCGAATTGAAAGGTGAAGCTGTTCAGCAAGTTTGGGCTAAAGGCGCTCGACAAGGTACCCACGACGCCGTGGTCGCCGATGCGGGAAGAACCGCGGGCCGACAGATCCGAGAAGTTCTCGATCCCTTGTACTCCCCGATTCACACGGCCGAGCGAATATGCGTAGCGCAACGTACCGCTGTGCACGTTGTTGAAAAGGTGCTGTACTTTGCCCGAGTATTGATAGTCACGCTCTCCGGCACGGAAGGAGTAGGGCAGCCGAAGACCACTGAATCCCTCTGACCATTCATCGCAATCTTCGCGATAGAATTCCATGGCCGCTGCAAAAAACGTCTTGTCCCTTCTTAGCGGGCCGCTTCCTGAAGCACCAGGCTGCCAGCGGCGCATACGCGGCCGGCCCGAGATTCCGAACTCGGGATTGCGCGCGTTCAAGGCCTCATTTTGAAATAAGAACTCACCGTGGCCATGCAGAGTATTTGACCCCGACCGGGTCACAATGTTCACTACTCCACCGGCCGCGCCACCCAGATCCGCGGCGACCGTTGTGCCGGCAATGCGCAGCTCCTGAACCATTTCCAGCGGTACAGAAACCCGAATCGCCCCCGTGGTTTCGTCCCGATTGTCGGTTCCGTCGATTGAGACAGAGTTGTTGCGGGAGCGGATGCCGTTCGACACGAATCCAGAATCATTGTTCGAATTCCAGCTCGCTGCGGGACTACGGCCCGTCGACTGGCCCTGCGCCGGCGCCATGCCTGGCGCGGTCAAAACAAAGTTCACATAGTTACGGCCCTGCGCGGAGGAGTGTTCCATTCGCTCGTATCCGAAGGCCACCGATGCATTGGTTGCGCTCACATCGAGCACTGGCGCTTCATCGACCACTTCCATCTTTTCGGCGACGCTCGACAATCGCAACTCAACTTTTTGGAACAGCGTCTGCCCGGCGCCTACCAAAATTTCCGGGTACTCCTTGCCGGCAAAGCCTGGAGACTCGACCGTCATGGAGTATGGACCAGCGCCCAGGTTGGCCAGAATGAAAGCCCCTCGTTCATTGGTGACAGTCTCACGCCCCTGATTGGTATCTCTGCTCGTGGCTCGAATCTTCGCCGCTTGTACCGGTGCTCCCTGCGGGTCCAGGACGATTCCGGTGATGGCGCCGGTGCTGCTGGAAACCTGCCCGAAAGCCAGTGCCTGCAATTGAAGTATCATTATCACTTGAATAAGTGTTGAAGTGTTCCGCACTCAAAAAGGGTAACCTGCGAGCCCCGTTTCCCGCAAGTTATACTGGGCAGCTTAGCCTCATGAACGACGTCTCTGCATTCACCCATCTCGACCTCTCGAAGATGATTGACCATTCGCTGCTCAATCCCACCTTGAACGAGGAGGCGCTTGAGCGAGGCATCCAGGTTGCACTTGCCTACGATACAGGCAGCGTCTGTATCATGCCATTCGCGCTGAAGCGATGCGCCACACTGCTCAAGGGATCGTCAGTCAAGGCCAGCACTACGATCGGCTTTCCTCATGGGGGCCACACCACGGATGCGAAGCTCGCGGAAACGATTCAGGCTCTGCGCGAAGGTGGCCAGGAACTGGACATGGTGGTGAATATCTCAAAGGTGCTCTCCGGTGACTGGGATTATGTCGAGTCGGATATCCGAATTGTGGTCGACATCGCCCACGAGGCAGGCCAACAGGTAAAGGTCATCTTCGAGAATTGCTACCTGAATATGGAGCAGAAAATCAGGCTTTGCCAGATCTGCACTGAGCTGGGAGCGGATTGGGTGAAAACCTCGACCGGTTACGGTACCTCAGGCTCGACGGACGAGGATCTCAAATTAATGCGCGAGCACGCCGGCCCGGATGTACAGGTTAAGGCGGCCGGTGGAATCCGTGATCTGGACGCACTGCTGCGCGTGCGCGCCCTCGGAATCACCCGCGTAGGGGCCACCGCAACGGCTGTGATTATGGATGAGTTCCGCAGGCGGGTCGGCCTTGAGCCGATCGCCGCTCCCCCCGAGATGGCTCCAACAGGCTATTAAGTCACAGCGCTTCAGCACTCCAGCTTCGCAGTTCAGTCATAATTTTCTCAGTGAGTTATGCATCGCGCGGCTTGGCAGCAAGATCGCTCTTCAAAAATAAATTGGCTGGGGTCAACTTTCCTGTCTGGAGTCCCGTCTTCATGTTCGGAGTCAGAATTTGATTTTCCGGGAAGTGGAGGACCGCGATCTCGTCATCAAGGCGGCTAAAGGGAATGTTGACTCATTCAACCTTTTGGTTTCCCGCCACGAGAAACGTGTGTTCAATTACCTCCTCAGAATTGTGGGTCATCGCGAAGACGCCCTGGATTTAACGCAGGACGTCTTCCTGAAGGCCTATCAGAATCTGACCAAGTTGAGTGATGTGGAACGGTTTTCTCCTTGGCTGTTCCGCATCGCACACAACGAAGCGTATTCGCTGCTCCGTCGCAACCGGCCCGACACCGCTGAATTGATTTACGATCCGCCGACTGGAGGCGCACGGGATGGAATGTTCCCGGTGGAATTGAATATTGCAGTCGAACGAGCTTTGGGTCGCCTGTCGGCTGACCAGCGCGAGGCGGTAGTACTGAAAATTTTTCAAGGCTTCAAGTTCGAAGAGATGGCGGATATCCTCGATCTGCCGCTGTCTACGATCAAGTCGCGGTTGTACTCCGCGCTCGATGTGCTCAAAGGCGCCCTTGCGCCAGTGAAGGGATAACTGAATGATGGATCACTCTGAAATCGATCTCAACGCCTACGCCCTTGGCGAGGCCACTCCTGCGGAAAGGGTGGCGGCAGCGGCATACCTGGCCTCGAATCCTGAAGCCCGCGAAGAATTTCAGCGGCTTCAGTTCGCACTGACCGCGCTTGGCTCCGTTCGTGAAGAAGAGATCCCGCGGCGCATCGCATTTGTCTCCGACCCAGTATTCGAGCCTTCCGTCTGGCAGCGTTTTTGGTCTTCCACTTCCGGCCTGGCCTTTGCCGGCGCTAGCCTGCTGGCGATCTCGATCACAACGCATGGATTTTTGATGCGCCCTGCTGCCGTTCAGGGCGTGCCTCAGATAGCCTCCATCTCGCAGGCAGAAGTAGATGCCGCCGTTCAAAAGGCTGTCAATCAGGCAGTCCAAGCTGTAGAGGCCCGCACTGAAGTCCGGCTACGCAACGAAGTCTCCCTCGCCGTGGGTGCCACCGAGAAGCGCTTTACTCAAGAAATCCAGTTGATGTCCGCCACCATGCAGGAAAACGAAACGATCATGCGCAAGCGGTTGAACCTGATGTACGTGACCAACGCCGGCTTGAGCGTTGGCGGCAGGGAATAGGCGAAAGAAGCCGCCATGAAGCACTTTTTATCTCTCATCCTTGCTGCTTCCCTGCTGATTGCCGCTGTTGCCGATCCGGCGTTGACCCGCTCGATGATGGCGCCAGTTGAAAAGAAAATCGACCAGCGGCTCGAGACCTTGTTCGATGAACCATTTCTCGTGCTTGGCATGACGCGCGGCCTTTACCTCGAAAAATATGGTGTCGTCTTCAGCGCGGAACTACAGTTGATTTCAACCCCAGGCGTCAACACCTTTGGCTTCACCTCACCTACCAAGGAAATGGTGGCGTCGACCCGCAATAAAAAGCTTGTGCGACTGCCGATACTCAAGGATGCAATGCGCTCACAGCTAGCTTCTGCCGCCGTTGCGCTGGAGAAATTGCCGCCCGAGGAAAAAGTTGTTCTTGGCATTTCGATCTTTCGCCGGTCCTGGGAAGATTCAACCGGTCTGCCCGCACAGATCGTGATGCAAGCCAATCGCAAGGATCTCCTGGCCGCTCGCAACGCAGCAGCTATTGAGGCAGCCATCCGGACGCAGGAATTCTAAGCCTGTCCATGCAAGCCCCTGCCAAACTCGGCGAACGACTCGTTGCCCGCAAGCTCATTTCTTCTGACGAGCTTGAGCAAGCGCTCGAACTGCAGAAGGAGCGCAACGAAAAGCTGGGCAAGATTCTGGTCGACCTGGGCTTCATCGCGCAGCGCGAAGTGATGGCCGAGTTGAGCGCCCAGCTTGGCGTAGCGCTAGTCACCATCGATGCCGCGCCAGCCACCGGCCCTGAATTGGATGGCCTATCGCCTCGCTTTCTGCGCCAATCCAAAATTTTCCCGCTCTCTTTCGATGGTTCCGAGTTGACTCTGGCCATGGCAGACCCGCTCGACTTCGAGGTCTTGTCATCGGTCGCCAATTCAACAGGCCTTCGTGTCCTACCGGTCCTCGCCGCGGAGACGGAACTGCTCGAAGCCATTGACCGCCATTACAGCGAAGGCCGTCGCGCTGAAACCGCGGATGACTTCGGCAACACCGATGCCGCGGAAGATCTTGAGCACTTGCGAGACATGGCATCGGAAGCTCCGGTGATCCGTCTTGTGAACACAATGATCGCGACCGCGGTCGAAGCCCGGGCAAGCGATATTCACATCGAACCGTTCGAGAAGGAATTCCGCATTCGCTTCCGCATTGACGGAGTGTTGCAGAGTCAGGAACCGCCGCCGAAGGAAATGAAGGCTGCCATCATCTCGCGACTCAAGCTGATGGCGAAATTGAACATTGCCGAGCGGCGTTTGCCCCAAGACGGCCGTATCAAGATCAAGACGCTGGGCCGCGAAGTGGACCTCCGTGTTTCCACCTTGCCGACGCTCTATGGCGAGAGTGTTGTTATGCGTATCCTCGATAGATCGGCTACCGGTTTCTACGATCTGCGCAGCCTTGGTTTTGACGACAAGATGCTCAATTTGATGGAGCATTTCACCGAGTTGCCGCACGGAATCTTTCTGGTGACCGGGCCGACGGGCAGCGGTAAATCGACAACGCTTTATTCCGCGCTCAAGCGGGCCAACCGAACTGAGCGCAAGATCATTACGATTGAAGATCCCGTTGAATACCAGATGGACGGAATCAACCAGATCCACGTCAACCCAACGATTGGGCTGACCTTTTCCGCCGGTCTCCGCCACATCGTTCGTCAGGATCCCGATGTCATCATGGTTGGCGAAATCCGCGATCGCGAGACGGCCGACATCGCCATCCGCGCTGCGCTGACAGGCCATTTCGTCTATTCCACGCTGCATACCAACGATGCTCCGAGCGCCATCACCCGCCTCACCGACATGGGCGTTGAGAACTACCTTCTTACCTCGTCGATCGTCGCGGTACTGGCGCAACGGCTCGTGCGCCGTATCTGCCAAACCTGCAAGCAGCTACACAGCGAAGCAATCTCATACGACGGTTCTACCGTGCCCGTCTATAAAGGAATGGGCTGCGAAACATGCTTTCAGACCGGCTACCACGGGCGAATTGCAATCTTCGAGCTGATGCAGTTGAACGAAGAGATCCGCCGCCTGATCATGCGCAACGAGGACGCCAGCATTCTCACAGAAGCGGCCCGCCGCAACGGAATGCGCAACCTGCGTGAAGATGGCTGGCACAAGGTAGCAACCGGCATGACCACCCCGGATGAAGTAATCCGCGTCACGCAGGAGTTTTAGCAACACATGACTACCTATCAGTTCAGGGCAGTCACCGCCGAAGGCAAGCCCCGCACAGGAAGCTACACGGCGCAAAACGAAAAGCTGGTTGCCAGTGAACTGCGCAGGCAGGGCCTGACTCCTACCTACATCGGCCTCGAAAAGTCTGCCGGATTCGAATTAAAGCTGCCCGAGTTTGGGGGCAGCAAGCGCCGCGATGTGTTGTTCTTCACGCAAGAGCTCGCAACGTTGCTTTCCTCAAGCGTCCCGGTGGATCGCGCCCTCTCGATCGTCAGCGAGCTGACAGAGAAGCCAGCCTTTCGCATGGTAGTTCTGGATGTTTTGAGATTGCTCAAGGGCGGCAAATCGCTGGCCGACACTTTGGCGATGCACCCGGCACATTTCTCCGATCTCTACATCAACATGGTGCGCGCCGGGGAGGCCTCCGGCTCGCTGGCAACGGTCTTTCAACGGCTATCGAATTTCGAACGCAACCGCGACGAACTGCGGGGATACATCATCAGTTCGATGATGTATCCAGTGCTTCTCGGCCTCACCGGCATCGGCGCGATTGTTGTCCTGATGTATTACGTCGTCCCGAAATTTGCGACGATTTTCGAAGGCGGCCGAATGGTGATCCCATTGCCGACGCTCATCATGCTGCGAACCAGCGAATTCCTGCAGGCCTGGGGCTGGCTGATTGCGATCGTAATTGTGGGCAGCCTCACAGGCTTCCTGAGCTACATCCGCACACCGAACGGCCGCTGGTGGTGGGACGATTTCCGCCTACGCGTTCCGTTGCTTGGCGATGCTTTGCGCAAGGCCGAAACCGCCCGCTTCGCGCGCGCCATGTCGACACTGGTTTCCAATACGGTTCCGCTGGTTCAATCGATTCAAATCGCCGGCGGTACGCTGGGAAACAAGCGGATCGCCAAGGCGCTCGAATCTGTTGCTCAAGGCGTAAAGCGTGGAGAAGGCATCGCAGTGCCGCTCCGGCGTTGCGGCCAGTTTCCTTCACTCGCCTCGCATCTCTTGAGTGTCGGCGAAGAAACCGGCAAACTCGACGAAATGTTCACCCGAATGGCGGACATTTACGAGGCGGACACCCGCGATGCCGTCAAGCGATTTACGTCCTTGTTTGAACCACTGCTCATCCTTACAATGGGCATCGTAGTAGGAGCGCTGATCCTCAGCATGCTCCTCGCCATTACAAGCATCAACGAGGTTGCCATCTAACATGACTCAAAACACTCCTACCCCCCGTCGCCGCCTCCGCCGCCAAGCCGGTGTCACGCTGATTGAAATGCTCGTGGTCGTCACGATCATCGCGCTGTTCGCCTCCATCGTCGGTCCACGTTTATTCAAGGCCGCCGACGGAGCCAAGGTCACCTCCACCCGAACGCAGATCAATAGCTTTAACCAGGCGTTGCTGCTTTATAAAAACTCGACCGGCAACTTCCCCACAACGCAGCAAGGCTTGCAGGTATTGCGCGTAAAGCCATCGGACGTCCCGAACTGGGATGGCCCCTACTTACAAGGCGATGTTCCGCCCGACCCCTGGGGCAGGGAATTCGTCTATAAGTTTCCTGGTGCGCTACCGGATGAGCCTGAGATCATTTCGCTAGGCGCAGACGGCCAGCCCGGCGGTACGGGCATCAACGCGGACATCAGTTCGTCCAGTAGCCGATAGATGCGTTCTCGCCCCGCACAATCCGGCGTCACGCTGATTGAAATGCTGATCGTCGTTGGGATCGTCGCATTAATGGCCGGCCTCACGTTCCCTTCGTTCACGGCGGGGCTCGACGGTTTGCGCCTGCGTAGCGCTTCCACAACGGTTGCCTCCGCCTTGAACATCGCGATCAACACCGCGGACAGACGGCAACTGCCGGTTCAGCTGTCTATCCAGCCTTCGAGGAATCGGATCGTGCTGCGCGCCGCTGAATCCAAGCGCGACCAGATATTTGAAATCCCCATGGGAATCAAGATACGCCGCATCCTGCCCGCCTTGTTTCTCGATGAGCAGAAGCAGGATCGCTACATCCTTGTCTATCCCAATGGCGCCCCGCCGCAGTTGATCGTCGAACTTGAGAATCCTCGTGGCAGCCTGCGCCAGATTCAACTCGATCCGATCTCCGGTGTTGCAAAAGTTCTCGACCTCCCAGTCCATGCGAAGAAGTAAATCACAAAGCGGCTTTACGCTGATCGAAGTGCTGGTGGCCACGCTGATCCTTGCCGTGGCCGTTTCGGCGTTGCTTGCCAATCTTTCGACCTCTACCTCAAATCTCTTCAGGACGAACGACATCGACCGGCTCACCTTCTTGAGCAAGCGAAAGATGGACGAACTGATATCGCTACAGAATCTACCGATAGGCGCACCAATCAATGGGGTTCTCGAGACGGACGCAGCCAACAAGCCTTCGGCTGGATTTACTGCCCAGATCCTGCCATTCAGTCCCGTAGGCCCCAATTCCGGGGAACGCGTGGATAGGGTGCGGCTGGAGACCTGGATCCAATCCGGCTCCAGACGCAAAATCATGCAACTGGAATCTTTCCGTACGGTGAAGGTGCGATGACCAATCGCAGGCGGCAAAGCCGGGCCGGCATGACACTGATCGAACTGCTGATTGCCGTAACGCTGTTTGGCGCCATCTCAGCCTCAATGGGGGTGGTGCTGAATATCGCCTTCACCTCGATGAACAAAATCGATGCCAAAGTTGATTTCAACCGCCGTGTCATTGCCTCTCAACGAACGCTGGACCAGATTCTGCAGGGGCTGATCCCGATGGTGGTTCCTTGTGGCGGGCGACCAATCGGGATTGCCGCCAATCCGGCAAGCGCCACATTCTTGTCATCCCATTCGCTCGGTGGAGGTTCACGGGGCAGGCCGAGCATCATCCGGTTGTTCGCTGCGCCAAGTCCAAACGGCGGACAGCGTCTGCTACTCAATGAATACCCGTACCTGGGCAGATTTAGCCTGACGCAAGCCTGCGCTCAGCCGCCAATCGTCGAGCCTGCTTCTTTCATTCTTGCCGACCGCCTTTCCATCTTGGCGTTCAGCTACAGACGCCGGGATCCCGGTAGCGGCGCCGAAATCTGGGTTCCGTTCTGGAGTTTTCCGGAGTGGCCTTCGGGAGTTCGAATTGATATGGCGCCTCTGCTCAGGCAGCAGAACCAGATACAGCCCACAGTCGTATTTGCCCCCTTGATGGTGATGAACAACAATGCCGATGACACGATCCGCTAGAAACAAATCGAGAGGCACTGCGCTGCTTGCAGTCCTCTGGCTGACGGCGGCGCTCTCCGCAATCGCGCTTTCCGTCGCTGATACGGTAAGGGCTGAAACCGAGCGTGCCATCACCAACCAGGAATCGACTAAAGCCTATTATCTGGCCCGCGGCGCTGTGGAGCGGGCAGTTTATTTGCTCAGGAATGACGAAACCGGTTTTGGCTACAGTCCTGCCGAACGATTTGCAAATCGTCGCCGCCTCTATTTTCAGGAAGAGGCCGGGGATACGATGATCGAATTCCTGTCCGAGAGAGGGAAATTGCCTCTGCGTTCGCTTAGTCCATCCCTGCTCCAGAACATGCTGAGCGCCATCGGCGAATCGCCCTCTTCCGCAGCGGCTATTACCAATCAGGCGTTTTCAGGCGCCATGCTCCCATTTGCACAAAATTCGCCTGGAGTTCCGGCTTTCCGTCCGTCGTTCGCGTCTATGGAAAATGTCGAAGAATTGTTGCTCGTGCCAGGAATCACTTCAGAAATGCTTTATGGACGCTACAGCCGGCTGCCCGACGGCAGTCTGGTCAATCTTGGCGGGCTGGCCGACATGCTTTCCCCTTACCTCAAAGAGAGCGACGGCCTCGATCCGCTTAGCGTTCATCCCTCGTTGCTGGTCGCAATGGGGATGAGTCCGGAAGGCGCACGTTCCTTCATTCAGGCTCGCCGTTCTGTTTTCGACCCCAACCTGGCACTTGCGGGCATGAGGGGCGGAACAGTTTCCTTGAGCCCAAATTTGGGAGACATCTTCCAGGTGCGAGCCACAGGCAGACCCCGCCTGCCGAACGGCGCATTGTCCGAAACCCGCCGAACGGTTGCATTGTTGATCAAGTTCATCCCTCCCAATCCCCGATATATGTGGATCAGTCCCTGGACGCATCTCCGCTGGTACGACCAGACCTTCAGTGATGTCGCATCCTCGAACCTGGTATGGCGAACCATGCCTCAGGTGGTGAAGCAATGACGACAGAGCAGCCTCCTATCCTGGTTGAAGTCCCGCACCTCACCGCCATCCCGGCATTTCAAAAGTGGCGCAGCTTCGGTACCGGAGTTGGCATCGAGGTTGGGCCACAGGACCTGTTTGTAACGCTTTCCACGGTCAGGCCTGGCGGCATCAAAGTGCTCGACACGTTACAGATACTGCGTTACCGCGAACGGCCTGCGGCTGAATGGGGCGAGGACTATCAGCAATTTCTCAAACGCCACAAAGTCGCTCACGTCTCCGCCGCTGTAGTCCTGCCCGCCAACGATTGCATCTCGCGCGTCATCGCATTGCCGGGCGTTCCGGATAAAGAGCTTTCCTCTGCTGTCCAATACCAGTTGGATGGCCTTCATCCTTTTGCCGACGAAGAAGCCGCGCATGCCTTTGGGCGGCTATTGAAGCCCCGGCAATTCAATGTTTCGGTCGCAATTGCCAAGAATGCGGTCATTGAGGATTACGCCACTCTGTTTGACGAGGCCGGCATTCCAGTCATCAGTTTCCTCACCCCGGCCGCTGCGATCTACTCTGCGATTCGAGTGCTCCAACTCGCGCCAGCCGCTCAGTTCATCGCGACACACGAAGACGAAGTGGGCCTTCTTGTATACGGCGAATCTGATTCGCATCCGCTCTACTGCGTGCTCTTCCCGGGCGGCTCGGATCGTGCCGTCAGTGCTGCTGCTTCGCAAATGCGGCTGCCGGAAGATGTCCTTAACGCTACCCTGGCCAGTCTCCTCCCTGAGGCTGCGCGCAATGACGTTGGCGGGCCGGTTTCCTACGCTGCTTCACTGGTCAGCGCTGTACCGTCGCAAGCGATTGCAGTGAACCTCCTGCCCGCCAGCCGCCGCAAGACGAGCTCGCCGCTGCGCTGGGTTCCGACTATCATTCTGATGGTGCTCTTAATGGCGCTGGGTCTCGCATTCGCCTACTACCAGGATTACGAAAATCGCAAGTTGCTTGAGAAACTCGATGCCGAGATCGCTCGCCTGCAACCTCGCGTACAAAGCGTCAACACGATCAACCAGCAGATTGAAGCCGCGACCAAGCGTCTGCAGTTTCTCGCGGAACTTGCCGCCTACCCACAACAGGACCTCGATTCCCTGCGTGAGTTGACCCGGCTGATGCCAATGTCTGCCTATGTGTCCCGGCTCGACTTGACCCGCACCGAAGTGGGAATCGTAGGAGAGATCGATCAGTCGCTCGAACTGCTCAGAATGCTGGATTCCTCTCCGTTCTTCAAAGATTCCGAATTTACTTCCGCCCCCGGTAGAACTCCGCTCGGCAAAGAGCTGTTCCAGATACGGAGCAAACGTGAGCTGCCATCTGTTGCCGCTCCGCCGCAGCCGGGGCCAGGGGCGCCCATTCAGCCTCCGGTCAATTCCACTCCTTTGCCGAAAATTGCTCCTCCTCCACCGCTGCCCCAAGGACTCAGGCCATGATGGAAAATCTCTCTGAACGGGAACGCAAGCTGGTAATCGGCTTGATTCCCGCCCTGCTGATTACAGCAATTGTTTACTACATGACCGAGCCATCTTCGAGCGTCGCACCAATCGTCGATACAGGCGCCGCGATCGAAGTAGCTCGCGTGAGGCTGGATCGTGCCCGATCGATTTCAGCGCAGTTGCCCTCCAGGCAGGATGCAAAGAAGGCACTTGATACCAGCATCGCCGGCTGGGAGAAACGATTGATCAATGCAGACACGCCGGCCCAGGCTCAGGCTCAGCTCAATCAGATCTTCCGCCGCATTGCCAGGGTCCAAGGGCCCACGGTCGACATCCGCAATATCGATATTGGCACTGTGCAGGCTTCTGGAAATTACTCAGAGATCATCCTCAACGTCTCTTTCGATTGTCAGGTCGAGGGGCTGGTCAATTTGTTGACAGATCTTTCTTCGCAGTCCGAATACCTCTCCTGGCGGGATGTTCGCGTAGCCAGCCCCGATTCCAAGCAAAAGCGAATCAATGTTTCCATGACTTTGATTGGTCTGGCGCCTGCCAAACTGCTGACAAAAGCGCAACCCGGAGGCCGAGGATGAAGCGCTCCATCTGGATACTCAATGTCTTGCTGGCAGCCGGATTGATTGCCGGCTCAATGGAGTTGCGCCGCAGGTGGCTGGAAGCGCGCCAACGGGAAGCCGCGATGCTTGCAGTAAGACCAGTCGAGATACCTCCGGCCGCAACAACTCCGGTGGCTTCTCAGCCTCCTCCCAAGCTGCAGGCTGCACAGTATTTTGAAGTAGCGGAACGCTTCCTGTTCGCCCGAGACCGAAATCCTAACGTTGTCGTCGAACTCCCTAAAGCGCCACCGCCAAAGGTCATGCCAAACTTTCCAACTGTTTACGGCGTCATGGATATAGGAATGGGGCCGACAGTTTTCATGACGCTCGATGTGGAACCGCAGCAAGGCTACAAGCCTGGCGAAAAAGTCGGTGAATTCACTCTGCGCGCAGCCACCTCCAAGGAAATCACCTTCGAGTGGGATGGTAAGCAAATCAGTAAGTCTCTCGACGAATTGCGCCCCAAGGCCAAGGAAAATCAGCCACAGGAAGCCCCCAGGATGAACGCGAATGTGAACAACAGCCCTGCGCCAGCCCCTCCTGTCCGTCCTCCCGAAAACGTCCGGCCTGCCCCGGGCGTAGATATCGGCGGTGGCCGTAAAGGCTGCATCGCCGGCGACAGCTCTCCCACCGGCACCATTGTCGATGGCTACAAAAAAGTTTCTTATGCCTACGCGTTTGGCCCCATCTGCTATTGGGAATCCAGCCGCTAGCCTCCCATGGAGCATCTCATGAACCGTTTTCTAACCGCATTACTCGCCCTTGCCTTGTCGAGCGCGACCGCCCAGACCGCTAAGACATCCGCTCAGCCCAAAGCGGCTACCAGGCCTTTGCCAAAGCCGGCCGAAGTCAAGCGTCATCCTGACGGTCGTCCCTTGGGCGTCCCCTTCACGGCAGTCAAGATTTCAGATGGCGCATGGCGGGCCGTCGAAGACGGCAAGCCCGTGATTTACCGCTCCACTGCCTTCGGTTTCTCAAAGGTCAGCGAGGAAGAGAACGGTAAGATCCAGCGCATGATCAACGGCAAACCGGACGAGCCGACCGAAGCCTCGCCTGGAGTCTCGGTAGTAGAGCGCGATGGAAAACTTCACTTCTCGCGCATCACTCCTTTCGGCAACTACAACTGGGTCAAGGAGAAGACCGACCTGAACCCTGCCGAGAAAGCGGTCTGGGCGAACGCCCAAGCTGCAAGTTCAAAGGGAGATCCCAAGAAATAATGCGACTTCAAATTGCATTCCTGATCGCATTAACGCTCCAGGCTCAGCAGCCTCCTGCCGCGCAAGCTCCTGCCGCGCAGCAGCCCCCGGTCGCACAACCAGCTCCGGCTCCCCCTGTTACAGCCGCGCAGCAGGCACCCCCTGCGCCTGCCACCTCTCCCGGCAGCATGACCCTCAACCTGCCAGGGGCCTCTCTCGTTGAAGTGATCGATACCCTGGCGCGCGTCCTCAAGATCAACTACTTCCTCGATCCTCGCGTTCGCGGCAATATCACCATTCACACCTACGGCGAGATCAAGGCAACCGATGTGCGTTCACTTCTCGACACCATCCTGCGCATCAACAATGCCGCGATGGTGCAAGTCGGCGATATCTACCGCATCGTGCCGATCGCCGATGTGGCAAAGCTTCCGGTTGCTCCAAGAATCAACGCTGAATCAAAAGACCTTCCCAACGAAGAAAACATCATTCTGAACCTCGTTTTCCTCAAGTACGCTGCCGCCAGCGAGATGCTTACCCTCATCACGCCTTTCATCGGCGAAGGTGGCACGGTCTCTATTTATGCCCCGGCGAACATGTTGCTGATGCTCGACAATTCACGCAACATGAAGCGCACCATGGACCTGATCTCCATGTTCGATTCAGACGTGCTTGCCAACCAGCGCATACGACTCTTCGAACTCGAAAATGGCAAGCCTTCCGACGTGGCCGGTGAACTCACAAACATCTTTAAGGGTCTTTCGATGGCCGGCAAGGCGGCTGGCGTTCAGTTCCTCCCCATCGACAGGCTCAACCTGTTAATTACCGTTGCCCCCAATCCCGGTGCTTTCAAAGAAGTAGAGAACTGGATCGCCAAGCTCGATATTCCAGTAAAGCTGCCAGTGGGTGGAACCGACAACTTCGTCTTCCGCGTCAAGTACGGAAGTGCATCCGCGCTCGCACTTGCAGTGACTATGTTGTATTCCGCGCAGCAGGATAGCCCCTACGCCATGATGACCACCATGATGACGATGATGATGTTGATCAACCTCACAAGTTCGCTCTCGCAGCTCACCAATAATCCTAATGGTGGTGGGGGAGCAGGTGGCGGCGGCGGAGGGTTCGGCGGCGGAGGGTTCGGCGGCGGAGGGTTCGGCGGCGGTGGGTTCGGCGGCGGTGGAGGCATCGGCGGTATGGGCGGCATGGGAATGGGCATGGGTATGGGAGGAATGTTCCCAGGCATGATGGGTGGATTTGGCATGGGTGGCATGGGAATGGGCGGCTACGGCATGCCGATGCAGCAGCCCGGCGCTCAAGTCGGAGGAGCTGCTCCTCGTCCTGGCGATTCAACTGGCACTTTCGTAGGCCAGCAGGGTGCTGGCGCAGCGCCGGCATTCACTCGCGTTCCGAAAATCGTTCCGAATCCCTTTGACAACACGCTCCTGATTCAATCCACGCAGCAGGAGTACGAACAGATCTCGAGGCTTTTGAACCGGCTTGATATTCCTCCGCGCCAGGTACTGATCGAGGCAAGAATTTACGAGGTCAGCATGACCGGCGCATTCTCGGCCGGAGTCCAGGCTTTTCTGGCCACACGCACTGCCAACAGCACCGGTACAGCTCGGCAATTGCTTGCCCAATCGACTGGCGCAGGCTTGAACCTCACAGCGGGCCTGCTGGTCGGCAAATCTCGCGAACTCCTCGGTTACCTCTCAACACAGGAAGATGAGCGACGCGTCAAGGTGATCAATGCGCCTCAGATCATTGCTACAGACAATATCCCGGCTACCATCAATGTCGGTCAACAAGTACCGACCCTCACTTCGCAAGCAGTAGCATCTGGCCTTCAGCAGGGGGGCAATTCGCTCTTCGCCAACCAGGTATCCAGCCGCAATGCAGGCGTAAACCTGGCGATCACAGCCCGAGTCCTCCCTAGTGGCATCGTGACCATGATCATCAATCAGGAAGTCAGCTCGCCTGTTCCTCCCGCTGCCAGTTCGGCGATCCAAAGTCCGTCGTTCTCGCAGCGCACGATTCAGACGCAGGTAACCGTTCAGGATGGCGACACGATCGCAATCGGCGGCATCATGACCGAATCCGACACCTTCTCAACGGCCGGCATCCCCACCCTCCACAAAATCCCGGTGGTCGGCAATCTGTTTGGCAGCCGCTCCAAATCGAAGGAACGCACGGAACTTGTGGTCTTCATGACTCCAAGGGTGATCTACGACATTCCTGAAGTCGTCGATGCCAGCGAAGAGATCCGCGGTCGCTTCAAGCGCCTGAACAAGATATTGAAAGACCAATAATCGGTCTTGCGAAACTTGTCCTGTCAGGTGCGTGTTAGTCTACTTTTCGACCTGAATGCGACTTTTCTCCCAGCGCCCTTTCCGGATTGCAGTATCCTCGCTACTGCTCTTGCCGTTCTGTTTCTCGCAATCGACTCCAATCCAGGTCGGAGATGGCGCGACTACTTCGACCATTCGGGAAGAGTTCCTGGCGGCCTATCAGCGCGGTGAGTTTTTTTCAACCGTGGCGCTCCCGCCCCTCTCGGAAGTTGTGAGCTTCGGCAGTGGCGGGTTTCGCC
>Ga0163144_10003227_pt1 | contig 37184 bp, 33 predicted proteins | sample OliLak19BULKMAT1_FD_123175 | JGI IMG/M metagenome (GOLD analysis project Ga0163144, IMG submission 123175) | Freshwater microbial mat bacterial communities from Lake Vanda, McMurdo Dry Valleys, Antarctica - Oligotrophic Lake LV.19.BULKMAT1 | ecosystem: Environmental > Aquatic > Freshwater >...
GGCAATGCGCCTGGACTTCGCTACCGGGTGCTGCAGATCGAACCGGAGAACCCTGTCTTCGCCGGTGCGCGAGCATTCGGGAGTTCATGGACAGAGGCCGATCCCATTGCCGCCGCACGAAAGGCCGCTGCCGCCGAGGGCTTCCAAACCACCCGCTTTCTGGCCCAGGCCGCTGTCGATCCGACGATCGCGACCCGGTTCGAGCCTGCCGGCAAGGTCACTGCCGTCATGCTCGAAGGCACGCTGAACGGCCAGGTCGCGCGCTTTGGTGGTTATGTCTGGTACGGCGCACACGGTGAGCCTGATGGCCTGGCGGCGAGCGGGGTTCACGGCTTTTTTGCGCCGGAGCCGGTTTTCGTCGCGCTCGGAGGGTCGTCTGTACCGGCAATACTTTTCGGCATCGCCGTCGCCACGCCTGACAGCCCAATGTCGGTTGATGGCGTCAGGACGGCGCAGGTCCAGGTCCGGGAACTGGCCGATCTGTTTGCCGGATGGGCGAGCGCGCAAGCCAGCGGAGACAATCTCTCGACCCTCAGCACCATCATGCAGGGGAATCTCGGCGTGCAGTCCGGAACGGGTTGCATCAACGTGATGGGGTGTGTCGGCGGCGGCCAGCCGCCTGTGTATACACCGCAGCGCTACTAGTCCGGCCCGCCCCCGAGACCGACCGGACCGTGAACCAGATCGAAAGCAAAGGTCGCAAGATCGTGCTCGGCCAGTGCGGACAGGGAATTCGCGGCCAGGGCATCGCCTTAGCGGCCTGCGGCTTCATCGCGCCGACCAGCCGCATTCATCTCGTGCGCCTGTCGCACAAGTCCGGAGTATTCCTTCGAAATCACCCGGATCCTGACCCGAAGTTAGAGCAAACGACCTGCCGCACCCCGGGAAGCCAGCCCGGTCTTGCAGCGCCTGCACAGACCCTGTATGAGGCCCGCTCGCACGAACGGCCATTGGAGAACAATGTGCTCGTTCCCACACATTTCCGCCTGATCAGAGGCTTCCATGGCCGTTCCTAAGCGCAAGACATCTCCTTCACGTCGTGGCATGCGCCGCGCCCACGACCGCCTTCCGGGCTCGACCTATGTCGAGGACAAGGAATCGGGCGAATTGCGCCGTCCGCACCATGTCGACCCGAAGACCGGCATGTACCGCGGCAAGCAGGTCTTGAAAGCCAAGGACGAGGAATAGTCCGGTTAAGGCGGATGTTTCGGACCGCGAAAGCGCCCTCATGGGCGCTTTTTTGCGTTTGAGGCATGTGCAATCCGGTTAGTCCAACCGATTGCAACCGCCGCCGGTTCACGACATAGCAGGCCCAGCATTCCGCCCCTGTTCGGGGCCGCGCCTGCTCAAGCCGAGGGACCAGCCAGTGACCGAGATCGTTGACGTCTACGCGCGGGAAATCCTCGACAGCAGGGGTAATCCGACGGTCGAAGCGGACGTGACCCTCGAAGACGGCTCGATGGGCCGCGCGGCTGTGCCGTCGGGCGCATCGACGGGGGCGCACGAGGCCGTTGAACTGCGCGACGGCGACAAGTCGCGCTATCTCGGCAAGGGCGTGCTGAGGGCGGTGGCCGCCGTCAACGACGAGATATTCCCCGAGCTGCTCGGCATGGACGCGACCGACCAGCGCGCCATCGACAGGCTGCTGATCGATCTCGACGGCACCCCCAACAAGTCGCGCCTTGGTGCAAATGCGATCCTCGGCGTGTCGCTCGCTGTGGCGAAGGCGGCGGCGCAGGCTTCTGCTCTGCCGCTGTACCGGTATGTCGGCGGCGCGAACGCTCATGTGCTGCCGACGCCGATGATGAACATCATCAATGGCGGCGCCCACGCGGACAATCCGATCGACATCCAGGAATTCATGGTGATGCCTGTCGGCTTCGATACTTTTGCGGATGCCCTGCGCTGTGGTGCCGAGATCTTCCATACCCTTAAAAAGGGTCTCGCGGCGGCGGGGCACAACACCAATGTCGGAGATGAGGGCGGGTTCGCGCCGAACCTGAAATCGACCGACGATGCGTTGGGCTTCATCATGAAGTCGATCGAGGCGGCGGGCTACCAGCCCGGCGAGGACGTGGTGCTGGCGCTCGATGCGGCCGCCACCGAGTTCTACAAGAAGGGCAAGTATGAGCTGGAAGGGGAGGGCAAGTCGCTCTCGTCCGACCAGATGGCCGCCTACTGGGCCGACCTCGTGAAACGCTTCCCGATCGTATCGATCGAGGACGGCATGTCGGAGGATGACTGGGAGGGCTGGATCGCGCTGACCAAAGCCATCGGCGACAGATGCCAGCTGGTCGGCGACGACCTCTTCGTCACCAACACGACGCGCCTTGCCGAAGGCCTCCAGCGCGGCGCCGGCAACGCGATCCTGGTCAAGGTGAACCAGATCGGTACGTTGACGGAGACGCTCGAGGCTGTGCAGCTCGCCCAGATCAATCGTTATGGGGCTGTGATGTCCCACCGCTCCGGCGAGACGGAAGACTCGACGATTGCCGATCTCGCCGTGGCGACGAATTGCGGGCAGATCAAGACAGGGTCGCTCGCACGCTCGGACCGGCTTGCGAAGTACAACCAGCTGCTGCGCATCGAGGACGAGTTGGGCGATGCTGCGCGGTACCTGGGTCGGGCCAGTATCCGGGCCTGATCTCGGGCCTCATGGGCCTGCCACAACAACTTGGCCGCATCGCCAAGGCTGCTAGTCTCCGCCGAGACAATGGAGGCTCGCGCCCATGAAACGATTCCTGATCGCTGCAGGCCTTGTGCTCGCGCTGGCTTCGCCGGCAATCGCGCAAGAGGCTCAGCAGGGGGGACAGCCGCCGGCTGAGACGACACCACCTGTGGCAGCACCCGCCATCGTCGAGGCGCCTGCACCTGTCCCGGTGTGGACGGGACCGGAGGTGACGCTGCAGACGTCGCTGGGCGACATCGTCGTCGTGCTCGACACGGTCGGCGCGCCGAAGACTGCGGCGCAGTTCCTGAGGCTGGTCAGGAGCGGCCACTACAATGGCTCTGCGTTCTACCGCATCGAGAAGGGCTTCGTGATCCAGTTCGGCGATCTGGATGCGAAGCTGAAATACCGCCCGGCGAACGTTCCCAATGTTCCACTGGAAACCACGAACAACAAGCACAGCCGCGGCGCGCTGAGCCTTGCGCGTGCCGATGAGCCGGGCAGCGGGCAGTCGACCATCTTCATAAGTCTTGGCGAGAACTCGGGGCTCGACGGCAAGGCAGACGCGCCGCCGAACACCACTGGCTATGCAGCTTTCGGACACGTCGTTTCCGGCATGGAGGTCGTCGATGCGATCGCCGGCGTCGAGCTTGCGCCGGAGGGCGGGCCGTTTCCGGGAAAGCTGCCGAAGGAGCCGGTTGTGGTCAAAAAGGCGGCCGTGACCAGGAAGGATTAGTCCTCGCTCGGCAGAACTTTGTACACGGACGAATTTGACCCAGTCAGGCGCGCCACAATCCTTAACGCGGCGTTTACGAAAAACATCCGTTTTCAATCTTGCGAAAAGAACAAAACGGGATCACAACAGCGAACAGAACGGAGCAAGAACATGGCGACGGCATTCAATGGTTCGGTCAACTTCTGCGGCGCTCAGGGGCAGGGTTATCGGTTCGAACGTTTTGGCGTGGAACAGGACTGGGCCAAGGTCGCCGGCGTGGTGATCTTTGCCTCGCAGGAAGGTCCCACCTGGCGCGTGATCCGTGTGTCCGACCAGGGTGGAGTGGAGGGCGATGTCGCCACCTTCTGGCGCTGGCGTGAGGCCCGCCGCTATGGCGCGACGGCCGTCTTCATCCGCCGCAATGCCGACGTGAAAGGCCGCCGCGCTGAAGCGGCCGACCTGGCGCTTGGCCTTGATCCGGTGTTCGCGAACGGCAGCGAACTGGCGCGCGAACCTGAACTTCTGGCCGCTTGAGGCCAAACGGAACCTCGTCCATCCGGTGCCGGTGGCTGTCTCAGCTGCTCTGCGCGGGACCCCAGACGGGAAGCGGGCCCGCGGATGATTCCGCGGGCCCGATTCATTTGTGTGTCGGGGCTATTGCCCCACGCCGCCATTTGCGGGGCGCAGCGTTTCCTGGCTCGCTGCCGACCTGGCAGCTCGCGCAAGCTGGATGAATTCCGCGCGGTAGCCGAACGCGTCTTCGCCCCTTGCGCCGTTGGCAAGTGCGATCACGCTGTCCCAGTTGAACGTCTTGGCGACATAGGGATCGCCGCGCAGCATCGAGCCGTAGGCTGCAACCGCCGTGGCGAAGCGTGTGGATTCCGGCGCCTTGGCGATGTCGCTGACCTGGTCGGCGCTGGTGACGGGGCGCGTGATCAGTTTTGAGGCGTCCTCTCCGGGCAGCTTGTAGCGGACTTTCAGGAAGGCCAGTTCGCTCGTCGCGCCGGCTATCGGCGTCGGAGCGGGTTGGTAGCGGCTCGGATCGACGAGCGTGGCTTTCGAACCGACAGGTGTGATCTCGTAGATGGCGGTGACGGACGTGCCCGCGCCGATCTCGCCGGCGTCGACCTCGTCGTTGTTGAAATCCTCCTGATTTAGGATGCGCGTCTCGTAGCCGATCAGACGATACTCGGCGACTTTCGCCGGGTTGAACTCGACCTGGATCTTCACGTCGTTGGCGATAGAGAACATCGAGCCCGACAGGTCGTCGTTCAGGACCTTGCGGCCCTCGTTGAGGTTGTCGATGTAGGCGGCCATGCCGTTTCCGGACTGCGCCAGTTTCTGCATCATCGCGTCGTTGTAATTGCCGCCGCCGAAGCCGAGGATCGAGAGGTAAACGCCACTCTCGCGTTCGCGGCTGACGAAATCCTCGAGTTGTTCAGGATTGCTGATGCCGACGTTGAAGTCGCCGTCGCTCAGCAGGATGACGCGATTGACGCCCTGTTTGTTGAAATTCTGCTTGGCCAGAGAATAGGCAAGGCGCAAGCCTTCGCCGCCAGCGGTCGAGCCGCCGGCCGACAGGCGGTCGAGGGCCGCCAGGATCCTGCCCCTGTCGGCACCGGAGGTTGGCTCCAACACGGCACCCGCCGCGCCCGCATAGACCACGACCGAGACCTTGTCCTTCTCGCCAAGCTCATCGATCAGCATCTTCAGCGAATTGATCGCAAGCGGCAGACGGTCCGGGCCCGACATCGAGCCGGAGACGTCGACCAGCAGGGTGAGGTTCAGCGGTGGGCGGACATCCTTCCTGATGTCGTATCCCTGCACGGCGATATGCATCAGCTGCCGCCCCTCGCTCCATGGCGACGGCACGACTTTCACCGTCGTCTCAAACGGTGTCTCCTTCGACTTCGGAAGCGCGTATTCGTAGTCGAAGTAATTCACCATCTCCTCGATGCGGACGGCGTCCCTGGGCGGGAGATGGCCAGCGTTCAGCATCCGGCGGACGTTGGTATAGCTCGCCGTATCGACATCGATTGAAAAAGTGGAGACGGGCTCTTTCGCGGCCAACTTCACGCCATTGATCTCTATGTCTTCGTAGTTGTCGCGGTTGACCTGGCCCGGCATCGGCTGAGCAAGGTTACCTGCCACGGGCGCCATCATCCTCGGCGCGGCGAGGCCGACCGGCGGTGGCGGCGGTGGTGGCGGTGCATAAAGAAGATCCGGCGCTGTGACCGCGACACCCGCGACCGAATCCTGCGCGGAAGATTCACGCTTGCCGGCTGTCACGACGACAGCCTCGCGACCTTCGGCGGACTTTGCGGCCACAGCCTCGTCTGAAACTGTCGAGCTGGATTGGCACGCCGCCAGCGTGATCGTCGAAGCGGCGGCCAACAGGAGCAGGTTGGTGCGTGGCATGCTTAAGTCCCCATCTGTGATTGCGTGATGCGATCAGGCGCGGCGAATGGGGCTGGTTTACGTCAGATTACAGACGTAAGCTAGACTATTGGGCAGGCGGCGTGTTTTTTTGTGCTGCAATAAATGCAGCGATATCGGCCTCCACAACCAGCATCGGGCGCGGGCCGGGGCCGAGCAAAGCCGCGTGAAACGCCTTCAGATCAAAGCCGCTCGGCAGTTCTCGCTGGGCCTGGCCGCGCAAGCGCAGAATGGTTTCCCTGCCGGTCATGTACGCTGCGGCGACTCCCGGGCGGATGGCGTAGCGATCGACCTCGAGCTCAGCGGTCGACCGCGACACACCAACCGTGTCTTCGAGATAGCTGATGGCTTCTTCCCGGATCCAACGCTGGGCGTGGATGCCGGTATCGGCTACCAGGCGGGCAGCGCGCAGCAGTTGCGACTGCAAGTAGCCGATGCGGCCGATCGGGTCAGACTGGTAGGCGCCGAGTTCGAGCGCCAGGTCCTCCGCATACGTCGCCCAGCCTTCCTCGAAGGCAGGGTAGGCGACCAGATGATCGATCACGGGCTGGTTTGGCAGATCGCGCTCAAGTTCGACCTGGAGGTGATGACCCGGAATTGCCTCATGGAATGTCAGTGTCGGCAGCGTCCATGATGGGAAGTCTGCAGTCGCGCGCACCGTGATGTTGTAGGTGCCGGGCCGTGACCCATTGAGAGGGCCGGGGCGGTAATACGCTTTCGATGCTGTATCCTGCACGATGCGCGGCGCCTCGCGGACCACAAGCGGCACCGGATTGTCGATATCGACGATGCGCGCGGTGATGCCGCTCGCCCATATCACCTTCTGGTTGACCGCATCGAGAAGGGCGAGACGGCCCTCCGGCGTTTCTGGGAACAGGAATTCCGGCCGCTGGGCGAGGCTGCGAAGCCGCGCGCCCACGCTGCCTTCTGCGAGGCCCGCGGCAGCGAGCAGAGGGTCCAGCTCTTTGCTGATCTGCTCGACAAGTTTGACGCCGAGCTCGTTCATCTGCGCGGGGGTCAGTGATGACGTCGTGTGGAGCTTCAGGACATCTGCGTAGTAGGCCTCGCCATCCTTCAGGCGCCAGACGCCCGGTTCGGCAGGCGCCTTTGCCAGCGTGGCTGTGAGAAGTGCGATCAGCGCGTCATACTCTTCCTTGATGTCGCCGCCGACGAGTTCGGCTGCGCGGGCGGTCAGGAGAGCGATGTCGGCCTCTGGAATATCCGCAACCTGCGCCAGCGCCTCGGTGAAGTGCTGCACCAGCATATGTTCGCGCGCGATGCCTGGGCGCAGCTGCCGCGCCTTGTCCAGGGTTCGCTGGACCACGCTGCGCGGCGGGATCGTGCCTGCCTCGACATCGACTTCGAAGCGTCGCCGCTCGTCGCGCATGGACTCGTCCATCTGCTCAAGCCGCTTGAGCCATGCGTCGGCCTGCGCGGGCGTGGTGATGGCGACATGCAGTGTCAGGAACTTGACGAGATCGGTGAACGCGCCGTTCGCGAAGGTGGTCACGTACGCGCTTGAGCGGCCGAGGGAGGTAACGCCGTGCCCGTGGCGGTCAACGGCGACTGTCGCTTCCAGGGTCGAGCGCAGGGAGTCGTAGGTGCGGATTGCGGCGGGCGAGAGCAGCGCGCGATCGATGCGCTCGAAATCCGATAGAAACTCCAGGCGGCGGGTGCGGGTGCGCTCCTCCACCGCAATCGACCTGTCGTTGAGCAGCGCGGCATAGGAGCGTCCGAAGGCCGCTTCGGGGAGGCCGATCATGTCGGCTTCCTCAGGCAGGTGCTCGATCTCGCTGGTGCCGAAACGCTGGACTAGTTCGGCCAGGAGCGGATCAGCCCGTTCCACAGCGGGCGCACAACCTGTCGCCAGAAAAGCAGCCGCGGCGGCTGCGGCGGCCCCGAAACGCAGTCTGCAGCCGGGAAAAAACATATGATTCGCTTTGGTTGAGGCGTCGGGAGTTTTCCGATAAGCACCGCCGAGCATCAAGTCAGGAGCCTGTTAATGAGCACTCCCGCCCCCGGTGGCCAGCCGGAACTGACCGGTCAGGTCATGTTTTACAGACGCCCCGAGCCGCTTTCGCTTGAAAAGCACCGGGACCTGGGGGTCAAGCAGATCGCCTCGCCGTTTTCATTCCTGAAAACGGCCCACGCGGTGCCTATTACGGTGAGCGAATTCGGCGTCGCCGCGACCTGTTTCCCGATTATCTTCGTTGGTCCGGAAAAAACGCCGGTCGCCGTTATGGGCGTGCGCCAGAACGAGAACGAGTATGTCGACAATAACGGCCAGCCTGATCCGGACGTCTACCTGCCGGCATTTGCGCGTCGCTATCCCTTTGTGTTCGCCTCGGATCCGAAGAGCGATCGCCTGCTTCTATGCGTCGACACGGCCGCGGAGATGGTTACCAGCTCGCCTGACGTGAAGTTCTTCGACGGCGACCAGGCCTCGAAATTCACCCAGGACGCGATCGAGTTCTGCAAGGAATTCGAACGCCAGCGCCGCGCCACGGTGGAGTTCGTCGAAATGCTCGACAAAGCCTCGCTGTTTGAGCAGAAGTCGGTGGCCTTCACCCCGCGCGATGCGGCGGGGAATGCTGGCCAGACCCAGAAAATCGCCGACTATTGGGCGATTTCGGAAGATGGCCTTAATGCTCTGCCGGAGTCCAAATTCCAGGACATTCGAAACACGGGCGCTCTGGCGGCAGTTTACGCGCACATGGTTTCGCTGATGAACTGGCAGCGCGTCATCCAGCGCACGATGCGGCGGCTGGCCCAGTAGGGCCAAACGGCCCCTACGGTTTGGTTATTCTGGCAGGTCCATCCCTCACGTTCCGGCGAGGGGGATAGACCTGTCGTATCCGGCTCCCTTAGTACACATGGGTTGCGCCGCCGCATTTGGCCGTCTGGCGCTTAGCCGGCTTGAATCGAGGTCCAAGGGTGCGTCTGGAAATGTCGCGGCTCGCTGCACGTCTGGCCGGTCTGGTTGTCTTCCTGGTCGCCGCGGTCGGGCTGACCCTGCCCGCCGCCGCGCAGGCGACGGCAGGCAGCCCCCATGCAGAAGGCACGATCCTGCTGGAGCGCTCAGCTGCGACGCCGGGAGACAGCTTCCTCGGCGCGCTGCGGCTGAAGATGGCCCCGGGCTGGCACGTCTACTGGATCAATCCGGGCGACAGCGGCCTGCCGCCCACGGCGACCTGGGCGTCATCGCCGGAGGTGGAAGCCGGCGCATTCCAGTTCCCGACGCCACACGCGATCCCGCTCGCGACGCTTATGAATTATGGCTACGAAGGCGAACTCGTGCTGCCATTCGAGGTGAAGATCGCGCAGGAGGCCGCTGTCGGGGCCCCGCTGACGATTGGCGCGACCTTCGATTACCTGATCTGCGCCGACATCTGCATTCCCGAAGCAGTTACGCTTTCGATGTCTCTGCCGATCGCGGCGGTCGTTTCGTCGGATGATCTGGCCAGCAAGATAATCGCCGAAACGCTGTCGAGCATTCCCGTGGCACTCACGGGGCAGGCAGTTGTCGAGCGCTCGGGCGAAATGTTCAAGGTTGGCGTGATCGATGACAGCCTGGCCTCGGCTGTCGCGTCGGCGAAATCGGTGCGCTTCTTTCCGTATGGCGCAGAAATCTTTCACGCCGCGCCGCAGGTGGTACGCAACGGGCTGGATGGCGTGTCCGTCGAGGTCAAGGCGAACACCATGTTCGCGAAACCAGGCGACAATGCGCTGACCGGTATCATTGGCATCGAGACTGCAGACGGCAAGACGCGCGGGTGGGAGGTCGAAGCGGCGCCCGGCGCTGTACCCGCGAGCGTGGCTACGACGTTGTTTTCCGCTGTGGCGTCCGCAGAGGCGGCACCGATCCTGCCCATCGATCAGCTCCTCGTAGCATTGGGGCTGGCCTTCCTCGGCGGTCTCGTTCTCAACCTGATGCCATGCGTTCTGCCGGTTCTGACCATCAAGGCGGCGAGCCTCGTTCACGCGGCGCATGATCCGAAGGAGCTGCGCGCCCACGGCCTGGCTTATCTCGCCGGCGTGGTGCTCTGCTTTGCAGTGATCGGTGCCATCCTGGTCGGCCTGAAAGCCGCCGGCGACACGTCGGTGGGGCTGGGCTTCCAGCTTCAGTATTCGTGGGTCACCGCAGTCTTTGCCCTCGTGATGTTCGCGGTTGGCCTCAACATGCTCGGGGTGTTCGAGATGGGTGGCTCGCTGATGGGCGTGGGCGGCAGGCTCGCTGATCGCGGAGGCGCCACAGGCGCGTTCTTTACCGGTCTGCTGGCGGCGTTCGTCGGCGCACCTTGCGTCGGCCCCTTCATGGCGACCGCTGTCGGCGCAGCCATGACACAACCCCCTCCAATCGTGCTGGGCATCTTCATCATGATTGGCCTGGGCCTTGCCGCGCCGTTCGTGATCCTGAGCTTCACCCCTGCTTTTGCGCGCGTGCTGCCAAAGCCGGGCAAGTGGATGATTACGTTCAAGCAGGCGCTGTCCTTCCCGATGTTCCTGACGGCCCTGTGGCTGCTCTGGGTGTTGTCGGCACAGGCCGGTGCCGATGGGGTGATCTGGGCGCTGGGCGGTGCGATCGCGCTATCCTTCGGCATCTGGCTGGCGACGCGGGTGGGCGGAAGCGCCGCCGGGCGCGCGCTGTCGACAGCGGTGATCGTGGCCGCCTTCGCCGTGCCCGTTTTTGGTACCATTTCGCCGCCCGCCTCCGCCGCCGCCGTGGTGACTGCCAGCACATGGTCGCCAGAACGGATAGCGGAACTGAAGGCGGAGGGCCGCGTGATATTCGTGGACTTCACGGCGCGGTGGTGCGTCACGTGCCAGGTGAACAAGGGCGCGATGCACGACGCAGCGGTGCAGCAGACGTTTGCCGATCTGAACGTAGCGTTCCTTGAGGCTGACTGGACCAATAAGGACAGTGTGATCTTCGAGGAGCTGAAGCGGCATGGTGCGGGTGGCGTGCCGTTGTATCTTGTCTATCCGGCTTCGGGCGGGGAACCGCGCAAGTTCGACGGATTACTGTCAGCCGGACAAATTCAGCAGGCCGTGAAGGAGGCGGCCGGCTCGATCTGACAAGGTCGGAGGATCAGGCTTGGACAGGTTTCATTCCCAGGGAGTTGCAGTATGCGCATTTCGAATCGTGAACGTATCCCGATGGTGCTTCGTGCCCTTGCCGCGGCCTCGATCATAGCTGCAGCGTCGATGGTTTCGAGCGCGAACGCGTCGCCTCCGGGCAACGCGGCGCCGGCTTTCGCAGAGGTGAGCACCGCTGGCAAGCAAGTCTCCCTCGCGGATTTCAAGGGCAAGACCATCGTTCTCGAGTGGACGAACAATGGCTGCCCCTTCGTGCAGAAGCACTACAACTCGAAGAACATGCAGAACACACAAGCCGCCGCCGCCACGGACGGCGTTGTGTGGTTGTCGGTGATCTCCTCCAAGCCTGGCTCGCAGGGTCACGTCTCGGCCGAGCAGGCCGACAAGCTGACTGCTGATCGCGGTGCCAAGCCGACCCACGTGCTGCTGGATCCGGATGGCTCGATGGGCCGTGCCTATGGTGCCAGGACCACGCCGCACATGTACATCATCACGCCGGATGGAAAGGTCGCCTATAATGGCGCGATCGACTCTATCCAGTCCAGCAAGGTCGACGACATTCCGAAGGCCAAGAACTTTGTGGCGGCGGCGCTGGCCAATCTGAAGACGGGCAAGGCACCGGATCCGGCCGCTACTGTGCCGTATGGCTGCGACGTAAAATACTGATCAGAACGGCGCTGCTGGACATTGCGACGTTGCCACTCTCGATGAGCTGGCGGCGGTTGCGTTTCCGCCAACGGCCGGCGCGATCTCAACGGCGTCCTTCAGCATGTGAACAAGGCGGCCAAGGGCCTTTGCCTGTTCGGCGCCTGTCGCTGCCGCGTTGGCGGCGGTGAGCTGCTTGCCTGTTTCGTCCGCCATACCGCGAAAAATGCAGCGCAGGTCGGCCGGACCGCCGCGCTGGTCGATCTCGCTGGAGAGGCGACTGGTAGCGAGCCCGAAGCGCTGCAGATCGCTGGAAAGGGCAGGCCCGATCGGCGTGGGCGTTGCGCCGGGTCGTGCCGTGGCGGACACCTGTGCGGATGAGACCTGCGCGAGCAGCCGCTTTGCCTCCGCCGCCACCTGAACGGCGAGTGGGTCGGCATTGGCCGGTGTGGCCGCCAGCAGGGCAAGCCAGAACAGGAGGGTGAGGCGCTTCATTCTGCCAGCCTCTCAGGCGGCGGTTAAGTCTTCGCGAAAACGGTCTGTCAGTGTTGCTGCAGTTCAGTAGCACTGTGGTCCCGGACGTGACCAGCTGAGGCTGCCTCCGGAGATTCACGTATGTCCCGCCTGTCCCTTTTGCCGTTCGCGATTGCCCTAGCCGCATGTTCGCCGGATGCGCCCGCGTCCGAGGCGGCGACTCCACCGCCCGCGGTCGAAGCGAAGCCGATGCCTGTGACGATCGGTGTTCTGGAGGATCGACCGGGGGCGACGATGTCTGAACCGGCGCGGTTCATCGTCCGGGCGCTGTTCCAGAAGGGCGACGCCGGGTGGTCCTCGCTGGAGCCCGAATGCACCGACCTGTCCTGTCTTGCCAGCGCGCCTGCTGACTTTCCGGAATCGGTCGACTGGACCGTGGTCCACCATGGCGGAACGCGCGGATCAGTGCGGGCGACGACTCCGGCGGCCTGGCACCTCTATGCGGATGTCGGCTCGCAGGAGATTGCGGCGGGCGTGGTGCCGCCGACGATCGGGGACCGATCGATGAAGTTTGCCCGCAACAGCGATGTGCCAGTTTACCGTCCGTTGCTTGCGGGTTCCGCGCCAGTGGCGGCTGATGCCGACTCATGGGCGGCAGCCGAGGTGTCGGCGAAATCCGCCGCGGCGATCCGGGTGGCATTCCGCGGGTTGTTCGCAAACGTGCTCAACTGCGCCACAGAGGGGGCGGTCGATGCCAGCCCTGTCACCTATCAGGATGGCGACATCTTGATCTCCATGGGCGTCGCGGCGACGACGGGCTGGAGCGTGGCGACGGGCAACCTGACCGGCTATCGGTGTGACGGGCCGTGGGACAACACTGCGTTTGCGCCCCAGACCTTCGCTGTGACGCCCGATGGCGATGCCCGGTATCTGGGCGAGGGGCTGCAGCTGCTCGACGCGAGCGATTTCGACGGAGACGGCAAATCCGAGGTCGTTTTCGCGATTACGGGGGCGAACCGTGGTGGGTACGACCTCCGCTTCAACGACTTTGCCGGACAGGCCGTGTTCGCCTTCAACTATCATTGAACCCGCAAGCGACAGGGCGGCTGCCGTGTTGCGGCTGGGAAGCTGATGGGTTATCCCGCAGGCCCCAACGCTACAGGCGTGGGACGGATGGCCATCATGTCCAACGACGAGCAACAGCGGCGGCCCGAGGCGCGCAAGCCGCGCGGATTTCCTGACAGGACGGCGGCCGTCATCGCCGCCGAACGCCGGCTCGTTGACTCGATAAGCTCCGTTTACCAACGCTGGGGGTTTGACGCCCTCGATACCGGCCCATTCGAATACGTCGATGCGCTGGGGAAATTCCTGCCCGACACGGACCGGCCGAACAGCGGCGTGTTTGCGCTTCAGGACGACGACGAGCAGTGGATTGCGCTGCGCTACGATCATACCGCTCCGCTGGCCCGCTATGTCGCCGAGAACTGGGAGCGGATTCCGAAGCCGTTCCGGCGGTATTCGGCCGGGCCAGTGTGGCGCAACGAGAAGCCGGGGCCGTTCCGCTTCCGCGAGTTCATCCAGTGCGATGCGGACTCGGTTGGCGTGGCAGGCCCTGCGGCCGACGCCGAGATGATCGCGATTGCGGCCGAGGCGATGCAGGCCGCCGGCGCTCGGGCGGGCGAATATGTGATCCGCGTGAACAGCCGCCAGGTCCTGGACGGGATCATGGAGACGGCCGGCGTAATTGATCCGGCCCAGCGCGGCACCGTCCTGCGCGCGCTCGACAAGTTCGACAAGTTCGGCGTCGAAGGCGTGACGCTGCTGCTCGGCAAGGGACGCAAGGATGAGTCTGGCGATGTAACCGCGGGGGCCGGCCTCGCGGCGAACCAGATCGATGTGCTGATGGAATTCATCACCTCGCGGTCGGTCACGCGGGCGGAGACGACGAGAAAGCTGGCCAATTCGGTCTGCATGACACGCTCGGGCGAAACGGGCGTGGCTGAGCTGGTCGAGATTGACAGCATCCTCAATGCACTGGGCATTGGCGATGAGGCGGCGATCTTTGATCCGTCGATCGTGCGTGGTCTTGAGTATTACACCGGTCCGGTTTTCGAGGCGGAGTTCCTGCGCGAGTTCCGCGACACTGATGGCAACCCGATGCGGTTCGGCTCGGTGGGCGGTGGCGGGCGCTATGATGGTCTTGTCGCGCGCTTCCGTGGCGAGCCGGCGCCGGCGACGGGTTTCTCCGTTGGCGTGAGCCGTCTGGCGGCTGCGATGGCGGCGAGCGGCGAGGAGCAGGTCGAGGGACCGGTGCTCGTGCTTGTGCTCGACAAGGACCAGATGGCCGACTACTCGGCGCTCGCCTCAGACTTGCGCCGCGCGGGCGTGAGGGCTGAGATGTATCTCGGCGCGTCGGGCATGAAGGCCCAGATGAAGTATGCGGACCGGCGCAATTCGCCTGCGGTCGTGATCGTCGGCAGCAACGAGCGGACGGCGGGGATCGTTACGATCAAGGATCTGAAGGCGGGCGCTGCGGCGGCCAGGGGCATGATGGACAACGAGGCGTGGCGCAACGAGCGGCCGGGGCAGTTCGAATGCCCGCGCGGCGAGATGGTCGCACGCATCAAAGCGATTGCAGGCCAGCCGTGAAGCTGACGCCGGAGGCCTCAGCGGCTCTCGCGCGCATCGCGCGGGTTAGCGGCGTGCGGGCCGAGCCGCTGGCGCTGCTGCCGGCGGAAGTTATCCTTGAGCTTTCGGGCGAGGCGGTGCGCTCGCGCCTGTGCACGTTCACGGACGCGAGCGGCGCCGAGCACTGCCTGCGCCCCGACTTGACGACCCCGATTGCGCAGATGGTTGCGTCGGGCGAATTGCCGGTCGCGCGCTATCATGGCGCGGGTCCGGTCTATCGGCTTCCACCGCGTGGATCGGATGAGCCGGTGGAGCACCTGCAGATCGGCTTTGAGTGGTTCGGCAATTCTGGCTCCCCCGCCGAGGACGCGGAGGCGTTGGCGGTTGCGCTCGAAGCGGCGCAGGCGGGCGGCGTGACGCGCGCGAACGTGCGCTTCGGCGATGTCGCCATCTATCGTGCATTGCTTGCTGCGCTGCCGCTGTCGCCGCAGTGGCGCGATCGGCTGCGGCGGGCGTTCTCGCGCCGCAAGGGGCCGCGGGAACTGCTCGCCGCGGCGCGCCGGCGCACGGATGTTGCCGAAGCGGTGGTTCGGATTGGAGCGCTGGCGCAGGACGACGCGTTGCGAGCGGTGGAACAAGAACTTGCGGCGCTGGGACTCGAGCCTGTTGCGCGGGCGCCGGCGGAAATTGCCCGACGGCTGCGCGAGAAGGCGACGGATCCGGCTCCGGCTGACAGTTTAGCTCGTGTGTTTGACGACTATCTCGACATGACCGCGCCGGTGGGCGACTGCGCGGCAGCGCTCGCCGAATTCGGTAGGCAGGCTGATGTTGATTTTGGTTCCGCACTCGAGGAATTCAATGAGCGGCTCGCGCTGGTCGCCAAGCTCAAGCCGCCATTCTGGGGCGATGCCGTGTTCAGCGCCGAGGCGGGGCGGCGGTTCGAATACTATGACGGGTTTGTCTTCGACCTGGCACTTGATGGCGAGTCTGACAGGCCCGTGCTTTCCGGGGGACGCTATGACGGGTTGATTGCGCGGTTGAGCGCGGGGAGCGTCAAGGCGTCGGGCATCGGCGCGGCGATCCGGGCGGACCGGCTGGGCCGGGGAGGCGGCAGATGAGCGCGCTGAGGCTGGCCGTGCCGTCCAAGGGGCGGCTGAAGGAGCACACCGAGGTCTTCTTCCGCGACGCCGGCTACGGCATCGCGCCGATGGGCGGCGCGCGTGGATATCTGGCGCGCATTCCAGCGCTGCCGGAGATCGAGGTGCGTCTGCTGTCGGCGTCCGAGATCGCCTCGGGCGTAATTGCCGGCGACATCCATTGCGGGGTCAGCGGCGAGGACCTGCTGCGCGAGCAGGTGGGCGACCTGGAGCGCGTGGCGCATCTGCTGGCGCCGCTCGGCTTCGGCCGCGCTGATCTGGTCGTGGCGGCGCCTGCGAGCTGGCTCGATGTCGAGACGATGGCCGACGTTGATGACATTGCCGCGCGCATGGAGTTCGCTACCGGACGGAAGTTGCGGGTTGCGACCAAGTATGTGAGATCCACGCGCCGGTTCTTCACCGAGGAGGGCGTCGGGCACTATCGTATCGTGGAAAGCGCCGGGGCCACTGAGGGCGCGCCGGCGGCAGGGGTCGCTGACCTGGTCGTGGACATCACGACGACGGGGGCCACGCTCAAGGCGAACGGGCTTAAGATTCTCTCTGATGGGGTGATCCTCAGGAGCCAGGCGCAGCTGGTCGCATCGCGCGAGGCTGAGTGGACGGACGCGGGGCTTGGGGCGCTGCAGGCGCTGGTTTCCGCCTTCGAACTTCGTGCCGGTTTGCGCACCTCGCGTTTCGAGGATTTTGTGACGGCCCTGAACCATACGCGCGCGTGATCGTGTTGCGAGGCGATTCTGTCCGGTATCAGATCGACTGATGTTTTGTTGCGTCTGCGAAGGCTGTAGCGCAGTTTTCGACCCTAGGGCGGGGCGATTCGCAACGGAACACGGCCAATAAATTCCAACGATTGATAACGGGGATGTAAGATCGTTCTTGACTCAAAGTTACGTCTAGGTGATCTTGATCCCGAACTGCTTCGGCGGTTTGGCGTTTCGGGGAGGAAACGCTCGTATCAGACCCTTCTAGTGGCGGCGCGTTAATCGCGCCGCCCTTTTTCTTTGTGCCGCTGTCCTTCGACATGCCCGGGGGCTTCGGAATACCCGCAAATTCCCACAGCCGAGCTGCCCGGTCGATGATTGAACTCATCTTCGAGGCGAGTTTTGGCGCGAGCGGCGCTATAGGTGGCACCTCGGGCAGTGTTGGCCTGAAAAGAAGTCGGGACGGACTGTTTCCAGACCGCCCCGACAACCGGCATTTAGAAGTTCTGTATGATTGTCTCGCCCGGGGTCAGGATGGGCTGCAAATCGAACTTCTCGAATAACGATAAATCGATATTGATAATCGTGCAATCCACGCGCGTCATGGCCATGGGCAAAATTGCACAGAACGGGATTCCGGCATGACTTGTCCCCAAAACGTGCTGGCGGGCAATGTCCTGGCGTTTCGGCAGGTGTCGGGCGCACCAGATTCTGTTGGTCGGCGTGTCAGCGGGCCATCCGCCCAACGAGACCACCGGTCGTTCACGCGGTCGTGACAGGGTGCCGGGAGGCTAGAACCGAAAAGGGCGGCCCGTGAGAGCCGCCCTTCCGATTCTGGTTCGACTGGTCGAGCGTGAACTAGAAGTCCATGCCGCCCATGTCGGGCATTCCGCCGCCGCCGCCGCCGTGGCTGTGGCCAGCGTCCTTCTTCGGCGCGTCTGCGATTGCCGCTTCCGTCGTGATCAGCAGGCCGGCCACCGAAGCGGCGTTCTGCAGGGCGACGCGGACAACCTTGGCCGGGTCGATGATACCCATCTCGACCAGGTCGCCATACTCTTCGGTCTGGGCGTTGAAGCCGAACGACTTCGAGCCTTTTTCCGTGCGGATGCGGCCGACGACGATCGAGCCTTCGACGCCTGCGTTTTCCGCGATCTGACGGATCGGTGCTTCGAGGGCCTTGCGGACGATATCGATGCCCGCTTGCTGGTCTTCGTTGTCGCCAACCGACTTGATCGCGAAAGCGGCGCGGAGGAGGGCGGTGCCGCCGCCGGCGACGATGCCTTCTTCGACAGCCGCGCGGGTTGCATTGAGGGCGTCGTCAACGCGGTCCTTACGCTCTTTCACTTCCACTTCCGTGGCGCCGCCGACCTTGATGACGGCAACGCCGCCAGCGAGCTTGGCAAGACGCTCCTGCAGCTTCTCCTTGTCGTAGTCCGAGGTCGTCTCTTCGATCTGCTTGCGGATCTGGGAGATGCGGGCCTCGATCTCCTTCTTCTTCCCGCCGCCGTCGACGATTGTGGTGTTCTCTTTCGTGATCTGAACGCGCTTGGCCTTGCCGAGCATGTCGATCGTGACGTTTTCGAGCTTGATTCCGAGGTCTTCCGAGATGACCGTGCCGCCCGTGAGGATGGCGATGTCTTCCAGCATGGCCTTGCGGCGATCGCCGAAGCCCGGGGCCTTCACGGCAGCGACCTTCAGGCCGCCGCGCAGCTTGTTCACGACGAGGGTCGCGAGAGCTTCGCCTTCAACGTCTTCCGAGATGATGATCAGCGGACGCGATGTCTGGACGACCGACTCGAGCACCGGGAGAAGCGGCTGGAGTGAGCCCAGTTTCTTCTCGTGGAGCAGGATCAGGGCGTCGTCGAGGACGGCCTCCATCTTGTCGGCGTTGGTGATGAAGTAGGCCGAGAGGTAGCCGCGGTCGAACTGCATGCCTTCGACAACTTCGAGCTTGGTCTCGATTTCCTTGGCTTCCTCGACCGTGATGACGCCTTCGTTGCCGACTTTCGCCATCGCTTCGGCGATCATCCTGCCGATTTCCATCTCGCCGTTTGCGGAGATGGAACCGACCTGGGCGATCTCTTCGTTGGTCGTGATTTTCTTCGACTGCTTCCTCAGGTTCTCGACAACTTCGAGAACGGCTCTCTCGACGCCGCGCTTGAGGTCCATCGGGTTCATGCCTGCGGCGACGCGCTTCAGGCCTTCGCGGACGATCGCGGCGGCGAGAACGGTTGCCGTGGTTGTGCCGTCACCGGCGACGTCGTTGGCCTTTGAGGCCACTTCGCGGATCATCTGGGCGCCCATGTTCTCGAACTTGTCTGCAAGTTCGATTTCCTTGGCGACAGTGACGCCGTCCTTGGTGGTGCGCGGGGCACCGAAGGATTTCTCGATGATGACGTTGCGGCCTTTGGGGCCGAGCGTGACTTTTACCGCGTTGGCGAGGATGTCGACGCCGCGCATCATGCGCTCACGGGCGTCGGAGGAGAATTGTACGTGCTTGGCTGCCATGTGGCTTGTTCCTAGCTAGGTGGGATGGGGGAGAAGAGCGAAGGGCGCAGAGGCCTATTTCTTCGCCGGGGCGGGCTTGTCGACGATGCCGAGGATGTCGCTCTCTTTCATGATGATGAGCTCCTCGCCGTCGATGGTGACTTCCGAGCCCGACCATTTGCCGAACAGCACGCGGTCGCCGGCTTTCACGTCGAGCGGCGTGATCTTGCCGTCATCGCCGCGGGCGCCAGGGCCCACAGCAACCACTTTGCCCTCCTGGGGCTTTTCCTTGACGGTGTCGGGGATGATGATCCCGCCCTTGGTTTTCTCTTCTTCCTTGACGCGGCGGACAAGCACGCGGTCATGAAGCGGACGAAAGCTCATGATTTGCCTCTGTTTTTTCTGGTTCGGACCGCCCCCTTGGGCGGCCCCGGAACGCGTCTGCTAGCAGTCTCATTGAGTGAGTGCCAGCGACACGCGGGAGGTAGGCCGGGTCGGTCGGACTGTCAAGGGTTAGTCGACGAGCGGACAAAGGCCGGGATCCCCGTTGGAAGGTTCGGCGGGGTAAGTCCTATCGGTATCATTCCGGACGCGTGTTTTCGAACGGTCCGGATGAACTGCGAGCTGTAATCACGGTTGAGAGTCGGCGCGTTCTGGCTGTCGGACTGGCGCGCGCCGTCCGGGATGCGCTGGGTCTCCAAGTCCCTCGAGGGCCCGGGGACGCACGACGCCCCGTGTGTTTGGCGTCTCCGCGGGTGGCGGAGCTACCGATGGAGAAGAGGATCGCGGATCCCGCGTCCCCGGTAGCTGTTGCGCAGTAGCGCGCGCACCGCCCCGTTCATCCGCACGGCGCCATTAAGCTGCCGGCGTGCGGGTTGCCCTGTTCAGGGCCAGTCCCCGAAAGTTCACGCCTCGTCCCGTGGTCGTCTGAACCGTTTCCCGAGGGGCTCCCCATGCGCGTCTGCATCCATCCCGTGCCGCCGCACGGCCTCACAGCTGCCCGCCATTCGGCATGCATGCGGGGAGGATCTCACGGGTCTGGAGGTGGTGGACGCACGTGTCCGGAATCGGCTGGTTCGGCGGCGCAAGGGGTTGAGATTGTTCGCGATGAACTCGAACACGTCTGTCCAGGATCGGCTGGTTCCGGCCGGGCTCTGGCTCGGCGTGGGCGGTGTCGCAGACCTTGCCTACTCCGCCGCTCTGGTCCCGCCGGCTTCGGCTTGCGCGGCAATCTCGGCGGCGAGTTTCTGGACGGCGCCGATGTCCATCTTGCCGGTGCCCAGGACGGGAATGGCGCTTACCTGGAAGATCTTGCGGGGCAGCGAAAGTTCGTTGACGCCGTGGTCCTGAGCCCAGCGCTGGAGGTCCCCGCGCTCGGCCTTGGGATAGGTCGTGAGGAGCACAATCTGTTCACCCTTGCGCTTGTCGGGCAGGACGGCGGCGGCGTGTTCGTGTTCGCGCCAGAGGCTGGAGGCGCAGTTCTCGGCGACGGCAAGCGAGACCATCTCGCCGCCGATCTTGGCGAAACGCTTCAGGCGGCCTTTGATGGCCAGAAAGCCGTCTTCATCCTGGCTGACGATGTCGCCAGTGTCGTGCCAGCCGCCGGGCAAGGCCTGGAGCTGGCCGGGCTTTGAAGCGGACAGGTAACCCTTCATCACGTTCGGGCCACGCACGAGCATGCGGCCGCCATTCTCGATGCCCGGGACTGCTTCGAACCTGACTTCCGTGCCGGGCAGAATACGGCCGACCGTGCCGGGTCGGTTATGGCCGGGCTGGTTCACCGCGATGACGGGTGCGGCTTCAGTGGCGCCATAGCCTTCGAGCAATTCAACATTGAAGCGGCGATGCACCAGCTGGCGCGTCTCGTCGCGCACGCGCTCTGCGCCACAAACGGCAAAGCGGAGCTTGCCGAGTTCATTGCCCTGGCAGGCGCGGACATACTGGTTGAGGAAGGTGTCGGTCGCGAAGAGGATGGTGGCACCTGTTTCCTCCACGCGCTTGGGGATGATCTTGGTCTGGAGCGGCGAGGGGTGAAGCACGGACTTCATGCCGCTGAGCAGGGGGAGCAGCGCGCCGGCGGTGAGACCGAAACAGTGGAAGGTTGGCAGGGGATTGAACAGCACGTCGTCGAGGCCCAGCGCTTCGGGCACGTGGGCCAGGATCTGATGGACGTTGGCGACGATATTGCGGTGGGACAGCACGACGCCCTTTGGGTCGCCTTCGGTGCCGGAGGTGAAGAGGATTACGGCGGCCGAGTCGGGGTCAACATTGGCGGCGAAGGCCCAGGGTGTGACAGGACCGAGGGCACCGGCGGCCTTTTGGGTAATGCCTAGCGAAGCGCGGACGTCTTCGAGATAGACGAATTCCGCGTCGGATTTCAGGTCGCCCATGAGGCCTTCGAGTTCAGCCTTCTCGATGAAGGCGTGGGCGGTGACGATCTTCTTGACCTGGCCGGCCTTGAGCGCGGCGCGGATGTTGCGCGCGCCGGCGCTGAAATTGATCATCGCAGGAACGCGGCCGTAGGCGCTGAGCGCAAAGAAGGAGATGACGGCTCCGGCCCCCGTTGGCAGCATCACACCGATCGCCTCGCCGCGGCGGGCGTGCTTCTTCAGAGCGGAGCCGAGCGCAAAGGCAGCGCGGACGATATCGTCATAGGTCAGTTTCCGGTCATCGGCATCGTGCAGGATGACTTTCTTGCCCCCATATTGCTTGCGGGCCGCAAGCAATGCGGAAAAGAGGCTGGTGTCGGCATGGCTTGGGTCATAGGCGGAGCGTAGTGACGCCATCAGAATTTCCTCCCTCTGGCGCCTTCAGCGCTCTTTGTGTCTTTGGAGTAACATACCCTTTGGCTCATAAAGCACAAACGCGGAAAGCTGCGCGCGGTAACGGCAATTACGCAGATGCGGAATTCAGGATAACAGGCGGCTGATGGCTACGCTGGTGAACAACAAGGACGGGGCTGAACGCCCGCGACACCCCGAAAAACAGGGCCGCGAGGAGACGCCGCTGCTGCGCAAGCCGTCATGGATTCGCGTGAAGGCACCGACGAGCGAAGGGTATTTCGAGACGCAGCGGATCGTACGGGAAGCGAATCTCGTGACGGTCTGCGAGGAGGCGGGTTGTCCCAATATCGGCGAGTGCTGGACCAGGAAGCACGCGACGCTGATGATCATGGGCGACACCTGCACGCGGGCCTGCTCGTTCTGCAACGTGCGCACGGGGATGCCGGGGCCGCTGGATGCGGACGAGCCGCGCCGGGTGGGCGAGACCGTCGCAAGGATGGGCCTCGGTCATGTCGTCATCACGTCTGTGGATCGCGATGATCTTGTCGATGGCGGGGCCCAGCATTTTGCGGAGGTGGTGAAGGCGATCCGCGTCGCCGCGCCGAAGGCCACGATCGAGATCCTGACGCCGGACTTTCTGCGGAAGGGATCTCTTTCAAGCAAGGATTGGGCGGCTGACATCGTGATCGACGCGAAGCCGGATGTGTTCAACCACAATCTCGAGACGGTGCCGCGGCTGTACCTGACCATCCGGCCGGGCTCGCGGTATTACCATTCGCTGCGGCTGCTGGAGCGGGTGAAGGAGCGCGATCCTTCGCAGTTCACCAAGTCGGGCCTGATGGTGGGGCTGGGTGAAGCGAAAGAGGAAGTGACGCAGGTGATGGACGACATGCGATCGGCTGGCGTGGATTTCCTCACCATCGGCCAGTACCTGCAGCCGTCGCGCAAGCATGCGGCGGTTGATCGGTTTGTGACGCCGGAAGAGTTTGCGACGTATGAGACGATTGCGAAGTCCAAGGGCTTCCTGCTGGTGTCCGCTTCGCCGCTGACGCGGTCGAGCTATCATGCGGACGAGGATTTCGCGAAGCTGCGCGCGGCGCGCGAGGCGCAGCTGTCCGGACGCTAGCTTGAGCACACATCGCGAAACGCTGGACCTGCCTTACCGGCCGGAGGATCTGTTCGATCTGACCGCCGGTGTGGGGCGCTATCCGGAGTTCATCAGCTGGATACAGGCGCTGAAGGTGATCAGCGAAGAGCAGACGCCTGCGCGAGCGCAGTGCAGGGCGGAAGTGACGGTCGGGTTCAGGGGCTTTCGCGAGACGTTCGTGACGGATGTCGACGCGCGCCGGAGCGACATGGCGATCGACGTGTCGCTGGTGCGCGGGCCGTTCAGGAAGCTGTCGAACACGTGGCGGTTCAAGCCTGGCCCGAAGGGCGCGCGGGTGGAGTTCGTGATCGCGTTCGAATTTCGGAATTTCGTGCTGCAGGCGCTGGCGGACGTGAACAAGGCATATGCGGTGAGGCGCGTGATTGATGCGTTTGTCGCCGAGGCTGGGCGACGGTACCCGCGGGTCGATGCTGTTGGCTGAGCGGGCGCTCGCTTCGCCATCCGCCTGCTTGGCAGGCAGGACCACAACGCTTCGCGTTTCATCTTCCCCAGCTTCGCACCTTCCCCCACTTTCCGAGCTTGGCTGGCGCAGGATCTCCCTCGTCGCCTGATCAGTTGTTCCCGCCCGGGGAGGCGCCGGGATCGGGGTCAGGGATGAGGGCATCACGGGGGCTGACGTCCGGGTTCAGCGGGATGGGCAGGCGCGAGTCCGGTGTCTGGTCGGCCGGGCTCGGCGCGGCAGCGCGGGGCTGGGTGAGTTTCGGATCAGGGCCGCAGGATGCCAGCGTCCAGTTGCCCCCATCTGCAAGCGTGACCCGGCAGAGCGCGTTCGTCGTAGCGTCGCCGGTTTTCACGGAGGTGCGAACGAGCGCGCCTTCAGCGTCATAGCGCGGGCGGTGGAAGGTGATACGGTTCATGCCAGCGGTTGCGGCCTCACCCTCTGGGCCCGCGATCTCGACGACATTGAAGCCAGCAGCCTTCCAGTCGCAGCCGGGGCGCCACGGCGCATCTTCGCCGTTCAGGGTGATCGTCATCTGCGGATCGTCGGCGCTGAGCTTGTACTGTTCGCGGCCAATAGAGCTGATCAGCGCGCAGTCGTCGGTGACGAAGGCTGCTTCCTTGGGCGCGACCGCTTCGGGGGCGCTTTCGCAACCCGCAAGCACCAGAAGACCCGCCGCCAGAAACAGTCTGTTCATCACGATACCCAGCTCGTCTTGCACTCGCCGGCCGTCCAGCCTGCGAAACCCGAAAGAAGGCGGCATTCATAGCCGATGCCCGCCAAGGGTCCATGCACGATTTCAGTGAGCACGCGCTCGGCGGTTCCATCACGGGCGAGCTTATGGAATGCGACCCTTTTCAGGCTCTGGCGCGGATTTGCAGCGTGCAGGGGCTGCGCATAATCCGTAAAGGTGAAGCCGTGTGCGCTGAAATCGCAGCGCGGCTCCCAGCCTTCGTCGCGGGCAGGTTTCAGCGGCGGCGGCGTGTTCTCGGGGCCGAATCTGTCGTGTTCCTTCGCAATTGCGGCGATCGCTGCGCAGTCGTTGGAGAGGGGTTTGCCGACCGGTGCGGAAGGTGAGTCGCTACCTGGCGCAGTCGCTGCCTGGCGCAGCTGCTGCGCAGGCGCAGGCCAGCAGGGCTGAGGCGACCGGCGCCAGAACACTCGCACCCTCCTGTCCACTTCAATCCGCCAGCGCCTTGAGGCCGGGCCTCGATCTCGATGCGGGAGTCGCTGGCGCTGATGGCGGCAAAAGGGCGAATGGGAGGAGCCTGGTTCCTGACTGGGGCAATCAGGCTGGGTTCATGTGGCCGGAGGGATGGTTGGGGAACGACAGGCCGGGTTCGGCCGTAGTCCTGATGGGAACTGAACGTGAAAATGCTGATTGCCGCCACCTTCCTCGCCGCCGCAGTCACCGCGGCTGCCCCCGCTGCCGCCCAGCGCGGCAATGACCGCGATTTTGGCGGCTGGGGCGGCGGTGCCTACCAGAGCGCGCAGAGCGTTGACCAGATGAAGCGCTCTCTGGCGAATGACGGCTATCGTGCCTATCGCAGCATCAGGCTGGATGGGCGGCAGTATGACCTGTGGTCGAATGCCGGGTCGCGCAATCCGTGCGTCGGTTTCACATCCTACAATAGCCGCGTCACCGATGTGCGCGGCTTCGCCGAGAGCGAATGCGGTCTGGTGAGCGGCGGGCGCCGCGGCATCGACGAGGACGACCTGCGCGGCCTGCGCGTGGCCGATGCCCAGCGCAACCTGCGCGAGTATGGCTATACCAACACGCGCAATGTCCGCATCGACGGCATGCAATGGGATCTCTGGCAGAGCAGCCGTGGCGGAGATTGCGTCGGGTTTACCTCGTACAATGGACGGGTGACGGACACGCGCTCCTTCCGCGGCAATGAGTGCGAGGGCTTCGGTATTCCCGGCAGTGGGCGCATCGACGCGCGCGACCTGCCGGGCCTGAGCGTTGACCAGGCCAAGCGAGCGCTGGCGAATGCGGGCTTCCGGGGTGCCGGCAGCTTTCGCGATCGTGGGCAGCAGTGGGATCTTTTCTACAACGACACCGGTCGCCGCGGACGCTGCGTTGGGTTCACCTCGTACAACAGCCGCGTGACCGAGGCCGACGAGTTCGATGCGCGCGATTGCCGCTAGCTCAGGCCATCATCTTCCGAAGCATTTCGAGCGCCGTCGCGATGGTTTCGCGACGGATGCGCTCGCGTCCGATATCGCCGTAGCGCATGGCCTGGTGGAAGATCGGCTTGTTCTCGCGGGCGACGGCGAGGTGGACAAGGCCGACGGGCTTGAGCGGCGTGCCGCCGCCGGGGCCTGCAACGCCGGTGACAGCGACAGCCAGATTGGCGCGGGACTGTTCGAGCGCGCCTTCCGCCATCATGCGGGCGACGGGCTCCGACACCGCGCCGGCATCGGCGATGAGATCGCCGGGGACGTTCAGCATCTCTTCCTTGGCGCGGTTGGAATAGACGATGAAGCCGCGCTCGACTGTGGCGGATGAGCCGGGGATTTCAGTCAGCAGACCAGCGATAAGCCCGCCGGTGCAGCTTTCCGCCGTGGCGATCTTGAGACGCTTCTGCTGCGCCTCGTCGAGCGTGAGGCGGGCGAGCATGAGGAGGTTTTCGTCAAACATGGTGGGCTCCAGGTCAGTAATGGTAGCCTCGCCGCTGGTTGCTGTCGCGGCCCATCTCAGGAGACTGCTGCTGACAGCCGAACGCCGATGATCGCAAGCACGACAAGAGCCATCAGCCCGCCGGCCACGACGTTGGCGATGCGGCCTTTGCTCCAGAAGGCGATGACGGCTGCGACTATACCCGGAATGTGGAGCAGGCCGACCAGTCCGAACACAGGTTGACCGGCAAACAAGGGGCCGTCGAACCACATCGCCAGCAGATAGACGAACATGGCTACGGCGAACGGCTTTCTCGCGCGCGCGAACTGCTCAATGAGGTCTATCTGCCCCGTATCTGGGCGGTCGCGTGCAATCACGCCCACCGCGAGGCCGAGAAATACAGGGGCGATCAAGACATAGAGAAACGATGCGCAGTTCCAGTTGAGACTGCTAAGGTTCCGCACTGCCCACCAGTGATTGACCAAAGCGAGCAAGAGTCCGCCAATCCACAGCGAATGCGGCAGATGCCAGCGAACTCGGTGTCGGGATTTGAGAAGCCAGGAAAGTCCGTCGAGCAAGTGACCCAGGCTTATCGCCAGGATCATCTAGATCATTACGGTAACGAATTCGAAGAGAGTCATCCTTGTCTTGCGCCCCCGAGCAAGTCCCTCATCGGCTCAGCAACACGCTCGCCTGCGCGGCGATGCCTTCCTCGCGGCCGACGAAGCCCAGCTTCTCTGTCGTCGTCGCTTTCACGCTGACCGCGTCGAGCGCAACGCCCATGGCTTCCGCGGTGGCGTGGCGCATGGCCTCGCGGTGGGGGGCGATCTTCGGGCGCTCGGCGAGAATGGTGACGTCGGCGTTGGCGATGTGGTAGCCGCGGTCGTTCGCGAGCTTCACGGCGTGCTGGAGGAATTTCAGCGACGCGGCGCCTTTCCATTGTGGGTCGGAGGGCGGGAAGTGGTCGCCGATGTCGCCGAGGGCGAGGGCGCCGAGGATGGCGTCGGTGAGGGCGTGCCAGGCGGCGTCGGCGTCGGAGTGGCCTTCGAGCCTTTTCGTGTGCGGGATGCGGACGCCGCAGAGGATGACGGCGTCGCCGGGCTCGAAGCCGTGGACGTCGAAGCCTGTTCCGACGCGGAGTGTTGGTGAGCCAATCAGCTTTTCGGCCAGGGCGAAGTCCTCCGGATAGGTGACCTTCATAAGTGCCTGCCTGCCGGCGATCAGCGTGATCTTCGCGCCTGTGCCTTCGAGAAGGGCGAGGTCGTCGACGGCGCTGGCCGGGGCCGCAGCGTAGGCGCTTGTGATGGTCTGCCAGCGGAAGGCTTGCGGGGTCTGGACGCGCACGAGGCCTTCGCGATCGACGGTCTGGAGGGTGCCGGTGCGCTTCAGGGCGTCGGTGACGGGCAGGGCGGGGCAGGCTGCGTCGGCATCGGCGAGGGCGGCGAGGAGTTCTTCGATCACATCCAGCGTCAGGCCGGGACGTGCCGCGTCGTGGATCACGACGTGATCGGGGTGGATAGGGTCGAGGACATCCAGCCCGGCGCGGACAGAATCGGTTCGCGTCGCGCCCCCTGCGACGACATGGATGTTCCAGCCGTGGGGCAGCATGGTCCGGGCACGGTGCTGTTCCGCGGCCGGAACGACCACGGCAATCGCGGCAATTTTATTGCACCGCAGCAGAGCCTCGACGCTCCAGACGAGCATGGGCTTGCCGGAAAGCTTCTGGAACTGCTTGGGCTGTGCGCCCCCTAGCCGTGAGCCGTAACCGGCCGCGACGATGATTGCCGCCGCCTTCAGGGCCAAATGCGCCTCTTGATTGTGCATTCTTGACGCCTTTGCGTGGAAGGGATCTAAGTATAGGGTTCGAATTGCCCAACAATTAGGCAACTATAGAACGATCTCGGAGACTGTGTCGTGTTCAGCGTAGGCGATGTCCAGATAGCTGCGCCGGTATTCCTGGCACCGATGTCCGGCGTCACTGATGCTCCCGCACGAACCGAAGCCGACCGGTTTGGCGCTCCAGCGGTGGTCACGGAAATGGTGGCAGGCGCTGAGCTGGCGCGCGAGCATGTGGACTTCGTTCGCCGCGCTGCGCCGCACAATGGGTCGGGTCCCTTCATTATCCAGCTCGCAGGTCGCGAGCCTGAGTGGATGCGGATCGGCGCCGAGCTGAGCGAATCCGCGGGCGCAGACATTATCGACATCAACATGGGCTGCCCGGCCAAAAAGGTCACGGGCGGACAGTCGGGCTGCGCCCTGATGCGCGAGCCCGAGCTGGCGCGGCGGCTGATCGCCGGGACGGTTGCGGGCACGAAACGCCCTGTGACGGTAAAGATGCGGTTGGGGTGGGACGACTCGTCTCTCAACGCGCCGGAGATCGCGCGCATCGCTGAAGGCGAGGGTGCACAGATGGTGACGGTGCATGGTCGGACACGCCAGCAGTTCTATGAAGGCTGCGCAAACTGGGCGCGTATCGCGGCGGTGGTGGAGAGCGTCCGACTGCCGGTGATCGCCAATGGAGACATTGTCGATAGCCGCACCGGCGCCGAAGCCTTGCGGCAGTCAGGCGCCGCTGGTGTGATGATCGGGCGGGGCGCGACGGGGCGGCCGTGGCGGCTCGCCGAGATTTCGCACGCGCTGTTTGGAACGCCGTATGAGCCGCCGACGCCGAAGCAGAAACTGGCCTCGATGCAAGCGCAGATCGAGGCGTCTGTGGCGCTGTATGGCGAGCGGTTGGGCGTTCGCGTCGTGCGCAAGCACGTCGCGGCCTTCGTCGATGCCTGGTGCGAGGATCATGCGCTGCCGCCGATGGCGGAGAAGCGCGTGGCGCTGTGCAGGCTGGATGATCTGGCGGCTTTGCAGGACGGGCTGGCGCGGGCGCTGTCCGACATGAGGGTGGCAGCATGACGGTGACGCAGGATGGCTCCGCGCTGGCGCTGCGGGTGCTCGATGCCATGCCCTTCGCCGTCATCGGGCTCACGCGGCGCGAGACGGTGAGCTTCGTCAATCCGGCGGCGGAGACCATGCTGCAGCGTTCATCGGCGCTGGTGCGCGGCCGGCCGTTGACGGAACTGCTGCCGGAAGATTCGCCGCTGATGGACTTCATACAGCGTGCGCGGCGCGAGGGCGGGGTGATGTCGGCGCGATCGATCCGTATCGCCAGCCCGCACATTGCGCCGGTGGACATGGACGTGACGGCCTCCCCCGATGGCGAGGATGGCGGTCTGGTTCTGACCCTGATGCCGATACGGCAGGTGCAGGACGAGTCCAAGAACGCGGAAGTGAATGCGTTTGCGCAGATCGCGCGGATGCTGGGGCACGAGGTGAAGAACCCGCTTGCCGGGATTGTCGGGGCTGCGCAGCTGCTGGCGCGGCAGGCGCGTGATGACCAACAGGCGCTGCTGACGCTGATCCGGGAAGAGGGCGGGCGAATAACGCGTATTGTTGATCGCTTCACGGCATTCGAGACGTTCTTCGCGCCGCGGGCGCGGATCACCAACGTGCATATCGTGCTCGACAGCGTGATCGACCTGGCGAGGGCGAGTTTTGGCGCCAATACGCGGTTCGACCTGCAGTATGATCCTTCGCTTCCGGAGATCGAGGTCGATCCCGATCACCTGCATGAGGCGGCGCTCAACCTCGTGAAGAATGCGGTGGAGGCGGCGAGCACGCCTTCGCGGCAGGCGCGGGTTTCTATCTCGACGCGCTATCGCGCAGGCTTTCGCTTTGCTGGGCGAGATGGTCCGCGCGCGCGCGGGGCCCTCGAGATTTCGGTGACCGACAACGGGCCGGGCGTGCCTGAGCAGACCGTGCCTCGCGTGTTCGAGCCCTTCTTCACAACCAAGGCAGGCGGCGCAGGCATCGGCCTCGCTGTCGTCGCTGAGATCATGCAAGCGCACGGTGGCTTTGTCGTTCTGGACAACAGCGTGAGCGGTGCCTCCCTGCGCCTGCTCTTTCCGATAGCGCGTCAAAAAGGAGCGGCCAAATGAGCGGTCCGACAATTTTGGTCGCCGACGATGACGCGAGCGTCAGGCTCGTCATCAGCCAGACGCTGGCGCAGGAGGGCTATCACGTCAGGGCGACCAACACGATGTCGGCGCTGTGGCGATGGATCCAGGCAGGCGAGGGCGATCTGCTGATCACTGATGTTTACATGCCGGATGAATCCATCTTCGACCTGCTGCCGCAGATACGGCGGACGCGGCCGGAGCTGCCGATCATCGTGATCTCGGCGCAATCCACCGTGCTGACAGCTGCCTTGGCCTCGGACCATGGCGCCTACGACTATCTGCCGAAGCCGTTCGATATCGACAAGCTCGCCGAGACCGTGCGTCGCGCGCTGCAGAAGAAGCCGACGCGCGGACAGGAGCCTACAGGTCGCCGCGCCGAGAAGGATGAGGCGCTTCCGCTGATCGGCCGGTCGAAACCGATGCAGTCGGTCTATCGCGTCATCGCGCGGATCATGAACAATGACCTGACCGTGCTGATCGAGGGCGAGAGCGGAACGGGCAAGGACCGTGCGGCCCGGGCGATCCATCAACTTGGCAAGCGCAAGATCGGTCCGTTCGTAGCGGTAAGCCTTGCAGCGTTGCAACGCGATCAGGTCGAGGATGAGCTGTTCGGCGGCGGGCGCGACAGCAACGGGAAGCGGCGCGGCAAGGTCAGTGAGGCGGATGGCGGGACGCTGTGCCTTGATGAAGTCGGCGACATGCCGCTTGAGGCGCAGACACGTCTTGTGCGCTTCCTGCAGGACGGACGGTTCGCGACGTCGGGTGACGACCTTGATGTTCGGATCGTTGCTTCGACCAAGCATGACCTGCGCGCACTCGTGGATCAGGGGCTCTTCCGCGAGGACCTCTACTACCGGCTGAACGTGGTCTCGCTGCAACTGCCGCCGCTGCGTGAGCGCAAGGAAGACATTCCGGATCTGGCGTCAGCCTTCCTTGTGCGGGCGAAGAAGGAGGGGCTGCCCGAGAAGCAGCTCGACAAGAGCGCGTATGATCTGCTGGTTGCTTATGACTGGCCCGGAAACGTGCGTGAGCTGGAGAACGTCATCCGCCGCTTGTCGGCCCTTAGCCCGGAGCCGGTGATTTCGGCGCGCGAAGTGGAGCGCGAGCTACGGTCAAACACGCGCACAGTGGCCGGGGAGCGGGAGTTCGAGCAGGAGATCGAGGCGCTGCTGTCGCGGCACTTTATCTCGGCGCTGTCGGCTGACCCCGAGAAGGATCCGGATGGCGGGCAGATCTACCAGAATGTCATCGAGCAGGTGGAGCGTCCGCTGATCAAGCTGGCGCTGGCGGCGACCAACGGAAACAAAGTGCGGGCGGCGGCGCTACTCGGGCTGAACCGAAATACGCTCCGATCGAAGATCAACGGGCTCGGTGTGGCCGAGGGCGATTGAATTCGCGCTTCGCGCGAGTTCCTGCGCATAAAGCAGTTGGACGACCCGAAATCTGTTGCTCCCGCGCATCAGGGTGTGCTTTGCCTGTCACACTGTGTTGCTCAGCCGCCGCACTCTTTGCAAACGCGGCAGGCGCACAGGGTGATTGTGCGCCCAGTTGAAGAGCCGCCCCGGGGGTCGTGAGGGGGCGGTCGATCAGCTTGGCCTTTGGGTAGGGTTGATGCCAGACACGGCACCTGCGGCGAAAGATGCGAGGGTCCGGCTCGGCCGGGCGGCCTCGAACATGTTCAAGCTGTTGTTCGGCCTGTCCGTCGTTATCGCTGCCGGGGCCACCTACCTTGCCGTTACAGATACGAGCCCGAGCGCTGCGGGGCAGCCTGGGCTGTTCTGGCTGCTGATCGCCAACCTGGTCCTGATCGCCGGAGTCGCCACGGTTCTGGGCGTGCGTGTCTATTTGCTGGTGCGCGAGAACCGAGAGACGAACGGCGGCGCGCGCCTGCGCCTGCGGATCATCTTGCTGTTCTCATTGACGGCGGCCATTCCGACAATTCTGGTCGCCGGATTCCTGGCCGTGGCGATCAACCGCTCGGTGGATGGCTGGTTCAGCCGGCCTGTGACCAACATCGTGCAGGGCGGCAAGGATGCAGCGCGCGCAGCGATGGACGACCTGAGACTGGAAGTCGAGCGCGAGGCCAAGAGCATCCATAGCGACATCGCCGCGTCGACGCCGCCATCGGACGGATCGCAGCCGCCAATCAATGATCTGGCCAGCTACATGCAGCAACGGCAGGCGCTGCGCGGCGTGTTCGGGCGTGTGCAGGGGTTCGACGGTACGGGTGCCTCGCTGTTTGAGTCCGCTGATCTCGATGGTGATGCGCCGCCGGTGAAGCCTCCGACGACGAGTGACTGGGAGGCGGCGCGCAGCGGGTCAATCAACGTTCGCGAGGAGGCCGATGGCTCCATCCGCGCCTTCTTCAAAGTGCCGCTGTTCAACGACGTCTATGTGCAGGCCTCGCGCCTTATTCCGGCGCCGGTGATGGAGAGGTTTGCGCAGGCGGATGCGTCGAACAGGGCATTCGAGGAGGCGCAGGCGCGGCGGCAAGTGCTGAGCACGGTGCTGGTGTTGAGCTATGTCGAGGCGGCGGCGCTGATGCTGTTGGGAACTGCATGGCTCGGCATGACGGCGGCGGCGCGGATCGCCTTGCCGATCGGAGCGCTGGCGGGCGCTGCGCGGGCGGTGCGCGATGGAGATCTGTCGGTGCGGCTGCTGCGGCCGCAGGTGCGTGACGAGATTGCAGACCTGGCAGACGCCTTCAACGAGATGACGGACAGGCAGGCGCGTCAGACGAGCGCGCTCGACAGGGCCAGGATCGATGCGGAGACGCGCTCGGCCTTCATCGAGGCGGTGCTGTCCGGGGTCGAGGCCGGGGTGGTCAGGATTGATGGCGACCTTCATGTGACGATTGCGAACGCGTCAGCGCAGTCGCTGCTCGGGTTTGCGCACCGGCCGGGTAGCGAGACGCCGCTGGCGGAGATCGCGCCGGAATTCGTGTCGGCCGCGCGGCGCGCGATCGAGACAGGGCAGTCGGTGGATACGAGTTTCAAGCGGCCGTCGGACAACGGCACGCTGCACCTGCAGGTGCGGGCCGCGCCCGAAGCAGATGGCGCGGGTGCCGTCATCACCTTCCACGACACCACGCGGCTTGTGTTGGGCCAGCGCCAGGCGGCATGGCGCGATGTGGCGCGGCGGATCGCGCACGAAATCCGCAACCCGCTGACGCCGATCCAGCTTGCGGCGGAGCGGCTTAAGCGCCGGTTCGCCAGCCAGATCACCACAGACCGCGAGACGTTCGAGCGGTGTACCGACACGATCACACGGCAGGTGGCGGACATCGGCCGGATGGTTGAGGAGTTTTCGGGCTTTGCGCGCATGCCGAAGCCGACATTCGGAAAATTCGGACTGGTCGACATGGTCGAGTCGGTCGCCTTCTCGCAGCGGATGTCGACGCCATCCATTGCCGTCACGGTGACGGCGCCGCCGCATCCGGTTGAGGTGCTGGGCGACGAGCGGATGCTTGCGCAGGCGCTGACCAATATCGTGAAGAATGCAGCGGAGGCAGTGGACCGTCAGATCGAGGCCGGCGGACTGAGCAAGGGGTCGGTCGCGATCGACGTGTTCACCGACGTCGATGAGGTGCAGCTGACGATACGCGACAATGGTCCCGGGTTTCCAGTGGCCGATCGCGAACGGCTTCTGGAACCTTATGTCACGACGCGCAAGAATGGCGTCGGCCTTGGCCTCGCCATCGTGACGCGCATCATCGAAGATCATGGCGGACGAATCTGGCTCGGCGACAACGAGCTGGCCGCCAATGGCGCGCGGGTCGATATCCGCATGCCAATGCAGCCCAGTCCCGTTGAAGAATCCATGGCCCTGTCCGGCGAAGGAGTTGCGTAATGAGTGCCGAAATTCTTGTGGTCGACGACGAAGCCGATATCCGCGAACTCGTGGCCGGCATCCTGCAGGATGAGGGGTATGTGGTGCGAACGGCGGGCAACTCCGCTGACACGCTGGCGGCAGTGCGCGCGCGGGCGCCCCGGCTGGTGGTGCTGGATGTCTGGCTGAAGGGATCAGAGCTCGACGGGCTCGGTATCCTGTCGATCCTGAAGGAGATGGATCCGTTCCTGCCTGTCGTTGTGATCTCCGGCCACGGCACGGTCGAGACGGCGGTCGAGGCGATCCGCCGTGGGGCGTATGATTATCTCGAAAAGCCGTTCAAGTCCGAGAAGCTTATCGTGACGGTGCAGCGCGCGCTGGAGAACGCGGCGCTGAAGCGGGAGAATTCGCGTCTGATGGCGCGGTCGGCGTCGTCGCACGAGCTGGTGGGTCGTTCGAGCGCGATGGCGCAGCTTGCGAACTCCGTCGACAAGGTTGCGGCGACCAACAGCCGGATCATGATCTCGGGGCCGCCGGGCTCGGGCAAGGACCTGGTGGCGCGCCTGATCCACGATCGGTCGAACAGGGCCAGCGGGCCGTTCGTGGTTATCAACACGGCGTCGCTGGATCCCGAGCGCATCGAGGCGGAGCTGTTTGGCGAAGAGACCGGCAACGGCAAGGCGCCGAAGATCGGGCTTTTCGAGCAGGCGCATGCGGGCACGGTTCTGCTCGATGAGATCTCTGACATGCCGCTGGCTGTGCAGAGCCGTATCCTGCGCGTGCTGGTCGACCAGCGGTTCAAGCGCCGCAACGGGCAGGACGATGTGTCGGTGGATGTCCGCGTGATCTCGACGACGGCGCGCGACCTGCGGGCGGAGATCGCGGCGGGGCGGTTCCGTGAAGATCTCTACTATCGCCTGAACGTGGTGCCGGTGGATGTGCCGGCGCTCGATCGTCGCCGCGAGGATATCCCGGACCTTGTGCGCTACTTCATCCAGCGCGTGGCGGATGCCACGGGGCTGCAGCCGCGTCCGTTTGCGGACGAGGCGATTGCGGTTCTGCAGGCGAGCGAGTGGCCCGGCAATGTGCGCCAGCTCCGCAATGTGGTTGAGCGGTTGCTCATCCTGACCAATGGCGAGCCGGCTGGACCGATCACGGCGGAACACCTGCCAAGCGATTCGAAGGGCGGCAGCGCATCGGCAGCCGGGTCGATGCAGATGATCTCCATGTCCCTGCGTGATGCGCGGGAGCATTTCGAGCGGGAGTACCTCTCGATGCAGATCACCCGTTTTGGGGGCAACGTGTCGCGGACGGCAGCCTTCATCGGTATGGAACGCTCGGCGCTGCACCGGAAGCTGAAGGGGCTGGGCGTTGATACCAGTCTGGGCCTCAAGGAACCGCAGGGCTGACGTTCGGCCAAGTCAGTAATGACCATTCTTCGCGACGCTGCACCCACGGGCGGCACCGCTTGCGTGTGACAATGCGGGAGGCTGAAATCGGCACCGGATGACGTGAGACGGGCAAGCCATTGCTCATTGCGCGCCTGAAAGGCTAAACGTTCTGCAAGGCCCCAGCAAAGAAGGCTCGCGACATCCATGTCGGCTGACAAAAAACAGAACCTGCAGGACATTTTCCTCAACGCCGTGCGGAAGGGCAAGACACCCCTGACCGTGTTCCTTGTGAACGGCGTCAAGCTCCAGGGCATTGTGACCTGGTTCGACAATTTCTGCGTGCTGCTCAAAGGTGAAGGGCGCCCGCCGCAGCTGGTGTACAAGCACGCCATCTCGACCATCGCGCCGAACGCGCCGGTCAATCTCTTCGAGAATGAAGACGAGGAATGATTGCCAAGAGAGCTGATAGACCGTCGGCCGCCAGAAGAGACTGCCGCGGTTGTTCTGCCCATCATTGGCGGGGCAGATGTTGCGCGTTCCCGCCTTGAAGAGAGCATGGGTCTCGCCGAGGCGCTTGGCGTAAATCTGGCGTTCGCCGAACAGCTGAATGTTCGCGAACCTCATCCGGCGCGGCTGCTTGGATCAGGCCAGCTCGATGCGCTGGCGGAGCGGTTTCGCGACGAGGGTGTGACGCTGTTCATCGTCGATGGCGCTTTGACGCCGGTGCAGCAGCGCAATCTTGAAACGGAACTCAAGCTCAAGGTCGTGGACCGGACCGGGCTGATCCTCGAGATCTTCGGATTGCGCGCGCGCACGGCCGAAGGCCGGCTGCAGGTGGAGATGGCGCGGTCGCTGTATGAGCGCTCGCGGCTGGTGCGGACGTGGACACACCTTGAGCGTCAGCGCGGCGGCTTCGGCTTTCTCGGTGGTCCTGGCGAAAGCCAGCTGGAGACCGACAGGCGCTTGCTGGACAAACGCATCGCAGGGTTCAAGCGCGAGCTTGAGGATGTGCGCCGCACACGAAGGCTGCAGCGCGAGGGCAGGGCGAAACGCGGCGCGCCGGTGGCGGCGATCGTCGGTTACACCAATGCGGGCAAGTCTACCCTTTTCAACCGGCTGACATCCTCCGACGTGCTGGCGGCTGACATGCCGTTCGCGACGCTCGACCCTACGGCGCGAGAGATTGTGGCGGCGTCGGGCCGGCGCATGGCGCTGGTGGACACGGTCGGGTTCATCACCGACCTGCCGACGACGCTCGTGGCGGCTTTCCGTGCGACTTTGGAAGAGGCGATGGAAGCGGACATGCTGATCCATGTCCGCGATATCGCTCATGCGGACACCGAGTATCAGTCGAACGACGTCTACGGGATTCTCGAGCAGTTGTCGGAGGAGACGGGGTTGCAGCGGCCGCCTGTGCTTGAGGTGTGGAACAAGGCGGACGCAGCGGCACCTGCTATTCGCGACGTGCTGGCGGCGCGGGCCGAGACGCACAGCCCGCCGGCGCTGCTGGTCTCGGCGCTGACAGGCCAGGGCGTCGACGAACTGCTGTTCCGGATCGAGGGCGTGCTGTTCCGCAACCGGCGTCCGCAGCAGGTAACCATTCCGGCGTCGGACGGGCGGCTGCATGCCTGGCTGCACAACAATTGCGAAGTTTCGGCCGAGATGTTGTCGGGCGATACGGAGCTGACGCTCGATGTGTTCATGACGGATGAGGACGTGGCGCGACTGGTGGCGATGTCGCCGGATGTTCGGGTGGCCAGCGCCTAGTCTCGTAGCGGGATGGTGCTGCCGGGGAGGATTGAACTCCCGACCTCAGCCTTACCAAGGATGCGCTCTACCACTGAGCTACGGCAGCATCCCGCTCAAGGAGGGTCCGCATAACGGAAACCCCTCCCATTGGGAAGGGGAGGTGGTAGACAGGCGATCATGTCGCGGAA
>Ga0163144_10003228_pt1 | contig 37181 bp, 27 predicted proteins | sample OliLak19BULKMAT1_FD_123175 | JGI IMG/M metagenome (GOLD analysis project Ga0163144, IMG submission 123175) | Freshwater microbial mat bacterial communities from Lake Vanda, McMurdo Dry Valleys, Antarctica - Oligotrophic Lake LV.19.BULKMAT1 | ecosystem: Environmental > Aquatic > Freshwater >...
AAAAGTAGTCAGTGAAAACCACTGACTACCTATAGTGTTCTAATCAGCAAGAAGAAAACATGTTGAAACTATAGATGATACATAAATAGTACAATCCATCATACAATTTTCCCAATTTTCAGCATAGATTTCACACCCCTGTGAGCATGCTGTAAGCATTGTCAAATACAATAGCCAACACTCAGAAGTTGTATGAGGATTGGGTTTTGCTGCAATTTCAACGACTCTTTTAGCTGCAGACTCAATAGCCCCTTTGTTATCAGTAATTGTGAGTTCAGCAAACCTACGGATAAGTTCAATTTTATGCAGGTACATTTTCTTCAATTCAGAAGTAAATTCGTCCTTTGAACCATATCCAATACTTTTTAATAATTGGATAAGTTCTGCATCTGTAATTGTTTTCTGGAAATATTTTTGAAAAATTACACCTGATCTTGTGTTTTGGACTTTGCTAATTAAATGATAGGCAGAAATAGATAATTCCTGAAAATCCTTATCTGCAACCAATCGGTCAGTCAAATCATTTGAGGACGAGGAAATGAAGATAGCAGGAAGATTTTTTGCGCTAGCGTTAATAGTAAGGAAAGAAAGTATTAATAATACCCCCCCTGATTAATAATTTTCTCATAAGTGAAAATTTTAGGTTTAAAATACGAAACTTACAATTAAGGTAACCGAATTCTTGAAGCCCTCCTATAACCCGAAAGTGGTATTTTTAAAACAAAACATCCCGGCAGTTCGCCGGGATGTAGAATTAATGGGTACACTTTTTATTTGGTTTTCCGTCCTTGTGCTTATTTAACTGCAACCACCCTGGTTGCCGCAATTCAGGCATTTGTAACAAGTACCACTGCGCATCATGAGATGACCACACACATTACAGGCCGGCGCATCACTCTGCATATTTTTCAGGCCCGCATTCATGGCTTCAGCCCCGCTATCTGTTTTTACGGTATACGCTGTCCGTAGATTCTTAACCGGCTGTAGCGCTACCGTACCTGATGAAGGGGTAACACGAACGCTTGACAACTCAGGGTCTTTTACATATTCCAATGGGTTCGAAGGCACTTCATCCCATTCATCTGCACCGGTATTCATCACTTCTGGCTTGTCCAGGACATGAACCAGGTCTGTACGTCCCAGGTACTCATAGCCCAATACCCGGAAAATAAAGTCAACAATAGACGTAGTTGATTTAATATTCGGATGTTCTACAAACCCGGATGGATCAAATCTTGTGAAGGCGAATTTATCAACAAACTCTTCCAATGGTACACCGTATTGCATCCCGATAGAAATAGAAATAGCGAAACAGTTCATCATACTGCGCATGGTAGCACCTTCCTTCGCCATATCAATAAAGATCTCTCCCAATGTTCCGTCACCGTATTCACCGGTACGGAGGAAGATGGCCTGTCCGTTGATCTTTGCTTTTTGTGTAAAGCCGCGGCGTTTGGCGGGTAATGCACGACGTTCAACGATGCTGGCCAGTTTTCTTTTCAGTTTGGTATCAGGAGAAGCCTGTACTCTTTTCTGTACTTCTTCCAACAGTTCTTCAACGGTTAATTTTCCGAGATCAACAATATTGGATTCCGGTTGCTGGGTATTCATTACTGTTTCTTCTTCCACAGCAGTCGCTTCTTTTTTCTTCTTGTCGCTTTTATTGCTAAGCGGTTGTGATAATTTAGAACCATCGCGGTACAGGGCATTTGCTTTCAGACCCAGCTGCCAGCTCAATAAATACGAGTCAGCAATTTCTTCCACCTTCGCTTCATGGGGCAGGTTGATGGTTTTGGAGATCGCACCACTGATAAAGGGTTGCGTAGCTCCCATCATGCGGATATGGCCATGCGCATGGATATAGCGCTCACCTTTCGCTCCACATTTGTTGGCACAGTCAAAAACGGGCAAATGTTCTTCTTTCAGTAAAGGAGCTCCTTCAAGCATCATGGTTCCGCATACATAATCATTAGCGGCTTCAATTTGATCATCGTTGTAACCCAGGGCTTCCAGCAGGCTCCATTCAAGATCATTGTATTGTTCAGGCGTAAAGCCCAAACGTTGCAGGCACTCTTCTCCCAATGTATATTTATTAAATACAAATCCAATTTCAAAAGCAGTTACTGCAGCTGCATCCAACCGTTTGATTTCATCTGCGATGAAACCTTTTTCACTCAGTGTCTGGTGATTGATAAAAGGAGCGCCGGCAAATGATGCAGACCCGGTCGCATACTTAATGATCGCTTCTGATTCTTTTGCAGAATAACCCAGGTTCTTTAATGCAGCAGGAACTGATTGGTTGATGATCTTGAAATAACCACCACCAGATAATTTTTTGAATTTCACCAGGGCAAAATCCGGCTCTACACCGGTAGTGTCACAATCCATTACAAGACCAATTGTTCCGGTTGGAGCAATGACGGTTGCCTGTGCGTTCCTGTAACCATATTTTTCTCCCATCTCTACTGCATCATCCCATGCTTTGCAGGCAGCTTTCAATAAATAGTCCGGGCAATGCTGTGCTTTTATGCCCATTGGTTTAAGGCTCAGTGCTTCAAATTCATCAGCATCATACGCAGCAAGGCGATGGTTACGCATTACCCGCATCATATGAGCTTTGTTCTCTTCATATCTTGGGAAAGTACCAAGCACCAGGGCCATTTCCGCTGATGTTTTATAAGAAATACCGGTCATGATCGCTGTTATAGCACCGGCAATACCTCTTGCTTCTTCACTGTCGTACGGAATACCGCTAACCATCAGCATTGTTCCAAGGTTAGCATAACCTAATCCGAGTGTCCGGTACTCATAACTCAGTTGCGCCACTTCTTTAGAAGGGAACTGTGCCATCAATACAGATACTTCCAATACAACGGTCCACAAACGGCAGTTGTATTCATATCCTTCTACATCAAACTGGTTGTTGGTAGTATCAAAGAATTTCATCAGGTTGGCTGATGCAAGATTACAAGCCGTATTATCCAGGAACATGTACTCGCTGCAGGGATTGGAAGCCCTTATTTCGCCACCTTCGGGGCAGGTATGCCATTCGTTGATGGTTGTGTTATATTGTGTTCCGGGGTCAGCACAACGCCAGGCCGCATAGGATATCTGGTTCCACAATTCTCTTGCAGGAATTTTTTTCATAACCCGTCCATCCATTCTTCCTTTTAATTCCCAATCGCCATCCTCTTCCAATACTTTGAAGAACGAGTTGGGAATACGGATAGAGTTATTGGAATTTTGTCCGCTGACTGTTCTGTATGCTTCGTCCTCGTAGCCAGAAGGATAACCCGCAGCGATCAGGGCACCTACTTTCTTTTCTTCTTCTACTTTCCAGTTGATGAAGTCAACGATCTCAGGGTGATCCAAATCCAAACAAACCATTTTAGCAGCACGACGTGTCGTTCCGCCTGATTTGATGGCGCCAGCAGCCCTGTCACCGATCTTTAAGAAGCTCATAAGGCCGGAGGAAGTTCCCCCACCACTTAATTTTTCACCGGCACCACGCAGGTTAGAATAGTTGGTACCAACGCCGGAACCATATTTGAAGATTCTGGCTTCCCGCACCCAAAGGTCCATGATACCACCTTCATTCACCAGGTCATCATTCACACTCAGGATAAAGCAGGCATGCGGCTGAGGACGCTCATAGGCGTTCTGTGATTTTTTTAATTGGCCATCCGTTTGGTCCACATAATAATGACCCTGTGGCTTACCTGCAATACCATAGCTCTCATATAAACCGGTATTGAACCATTGTGGTGAATTAGGCACACACATTTGATTGAGTATAGAATACACTAACTCTTCATAAAAAACCTGTGCATCAGCTTCTCCGGCAAAATAACCATAACGTTCACCCCAAACTCTCCAGCAATTGGCAAGACGATGAGCTACTTGTTTAGCAGACGTTTCTCTTCCTAAACTTCCATCGGGTTGAGGAACACCGGCTTTACGAAAATATTTTTGGGCAAGAATATCAGTAGCGATCTGGCTCCATTGTTTCGGTACTTCTACATTGTTCATCTCGAAGACTACTTCACCACTCGGGTTTCGGATCACCGACGTTCGGTAATCATATTCAAACATATCAAATACAGGGACGTCGTCACGGGTGAAGCGACGGGAAAACTGCAAGCCGCTTTTTGCGGATGCTTTGGTTTTGGTAGCCATAACTAAAAAGAATTTCTAACGGGTTAAGTAACTGTAACTGGTAACGTCCTTCGAAAATATTTTTAATTATTCCTAATTCATAGCTAGAGATATTCACATAATGTGGATAAGCGATGCCGGGTTTGCCCCAATGCAAGCCTGTGCTGGTTCAGATGACTTCTTCACAGTGGGTAAAGCTTTTACTGATAAAAAAGTTTTGGAAAATCAGTCCGGGTACACTAAGAAATTCATATTCCCTTAACATTGGTTTAAAACGCAAAAGGGGCAAGGGTTTTTACGTTTTCATGGCTTGTAACAGTTGATTTTGCCCGCTTTTTTTAAGACCTCCGTCGGAAAGCCTTTACAGCGAAGGGTTACAGTTGTTGAAGGATTATGAAAAAAAGTATGTATGAAAAATCACCTGGATTTTCGTTTATACCTGACGTAAGCAATGCTTGCGGGAAAACAACAAACCTGTTTTGATTTTTATTGATTCTGGCTACGGCAACAGGCGATTCGTTGATGCCCTGAATACTTAGCTTCCGGGAAGGGCTGTACGAAAGCTGGTAACGAGCCTGGTGAGCAAGGTATTTTGCATCCGGATTGCCTTCAGGATCGTATGTTTTGTAGCTGTTCTGCCGGCCAATCATAAAAATGTATTATATCCACCTGTTATTGTTTTTAGAGGGGAATCACAAGTGTTTTCTGCGAAAAAAAGCTATTTGCTTTTCAAGTGGGCAATACGGGAAGTTTTTCGCATTTTTGCAGTAATCAACCAGTACCGGATGAAGTCAACTATTTATAACGCATTGGCCGATAAGAAGAAACAGGGGAAGAAATCCTTTGCGGTGCTTATAGACCCCGATAAGGTCAATACAGCGGTGCTGGATGAACTGATCGAGCTTTCCACGGCTGCCAAAGTGGATTACCTGCTGGTTGGCGGCAGCCTTGTTATCTCCAATCACCTCGACGAATGTGTGCAGCATATCAAGCAAAACTGTGATATCCCGGTCATCCTTTTTCCGGGCAGCCCCTCACAGGTGAGCAAGTATGCAGATGCGTTACTATATCTCTCCCTGATTTCTGGTCGCAATCCGGAACTACTGATCGGTCAGCATGTGGTATCAGCCCCCTTTGTTAAGCTGAGTGGTCTGGAAATAATGCCTACCGGCTATATCGTAGTGGATGGTGGTGCACCTACCACCGTTTCCTATATCAGTAATGCAGCTCCTGTACCAGCCGATAAGAATGAGATCGCTATGTGTACGGCTATGGCGGGTGAAATGCTGGGTATGAAATTGATCTATATGGATGCAGGCAGTGGCGCCAAACGACCTATCACTGAAAGCATGATCGAAGCTGTGGCCAAACATATTGAAGCTCCCCTGATCGTTGGTGGGGGTATTCTACAACCGGAAAAAGCCTACCTAAATTGTAAAGCCGGTGCCGATGTAATCGTTGTTGGTAATGCAATTGAGAAAGATGCTTCGCTGATTAAAGATATGAGTGATGCTGTGCATTCGGTTCCGGTACAAATTTAAATAAGTTTCTTCTCAACGGCCAGCTTAATCAAACAGGCTGTATTCTTCACATTCAGTTTTGCGAGTAAATTTTTACGGTGACTGTCCACAGTGAATGAACTCAAAAATATTTTTTCCGCAATCTGCGGATTGGTATAGCCTTCAGCAATCAATCCTAATATTTCTTTTTCCCGCGGTGATAGTTCCGGCAATTGATCAGCAGAAGATTTCTGGTACTCCTTCAAAGCCTCCCCTGCCTCTCCACTAAAAAAAATATTGCCTTTACTAACAGTATGGATTGCTTTCAGTAACTCTTCTTTAGAAGAATTCTTTAATATATAACCCGATGCCCCGTTTTCCATCATCTTTTTAATATACAGTCCCTGATTGAATGTGCTTAAACCCAGAATAAAAATACCCGGATACTTTTCTTTCATTATGGAACACAGTTCAACACCATCCATGCCGGGCATACTAATATCCATCAACACTACATCTGCAGTATTGCTTACAAAAAAACCAAGACAAGACGTTGCATTCATGGCCTGTCCTGCCCATTCAATATCTTTTTCGTTTAGCAATAAAGAATGAATGCCTTCTATCACTACCGGATGATCATCTACAATAAATACACGAATCATAATTATACCTTGAATTCTATATTTACTAATGTTCCTTTTCCCAGTTCGGAATGAATATCCAGTTGCCCTTTCAGGTAATCAACTCTGCTTCGTACGTTTGCAATTCCGGCACCGTCTTTATTTTCCGGCAGGTTCATATTAAATCCTTTGCCATTATCCTCCACTACCACATTCAGGCGGTTACCTTCTCTTATCAATTGTACAAAACTTTCAGTAGCGGCGGCATGTTTCATGGTATTATTCAACAACTCCTGAATGATACGGTAAATAATAATTTCAACTGATTTATCCAATCTTGCCTCCATTCCAAGTGACTGGTACTTTACTGTCAGTAATTTAGTGGTGTTGATAATATTGCAATATTCTTTTACGGCTTCATCCAATCCAAATCTGGTGAGCATTTCCGGCATCATATTATGCGCCACCCTGCGAAGTTCTTTGATAGAAGTATCGATCATATCCAATGACCTTTCAAAAACAATCATGTTATCCGGGGTCATTACTAAATTGTCTTTCATATTACTTATTGAAAATTTTACACCTGATAATAAACCGCCCAACCCGTCATGTAAGTCTTTTGCAAGGCGGCTTCTTTCTTCTTCCTGGCCTTTCAGCATAGAATCAACAGCTACTAATTGCTTGTCTTTTTCAAGTTCCCGAATTTGTTGTTGTTGCAATTGGTCCTGTTGCCTGGCCAGTTTCTGTCGCTGACTAAAGTTTCTGAACCCAACAAATCCTAATATCAGCAATCCTGCAATAGATCCGAATAAAATATAATTAATAGTAGATTTTCTGCTGATAGATAACTTCTGCAGCTCTTTCTCTTTTTGCAATTGTAAAATTTTCAACTCTTTTATTTTTGTCTCATATTTTGCTTCTAATCCGCTAACCTGTTTCTGTTTGCCTTCAATATTCAGGCTGTCATTAATCACATTATAATTCTTTAATAGCTTTAAAGCTTCCGCCTGATTATTATTTTTTTCTTCCAGCTCACTAAGGCTTTTTAATGAATGCATTTCTATCTGTAGTACCCCTAACTCTTTCGCCATTGCGATAGACTTACTAATCTTAATTTTTGCTTTTTGATAGTTACCGGAAATAGAATACGCTTCCCCCAGCCGCTGGTGTGCCGCGGCAATTTCAAACTGGCTGCCCGATTTTTCAAAATTTGTAATTGCCTTTTCAAAATAGTCAATACTTTTTTTATTATCGTTATTCTTTCCAGCCATTAATTGCCCAAATAAAGAATAAGTTCTGCCAAGTAATACATAATTAGACAATGAGTCAGCAATTTTTTGAGATTCAACAAGGTATTCTTTAACACCCAGGTAATCTTTTAATTCGATTTTTGCTGAAGCCAATGCCACACATGCCATACTTATTTTAAAAGGATCCCTTATCTTTTTGCTTAATGAATAACATTCTTCTGCATAGTGTAATGCCTTTTTTTTATCAATCATAATTGCATGTACACTTGAAAGATTATTATAGATTATCAGCAATAGCCCTTCATCATTTATTTCTTTATAAATTTTTGCAGCTTCCAGATAGTATTCAACTGCTGTTGAATAATCTTCCTGATAATACGCTATAACGCCAAAGCTTTGCTTAATCCGGCCATATAATCTTCTATTCCTTATATCCTTTTCTTTCGCCACCAATTCCAATGCCTCAGTGTAAAACTTAGTACCCTCTTCAAAATCACTTTTTTCAATTGATAGTCCACCTGCCAGACTGTATGACATAGCCAGACCATAGTTAAAGTGCAATTTTTTAGAAAGCTCAATCATTTGCAAAGAATAATCCATTGCTTTTGGGGGATCAGCATATTGATATTTTGCCACAACCTTGTTTAGAAGATTTACTTTACTCGTATCAGGGTTTGATTTTTTTAACGCAACCAATAAACTGTCTAATTGCTTGTCCTGTGCAAACGCACCGACCACAGACAAAATAAAAATAACGGATAAAACAAAGTTTTTAAATTGTAGCATTATACTTATTGATTAAATCAGACAGTCTGCTATGGTTCATAAAGGTTGCTTTTATCTCGCACTAAATCAAACAATACTTTTAAAATACCAGTTTCGGGTGAATCTTATCCAGATCTGGTGAATCACTGTTTCGGGTGACTGGAGGAATAAAAAAACCTTCTACATTTGAACCTATATCGTTTTAGAAAGACAAGGAGAAAATCATGAAAAAAGTATCTATTCTAATAGCCAATTCGTTTCTGTTAGTTTTTATAACCCTGCACTCTGCTTTTGCCCAGCCTACTCAGGCAGAAATAGATAAAATGGTAAAGGATGCACAAGCCCTGGCTAAAAAATACAGCAATGAGAGTGCAGTAAAAAAAGCGATAAAAAATCAACCGGACAATAATGGGGTTAAAAATTCTTTATACAGTTCTGATCCCGGTTCTTACGGCAATGTTAACAATTGGAAATTTCCTGCAAAACAAACAGCTCTTCTTGCATCCCTTCCCAAAAAGGTTTTTACGAAAACTGAACTGGTTAATTTTTTAAATGATATTTATTCGCAGCTTTCAAAAAAAATACAGCCCGGCATTACCTCCTCTGTTCAGTCTATTGCAACTAACTATAATAATGATGGCAGTAAAATGGGAGATGCCGCAGTAACGGGCTGGTACACCAATTACAGGGAAGAAGCCTTACTCTTAATTATCAAAGCAGCCAGTAACAGGCCTGATGATGGAATACTGCTGAATAATTGTGCCGCCATTTTAAATATGAGTGGTATTGAACAAAAAGCAATTCCATTGCTCAAATACGTTTTACAATCTTACCCAACCAATGCAATGGTGCTTAATAATCTGGGACAGGCATATGCAGGTCTGGGAGAAACCGATACAGCTATGGTTTACTTGGGCCGCTGTATGAAAATAGAACCAGAACATCCAGAAGCCTGTAACACCGCCGGACAAATTGAGGCAACAAAGGGCCATATAGAAAAAGCAATTGAATATTTTGAAAAGTCAATAAAAAGTGCCTATTCCAAACCAGCACAACTCAAACTCAGGAAAATAAAACAGGGTTCAAAAATTGCCGCATTGGTGAGGCCCCGTGTAAAAATTCCTGAATACTTCAATCTCTTTAAATATGACTTACCTGCCCAATGCACAAGTACAGATAATGCAGCAATATTAGATGCAGAACATAAAGCTTTTAGGGAAATGGCAACTAAGCAGGCACAACAATATGGAGCAAGATATGGAGAAATGGCCCAGAGAGAAATGCAGAAAGGGATGCAGATAATGAATGCAAATGGTGCAGGCCGTGTATTAAAGAAGGATGAATTTATGGCACATCCCTTTTTCGAATTTTGTGAGGTGATGGCCGGAGAATTGCAGACTGAATATAGTAACGATTTGACTGATTTTACTTCAAGAATAACTAAAAAATATACCTCAGACTTTAAAACACTTCAAGATGAATATCTGGATAAACTAAAAATTATAAATACCGGTTTTACAGAAAGAGAGAAAGACTGTGGAGAAGGAAAATCAAATTCTAACTGTCCTACTACAGAAGAAAAATGTACTGCCTATAATAATCTAGCTAATCAATATTTACCAAAGTTTGCTGTCCTTACAGAGGATTGGCAAAAGAAAGGCAGGCAAATATATCAGCAATATTTTGATGAATTGGTTTACTGGCATTATCTCACCTTTCATCCGTTGGGTGATGACAAATTCAAAATGCGGTATTATGAGTATATAATGAAGTATATGGAAATGATGGTTAGCATTTGCCAAACAAAAATTATTAAACCTTGTGAATTTACAGCAACACAAGCTATCAAAGAAAGTAATGTAATAGATGAAGCAGAATGTCCGCTGGAAATTTCAATTCCTTTTATTGTAGGAAAGTTTGAATTGGACTGTGATAAAATTGCTTTCAGTGGCGGAGAGGGTGCTGTCTTCAGCTATGAGAAAAATTTTAAAACAAAACAATCAACGCTCAGTGTAGGAATTGGTGCCGGGTTGGATATCGGAAAAATAAGCGCCGGCCCATTAGAAGCTAAAGTAAGTGTGGGTGTCAGCGAAACATTATTTATAACTTTTGATGGAGATAATAAAGTATCAGATTTTGGTTTAAAAGTTGGGGCAAAAGTTTCTGCCGGTTCCGAGGTAAAAGGAGAAAAAGAAGTGGCCTCTAAAAAATCCGTAGAAGTAAAGAGAGAATTAGCTAAAAAGGAAGCTGGTGTCAGTGCTACGTTTGGTATCAACTCCGGCTGCAATTTTAATGAGGGTCCTTTTAAAGGAATGATTGGGCCAAAGCCAGAAGTACAGTTAAACAAAAACGTAAACATTTATAAACCCGGATAAAAAATTAGAATATGAATAACCTATTTTTTTGTTGGCTGATATTTCAGTTTTCCTTTTTGCCCGCAATTAATCTTGCTGCCCAAAACCCAAAATTGAACAATACATTTAATTTTTCATTCAGTATTGTAATAGACAGTAAGGGTAATGCTTTTGTAACTGGTAAAAATAACAGGATAATAAAAATTTCTCCGCAGGGACAAGCAGAACTGTTTGCAGGCGGCGGTAGAAATAATAAAGATGGTGTAGGAAAAGAAGCTGGTTTTTACGATGCAAAAGGAATCACTATTGATTCAGCCGATAATCTATATGTAGCAGATGGGCCGGCCATCAGAAAAGTTACCCGGGATGGTTTAGTAAGTACCGTAACGGGCAGTAGTATGTCAGGGTACAAAGACGGAAACCGGGCAACTGCCGCTTTTGTTAATCTTGAAAATATTGCGATTGATAATAAAGGAACTATATATGTTACAGATAATGAATATTCAGCCAAGGGCAGTACCGGGTATTACTACATACGGAAGATAACGACAGATGGCAATGTTACAACAGTAACAAATGGAAATGAAGGTGAATTTAAACTCCACTACCCAAGAGGCCTTGCCTGCGATAAAGATGGCAATTTATTTGTCTGTTGTGTAGCAAGTCACTGCATCAGAAAAATTCCACCCAGCGGTATTATTACAACTGTTGCAGGGCAATGCGATAAAACAATACTCAACTCCGTTTATAAAGAAGGTGACGTTAAAACTGCAGTACTAACAAGTCCCAGTGGAATTGCTATTGCAAAAAATGGCGACATCTATATCTCTGATAACCGTCTTAACCGCATTATAAAAATTGCCAATAATAAAGTAACAACAGTAGCGGGTACGGGGAAATTATTATTTTCCGGGAACCCTGGTGGTGCCGCAGAGACCGGTTATGCTGATGGAAAAGCATTAACAAGCAGGTTCGATGCGCCTAATGGTATTGTCTTCGACAGGAATGGGAATTTATTTATCATTGACCGCAGCAGCAGAAACAATAGTTATATCCGTAAACTTTCAACTGATGGAATCGTAACTACATTTTGCAAACATGAATGGAATCCTAAAACAAGTCAATATGAACAAGCAGATTAATAAAAAGGGTTATAATAATTTTGTTATCAGCAGCAGTATTTCATGGCGACTGTTGTTGCGATGCTCCGTTGTACTTTCTGTTTTCATGGCATCATTATTCGTAAACGCATTTGCGCAAACCGAAACATTTGATATTGCCACTTACACAGCACCTAAAGATTTTAAAAAAGATAGTAAACAGGGTGTAGTCAATTATATCAATATCAATGAAACAAAAGGCAGCTTTTGTGTAATTGCCATGTATGCAAGCAAGGCAAGCACCGGTAATGCCCAAAAAGATTTTAACAATGAATGGAAGGAGTTCGTAGTTACCCCTTATAAAGCAGCGCCTAATCCAAAAATAGAAACACAAACAACAGATGGCTGGAAAATTGTAAATGGTACAGCTCCTGTAAAATTAGACGGCACGGATTGTTATATTCTTTTAACCCTTATAAGTGGTTTTGGAAAAACGATGAGTGTTAGAACATCCTTTAATGATGAATCTTATACTGCTGTGCTGAACGCTCTATTTGCAACAATGGAATTAGATAAAACAACAACAGCCGTAGTGAGCAACAAAGCACAGCCTCCTGCGGACAATAATGTAACAACTGCATCAAATTCAAGTGCAGGGAAGTTTGGGTTAATGATATACAATCCACCAGCAGGATGGAGCCATCAGGTATTTGGAGATGGAGTTGTATTTAAACCATCAGACTTACCAGCCAATGAGCATCTGGCCATACAAATAATGCAACCACTTACTGCATCTGGTACTTTAGAACAGGCAATGGCAAAAAGTTATGAAGAAGCAACTATAATGTACAATGGCACTAGCATGTACCAGAGCGATGGAAAATTTAGCAAAAACCCCATAAAGAAATCATTCAACGGCTGGGAATATATCCGTGGTAAAGGTGGCATTAAAGTAAATGACGGAACACAGTTTGGAACTGAATATGGTCTTGAATTATTTGTGATAAAAGTAAATAATCGTTTTGAACGGATAGCCATTTTAGAATCCAGGCCCAAATGCAAACCATCGTATTTAAGTTATTACACTAGTGACAGGATTAGCTACCACAACGCTATTGAAAATCTCTTATTCTCTGTACAGTTTACTGATTTTAAATCGACAGTATTATCAGCAGGATCTATTAATGGCGGAGGATTGCTAGGTATATGGCAAGGCACTATACAGTCAACTGGCGCAGCTACTGGTATAAAATTGGAAGTTTTCGCTCCAGTTTTTTTTGATAACGGTCAGGTTTATTTTGGAAACAAATTTCCGCTACAGGGTTTAGATGCTGTTAACAGCCGTGCACTGGCAGAACTTAATCAGAGGAATTGGGCAACCTACAGCTACAGTAACGGTAGAGGAGTTTTGAAAATGCCTTATGGCGAAATCCCTTTTAGAAAAGAAGGTACTAAACTCATTATTACTAAAAACCAAAGAGATTGGCCTTTCTACAAATTACAATCTGTAGATGGGGCTAGATTTAATGGCACTTATACTATGAGTGAATCGTACGGAAAAATTCCTTCCATCAGTTTTACTACCGATGGAAAATTTACAGATAAAGGAGCTCTAAATGTTTTGTGCCATGAATATGTTGATTGTGTAAATCCCGCCATTAACCCCGGCTCTGGCACCTATGAAGTAAAAAACTATACTGTTCATTTTAATTATAGCGATGGAAGAAAAATAAAAATTGCTTTTCCCTGCAATGGATATGATATAAGAAATCCTTCTCCATCTGTTTTGCAAATGAGTTATAATGAAGATAAACTCACTAAACAATAAGCACAATTATAAAAAAATAAAAAATGAAAAAACTATCAATAATTCTCACTACCTCTCTGTTACTAATAATATCCTGTAAAAAAAATGATACAGGTGAGCCACAACCACCAAAAAAAACTGATGTATATGTGGCTGGTCTTGATGGAGACGGTAATACATACACTGCCAAAGTATGGAAAAATGGCATGCCTACATCTTTAACTAACGGAAGCAGTAATGCCAGTGCAAATTCTGTTTTTGTATCTGGCTACGATGTGTATGTATGTGGGTACGAATCTGGTTCAGGAGAAGATATTGCCAAAATATGGAAGAATGGTGTGGCAACTTCACTTAGCAATGGAATTGAAAGAGCCGAAGCCTATGCTCTATTTGTTTCTGGTAACGATGTATATGCAGCAGGATATGAAAATGCTTTAAACATAAATGTTGTCAAACTTTGGAAAAATGGTGTGGCCATTTCGCTAACTAACGGCACTAATACTGCCAGGGCAAATGGACTATTTGTTTTGGGAGCTGATGTTTATGTAGCCGGCTATGAAGCTAATATGGCAGGGAAAACTGTTGCCAAAATTTGGAAAAATGGATTAGCAACATCTTTAAGCAATGAAAGTTATTATGCCAATGCATCTGCTGTATTTGTTTTAGGAAACGAAGTATATGTAGCTGGCAACGAGGGTAACGGAGCCGGAAAAAGCGTCGCTAAGATTTGGAAAAACGGTGTAGCAACTTCTTTAACTAACGGAGTGTATAATGCCGAAGCAAATTCCATATTTGTTTCAGGTAACGATGTATATGTTGCTGGTTACGAAAGTAACGGCACAAAACTTATTGCCAAAGTTTGGAAAAACGGAGCCGCAACATCTTTAGATAATGGCAATAATTATTTAAAAGCAAATTCAGTTTTTGTATCAGACACAGATGTATATGTAGCTGGCTTTGAATTTAACAGTACTACCTCAACTTCCAATGCACAAGTTTTTAAAAACGGCGTGGGAACATCTTTAATTAAGGTGAAGGATTATGCCGTGGCAAATGCTGTATTTGTAATTACACAGTAATTGATAAAACAAATTTGAAATAAGCAAAGAGTGATACATTACTCTTGCGCTTAATTTTAATAATTTTCTTTGAATTTGTACTAAATAGTTCAAAAATATGAAAAAAATAATCGCTTTTGCTTTGTTGTTTATTTCTATAAAAACAACAGCTCAAAATGATGCAGTAGAAGATACTGCTTCCAAACCTGTTATTACCGGAGTTGGTAAACCTGATGGAACAAAAACAGCGATCAAAATAAATAAAGATGGCAGTAGCTTACAATCATCCGATGGCATGATAGAGTTGATAATTCCTGATGGGGCTGTTCCAAAAAATACCACCATCAGCATACAGCCTATTACTAATTTGATGGCCAATGGAAATGGTAAAGCTTATCGGATGGAACCATCTGGTATACAATTTAAAAAACCACTGCAGCTTATCTTTCATTATGATGAGGAAGAAATAAAAGACAGCATGCAATTGCTCACCGGGATTGCTATGCAGGATAACAAAGGACAATGGTTTAGTCTGAAAAATTGTAAAATAGATACAACGGCAAAAACAATCACCGGAAATATTAGCCACTTCAGTGATTGGGCAAATTTTATGAAAATAAAACTATATCCGTCCGCTGTCAGACTGAAAGTGAAAAAACAAATTACACTTGCTATTGATCTCATCTCATCTGAAGAGGATGAGGTAGCTGAGTTACCTACTACAGAAAACGGTGAATTAAGTCCTCTTATAAAGAAAAAAATACCCTTTACAACAATATGGAAAGCAAACGAAATTACTAATGGCAATCTCAAAGTAGGAACAATTGATAAAGGTTCAGAAACAGTCGTCACATATAAAGCACCTGCGGAAGTACCTGATAAAAACCCTGTACATATCAGGGCAAACTTGAAAGGACTTAGATATACAACAAAAGTTTTTGGCCAAACCATTACCTATACAGAAATGTTTCTGGAAAGCAATCTTCTGATTTATGATAATGCATATGAAATTACAATAGTACATCGTATGCAAGAAGAGAGAAATGGAAGCGAATTGGGTGCAGTAAATTATTCAGATACCGGCAGTTGTGTAATCTCAATAAATGGAAAAGATTCTAAAATAATTGAAAAGGTAAATAAGAATACGAATGCAAGCTTAGGTTATTCCGGCAAATGCATTGTTACGCAATTAAAATCAGGGCCTGGCAGCGTACACATATTAGGTGCCCAAAGTATAAAGGTGGTTCCGCCCACATCGCCGGATGGTAATGCCTGGGTTGAGATAATATTTAAACGGGCACCCACCATTTTTCCGCTGTTACAATTTAAATGTCCACCGGTTAGAAGTGGAAAGGACTGGTACACTGGCACCAATGCTACAGGCAATGCAATGGCTGCTTCGTTATTGTCAGCCTTTCCACAACAAGTAAAATTTGAAGCTAAAGAAGGCGAGCAACTGATTCTGGATATAAATGGAGGCGGCGTATCCGTTAAGATTACCGTTAAGAAGTTAACAGAAGAGCAATGACATTATGTAGCTTTTGTTCTGTTGCAGTTGCTTTTGTAGTACAATATGTATGACTTAGCTAACTAAAAAAATATGTCAGGATTGATGCTAAAATTTTGAATCCCATTTTCAGGTTGTTTAAAGGAGTTCTGTCAGTTTCACTGTTTCGGGGGATAGATTGAGATAAACATTCATCTACATTTGGTTTGTCATTCTTTTTGGAAAATCGGAATAAAAAAAACTGGCATAAAAATTAAACTTACTATAATGGAAAAACTAATTTTCTTCTTTCTGCTGGTTCCAGGCTTTATATATGCTCAGGCACAAACAAAACCAAAGGTTCGCTACGATACTATCATCGTAAAGCATGTTACCAAACCGGCAGCAAAGAAAACAATAACAAAGCCAGTTGTAAAACCGGAATTAGTATTGCCAGTTCCCGAATATATTAATCAGCCTTACTATTACGATAAGGAAGGCAATAAACTCATCAAACTTGAAAATGCAAACGCACTGTTGGTAACCAAAAAGAAAACGCTGGGACTAAAAGGAGCCAAACAATTTCTGAGCATGGATGCGTCTTCATCAAAGATTCGTTTTACAACAAAAAAAGATATTGTATTTTTTATTAAAACAAGTGGTGATGTGATTGACCTTACTTCCTACATAAAACTCTACCAGTTTGTACCGGTAGATCAGAAACGGGAAGTAACCGTGACCTCTAAAGAAGGTATGCTGAATGATAAAGACGAAGCCAAAGGGAAGCTGATGAGCTTCAGTGTAAAAATGATTTCCAAAGACAATTACCAGTTACAATTGCCTGAACAATTAGAAGCCGGCGAATATGGTTTTGTATGGGTAAAAAATATGGAGCTGAAGGAGTTTACCGTTTTCGCTTTTGGTATTGATTGGAAAAATATTGATTAACCTAATCCTCAGCCTTTATCTATAAGTAAAATAAAAGAAAAAATAATAATTAAACGTCCATCTTAAAATATTTTTTATGAAACAAAATTTTCTATCCCTTTTGGCAATCTTGTGTACATTATCAGTTTGTGCGCAGCCCGACCTCAAAAAATACCCCGAACCGGAATTTAGTAAAGAAGTATATTACCTGAAAAAAGACAGCGTTAATACTGCTGTGCGATTGGAGAAAAAATCTTCTAAAATTGAAAGTAAAGCAAAACTTGGCGGCTTTGGTGGATCCGAAAGTGCCTACCAGATAGAAGGCGGAAAATCAACAACAAGGTTAAATGCTGCAAATACAATATCCTTTATTTTTTCTACCGGAGCATCTGCAAAAAAGTCTAATTCACAGGCAGATTCTATGATGGTGGCCAACGGTATGGATCCATCTATGATGCAGGATATGATGGGCGGAATAAATGACCCTTCCAGTACTATTGTATTATACAAAGCAGAAAGTACAAATGGCAATAGAAAAATATTGTTACAGAAAAACCCAGGTGCTATGCCATTTGGAAGTAAAAAACAAAAAACGGGTGATAAATACACTTTTAGTGTAAAAAAAATAAGAGAAGGCTATTGGGAATTAGTAATAGATAAAACTTTGCTCAAAGGCGAATATGCTTTTACTTTTTCAGGGATGGGTATGAGTAATAGTGACGGAAGTATTACACTCTTTGCCTTTGGGGTGGATTAGTGATACAAAGTATTAGTGTTCCCATAAAAAGTATTACCTCAAATCTTCCACCTTCACTCTCGAAGGTGTTGCTGTACCAGCCACTATACTATTTGCACTGAGGGCAATCGCTTTTATCACTTCTGTCATATTCACTAAGTCCAACGTTTCTACATGGTCGGTAAGTTTGTGGTAATGCGGTTCAACATCCATTTTAGAAGTGGAAATAGTATGTGCCGGCACCCCCAGTCTTGCCAGCGTGGCATTATCAGAGCGATAAAATAATTGTTGCTGCGGGTAAGGGTCTGGATGAAAAGTAAATCCCGTTCCCTGCAGATCTTTAGCTAACAACTCTCCCATATTAGTTTTTTCATACCCCGTGATATAAGCTGAATTTTTTCCCCATTTGCTTTCAGTGCCAATCATTTCGATATTGAACATGGCCACTACTTTATCAGCATCCAACTGGCGGGAGAAATACTGAGATCCGAAACCGCCGATCTCTTCGGCAGTGAAAGCGGCAAATACTATGCTCCGCTCATTATTGTTTATCTGTGCAAAGTACCTGGCCAGTATCATAACCCCGGTTGTTCCTGCAGCATCATCATTTGCACCATTATAAATTGAATCACCATTCACAGCTTCACCAACACCCAGGTGATCATAGTGGCCGGAGAAAACAACATACTCGTCTTTCCTGGATTTACCCGGCAATATACCAACCACGTTCGCCATAGTTTGTTCAGTTACTTCATGAACAGCCTCTATCGTGTATGCCCTGGGGTTGGTATCTGACAAAACAAACACCACATTGGTACTTGTTTTGAACATCGATGATTTTAATCTTGCCAGGTTACCAAAACTATTGGCAAAACTATTCTCCACTAATACGAGCAGGTTTTTATTACTGCGGACCAATTTTCTTGCTTCCTGTTGCAAATTGGCACCGGCTTTTATAAAGATCTTCTCATAACCGGATCCCTGGTTAATGACCAGCTTAAGCTGGGAAGTAACGGCAATAATGTTTTTCTGCTCCAGGTTTATCCCATCGAAACTGGCGGAGGCACTGATAAATTTTGTACGAACCATTACAAACTCCTGCCGGAAACCAGTATAGTCGCTCATGGTTTGCAGACCGGCTTTCTTAAATTCAGCTGCAATAAAATCAGCTGCCTTATCAATATCCGGGGTAAACGTTTTCCGGCCCCGCATTGCATCAGCTGCCAGAGTCTTTACGATCCGTTCTGTTTCTTTTACAGTTATTACTGCGTCCAGGTCCTGGGCCAGCAAAAAAGAGTTGATCATTACAAATGATGCCGTTATAAAAAAATGCCTCATTGATTGTTAAATTAAAGTTCAAATCTATTGAAATGCTTCTGGGAAATGCTACCGTTTATATAACCCTTATCTGTCCTGATCATTTTAAGGCTTCATTACCGGTAGCAGGACGTTTTTCATTTCTTTTAGGCTGCTTACCGGTGATATAATATTTGCATATCCTGAATATTCCCGGTAAATTAGGTGTTATAGTATCTGCTGGTTGATTGGCCAGCCAGCCCGTGTAACCAGGCAAGTATTCAAATAAAACGTTTTCTTTATTATCCGCAAGATGAATCATATCAAAAATTTACTATTATCCTTTGGTTTGTTTACTGCAACCGGGGGGAGTGCCCAATATGCCAGCGGTGATAATACTTCTGCGGCAGAGTTTGATGCGATTTTGAAAACGGCCGACCGGGCCAGCCGGGATTTTATGAACCTGCCCTCTTCTTTCTCCTTAAAACAATATGCCCCGGTCCCGCAAAACCAGGGACAACTCGGCACCTGCGTGGCATGGAGCGGCGCTTATGCTGCCCGGACCATCAGTTACGGCATACAAAGAGAAATGCTGCATGCAGACAGCATAAAAAAATATGCTTTTTCGGCTGGCTACCTGTATTACAAAATAAAAGAGCCGGGTGATACAGGTTGTATGAAAGGTGCTACCATCTTAAACGCCATGAAAGTAATGACGGCCAATGGTGCCATGCTGAAAAAAGAAGGCCCTGGTGATTGTGCGACACTCATCCCCGATTCAGCAGAACAACAAAAAGCCAGCCCGTATAAAATAAAGGATTTCCTCGCCATCAATAAAACCTTCGATTCTATTACCAAAAATGACATCATAAAAATTAAAAAAAGTCTGACAGAAAAAAAGCCCGTTCTTATCAGCCTTAAGATATATGAGTCGTTTGAGAAAGTTGGCTCAACCGGTATTTGGTCACCACCGGCTGATGATGTAAAATTACCGACCAGCCATGCCATGTGTATTACCGGGTATGACGATAAGATCGCCGGTGGTGCCTTTGAAGTGATGAATAGCTGGGGCACCAAATGGGGTAACAAAGGCTACTGCTGGCTCAGTTATAAACAGGTAATGAAAGAAGGTATCTATGCCATAGAGTTAATGGATTTTGAACCCGGGAAAACAATTTTATCCGGCTCCATGGATTTCATCAAACTGAACAGTTCGGGTGCCGATATCCCCTTAACGGTAGCAAGAAAAAAAATAACTGTGGGCAATATGGTAGTGCCGGTGAAAGAAAAAGCAGATTATAGCCTGTACCAGCTTACACAAACCTTAAAAACCGGCGACCAGTTTAAAATGAAATTCAGTACCAATTCCAAATCCTACATTTATGTCTTTGCCGAAGACAATAAGAAAGTAATATCACCGCTGTTTCCGCCTGACCCTTCAATCAGCGCTGCCATCAATTCCATCAACGCCACCTATTATTTCCCGTCCGACACCACCCATGCCCGGCTGGACAATACAATTGGTAAAGAAAACTTCTGTATCTTATACAGTAAATCTGAAATTGATTTTAATGGATTGATTAATTACATTAATGAAAGCCATGTCAGTATTTTCCAGGGGGTAAAAGATAAACTATCCGCAAGGCTGCTTGATTTGAAGAGAGTGAAATTCAGAGATGATAAAATTTTTTTTCAGGCCCCTGCAGATGACAAGTCTGTGTTATGTTTTTTTGTAGAAATGAAACATAATTAATGGGATCAAAATAGCTGGTGCGAAAGCAGTGAGTTTTTCTTACAAAGAAATAAATATATGTTCATGCGACCTTTTGCATTCTTTCCCCGGTTCGTTTTGGTTACCGGCCTGGCTATTTTCTTTTGCACGGCATCCGCACAGGCTGTTAAAGATGCTACGTATTATCTCACCAGGGGTGATGAACTGTTCGGAAAAAACAAGTTTGATGAGGCAATTTCCAATTACACCACCGCTATCCGTTTGAATCCCAACTATGCGATCGCTTATGCCAACAGGGGCTATGCATACGTGCAGAAAAAAAGGACTGACCTTGCCATGCTGGATTGTAATAAAGCCATCAGCCTTGAGCCAGGCTCCCCGGATTTTTATTTTTACAGGGGAACTGCCTATAGCCAGAAAAAAATAATTGATTCGGCCATTACTGATTATACAAAAGCTATTAGTCTTGGACCTGATAGTTCAGATTATTACACCTATCGTGCCATAGCCTATACGCAAAAAGAGCTGCCAGATCTGGCTATAGTGGATTATACAAAGTCGATTAACCTGAAGCCTGACACATCCGTGTATTCCCGTCGCGGAGACCTGTATGTGCAGGTAAGAACTTACGAATTAGCCATACAGGATTATACCCAACTCATCTCTATTAACCGAGGGAATGCTGAAAACTACCGGAGAAGATGCAAAGCCTATTATTATAGCAATCAAACTGATCTGGCATTCCAGGATATCACTAAGGCCTTTAGTTTTGATCCCGCCAATTTTGTAAATAACAATTACAGGGGTTTATGTTTAAATAGTTTGGGCAAGTACGAATCTTCTGTCCTGGATTTTTTAACTTATATCATAAAAAGACCAGACCATGGTTATCCCTACATAAATATTATCTCTCCGCTGGTAAGGTTGAAAAGATTTAACGAGGCAACACTTTTCTATACGCTTCAACAGGAAAAAAAATTAACCACCTACCTGGATGATAAGAAGTATAAATTTTACCTGTATTTCATTAAAGCTGTTGCACAGGTTGCTGAAGGGAGGCTGGAACAAGCATTAAACAGTCTTGATACTGCCTCAAAGGAATATGGTCCCGAACCAAAAGACGAAACAAAAAGGCTATACTGTGATGTGCTTTCTTTAAATGGATATATTTTAGAAAAATTGGATCGGCTCGAGGATGCGAAAGTGAATTATGAGCAATCACTGGTGATAGACGCTCGTCAACCCGACCTGGCGGATGCATTGGCGGGCTTGGAAAAAAAACAGGTACTTACCAGGGAGTTGGATAAAACCCCTCCTGAAATAAAACTGATATATGCCAACCTGCCTACGCGTGGTTTTGATATTGTTGCTGATATCAATAATGTACCAGTTATGGGTAAGGCCACGGATAAGTCAGGGATTGAAGCTGTAAAAATAAATGGTATTGCCGCTACGGTGGAGGCTGATGGTTTCTTCTTTGCCAACCTGGCATTAAAAGCCGGGGTTACCACACTGGAAATTACTGCAACAGATAAACAGAAAAATATAGCCAGCAGCAAATTTGACTTGAACAGGCTGGCCAACGAAATGGGACAGCGATCCTTCCGGACAGAAGAACCGGTTACTATTGGAAAGTATCACGCAATTTTAATTGCGGAAAAAGATTATGCCGATTCTACGATCCCTGATCTGAGAACCCCTATCAGGGATGCGGGCCTGCTGAGAAAAATCTTAATAAATCAGTACACATTTGATTCAACAAATGTTGACACCCTTTATAACAGGAGCCGGGAAGAAATACTGGAAACTATCATTGCAAAATGCAAAGCACTTACGGATAAGGATAACCTGCTGATCTTTTATGCGGGTCATGGGGATACCACACAAGACAAGATCGGAAACGTGGATGGTTACCTCGTGCCCAGTTCTGCCAGGAAAGGAAAAACATCTTATTATATCACTTCCGAAGAGATCAAAAAGGCCCTGTTGAAAAGTAATGCAAAGCATGTATTGGTAGTGCTGGATGCCTGCTACAGTGGCGCTTTTACAAGAGACGTATCCCCGACAGTACCGGGCGATATCATGAAACAATATAAACTGGACAGCCGCAAAGTGATGTCCAGTGGTAATATTGAAGTAGTGCCGGATGACAGTCAATTCATTTTATTCTTTACGCAGTTTCTGCAAAAAAATACGGAGAAATATCTCAGCGCAAAAGACCTTTGGGAGTTTGTGTCTAAAGAAGTGAAATCAACCCTTGCCCAGTATGGAGATATCACGGGTGCAGGAGATAGGGGTGGTCAGTTTGTCTTTGAAAGAAAATAAACTTTACAGACTCATCATTTCTTTGAACTTTACCGTTTGCCGGCGGCTTACTTCTATCTTTTCACCACCTTTCAGTTCCAGCAACAGGCCTCCGTTGAAATAAGGCTCTATTTTATCGATCATCCGCAGGTTCACAATATGTTTCCGGTTAGCCCTGAAAAATGTTTTCTCATCCAGCCTTTCTTCCAGCGCATTCAATGATTTTAAGATCAATGGCTTATTGGGTCCGAAAAAGACTTTAGCATAATTGCCCACACTTTCAAACAGCCGGATATCACTCAGTTTTACAAACCAGCAACGCTCCCCGTCTTTTACAAAAACCTGGTCTTCTTCAGTCAGAATACTGTTGTTGATATTTTCGGTATCCGTACGGGGCTCTTTGCTGTCGGTGAAATGCAGTTTCTGTATGGCATCTGCCAGCCGCTTGGGTTCCACCGGTTTTAATAAATAATCAAGGGCATTTACTTCAAAAGCTTTCAAAGCAAATTCATCGTAAGCGGTGGTAAAAATAACCTGTGGTGTTCGTTCCAGTTGCGACAGCATATCAAATCCTGTTTTACCCGGCATTTGTATGTCCAGGAAAATAAGATCGGGGTGCAGGCTTTCAATTTTTTGAATACCTTCTTCGGCATTGGCAGCTTCATCTACTATTTCCACTTCGGGAAATTCCTGTAATAATTTCTTTAACTCTGCCCTGGCCAACCGTTCGTCATCGATAATAATTGCTTTCATGTTGTGTTGTTTCTGGTTTTGTATGGTGGAATACGACCACCACTAAAAATAATTATAGCCTATTTATTAATCAATCACCCAATTCCATTCACCGGTAGCAGCACTTTGGCTTCTACGATTGAACCGTTTATTTGTTTTAATTCAAACCTGGCCTTGTCACCATACAGCAAGTTCAACCGGCTGCTGGTACTGGAAAGCCCAAAGCCTTCGTTGTTAATACTCCCGTTTAACTGACCCGTATTTTGCACGATCAGTTCATGATAATCGCCTTTAAAATCAGAGATTACTTTTACCACACCCCCATTGATCTGTTTGCTGATACCATGCTTGATAGCATTCTCAACCAGTGTTTGCAGCATCATCGGGGGAACGGCCTGATCCAGTGTGTCTTCATCAATACTATATTCGATTTTAAGGCGGTCTTCAAAGCGCATATTCTCTAATGCGAGGTAATCTTTTACAATATTCAATTCCTTTTCCAGGGCCACCGTTTCCAGTTTCTCTGATTGCAGGCTGCTGCGAAGGATATTGCTCAGCTCTGTAACCGCTTTTCTAGCCCGTTGCGGATTTTCATCTACTAATGCCCGGATACTGTTCAGTGAATTAAAAATAAAATGCGGGTTAATATGCGCTTTGATCGTTTGCAATTCAAGTTCCTTTACCAGCGATTCCAGCCGAAGTGTGTCTAACTGCTGCTTACGGCTTTTAGTAATGTAATGAAAAGTGAAATAGATCAGGTTCCAGATAAAAAAATACACAAAGAAATAAAACGCACCGCTCAGTACCAGCAAGATTTTATTATCGAGAAACTCTTTTTCCCTTTTGTTTAGCCAGTCATAATTTTCGAGCAGGCGCATATCAAAGTAAGAACCAATAAAAGAGAAGATAGCGGTGATCAGAATGAACTGGAACAACTGTCTTTCCAATTTTTTCTGCAGCAGGTTGATATTGATAATCACCAGCCGCATCAAATGTGTCAACACTATTCCCAATACTACAAAAATTCCGATTCTACCCATTACCAGGATCAGGTCATCCCGGGTATTCAGCTGATCGAAAGAGTAAGCAAAAAACACGCTAATCAGGGCAAACCCGCCCCAACCAATTGCCTGGAATAACCAATATCTTGAATTACCTAACCACATAAGGGCAAATCTAATCAATCCCACAGCAGGATTAACTCCGTAAATATACCAGTGGCGGATAACTTTTACAAATGGACTGGTTGGATGTCATTTTACCCCCCATCCGCCTGTGTTACAGAACATTCTTTTCATTATATTGTTAAACAATCTTTAGCAAAAAAGGCTGAACGGAAAATTGTACTTTTACAACCTCTAAAATGTAATAATGGAAATTACTCCTGGCCCGCTTTTAAAGACGATTGATTCACCTGCCGACCTGAAAAAATTATCCCGGGAAAAACTACACCAGGTATGTGACGAATTGCGTCAGTACATCATTGATGTGGTAAGTGTCCACGGCGGCCACTTTGGTGCCAGCCTGGGTGTGGTAGAACTAACAACCGCCCTTCACTATGTGTATAATACGCCCTACGATCAATTAGTATGGGATGTAGGTCACCAGGCTTATGGTCACAAAATATTGACGGGGAGAAGAGACAACTTTCCCAGCAACAGAAAATATCAGGGCTTGAGCGGGTTTCCCAAAAGAAGCGAAAGTGAATATGATACTTTCGGCGTAGGCCATTCATCCACTTCCATCTCTGCTGCTCTTGGAATGGCAATGGCCGCAAAATATAAAGGGGAAAAAGATAGAAAAGTTGTTGCTGTAATTGGTGATGGCGCCATGACCGCCGGGCTGGCTTTTGAAGGAATGAACCATGCTGGTGTGGCCGATGCAGATATGCTGATTGTTTTAAATGATAACTGCATGGGTATTGACCCGAATGTAGGTGCCCTGAAAGAATACCTTACTGATATCACCACCTCTCCTACTTATAATAAAGTAAAAGATGATGTATGGAAGTTGCTGGGTAAACTTCCGGTAGGGAAAAATTTCAGCCGGGCCATGGGACACAAACTGACCGATGGATTGAAAGGGATGCTGAGCAGCAGTTCCAATTTATTTGAATCATTGAAACTCCGCTACTTTGGTCCCATTGACGGGCATAATGTAGCCAAGCTGGTAGATACACTTAAAGACCTTCGCAATATCCCAGGCCCTAAAATATTGCATATAGTTACTGTTAAAGGAAAGGGATATGCTCTGGCCGAAAAAGATCAAACGAAATGGCATGCACCTGGTTTATTTGATAAGATTACCGGCGAAATTCAAAAGAAGAAATATGATCTGCCACAACCACCTAAATACCAGGATGTATTTGGACATACCATGATCGAACTGGCAGAAAAGAATGATAAAATATTCGGCGTTACACCGGCCATGCCTTCCGGCTCTTCCTTAAAATTTATGATGGAGAAAATGCCGGACCGGGCATTTGATGTGGGTATTGCAGAACAACATGCCGTAACTGTAAGTGCGGGTATGGCTACGCAGGGGATGAGGGTATTCTGCAATATTTATTCTTCCTTTATGCAGCGGGCCTATGACCAGGTAGTACATGATGTTGCGATTCAAAAACTACCTGTTGTTTTTTGCCTGGACCGTGCAGGACTGGTAGGTGATGATGGTCCTACACATCACGGCTGCTATGATATTCCTTATATGCGTTGTATTCCCAACATCATTGTAAGTGCCCCGATGAATGAAAGTGAATTGAGGAACCTGATGTTCACCGCCCAACTGGAATCCACAAAACTCCCCTTCGTCATCCGTTATCCGCGGGGAGAAGGGGTAATGCCGGAATGGAGAACGGAAATGAAAGAAATAAAAATTGGTACCGGAAGAAAATTAAAAGAAGGTAAAGAGATTGCCATTCTTTCATTTGGGCATCCGGGCAATTTTGCTGCTACCGCTATCCGTGAACTAAAAAATGATGGGTTGAATCCCGGTCATTACGACATGCGATTCGCCAAACCATTGGATGAAGCATTGCTGCATGAAGCCTGTAAACAATATGAAAAATTAATTACCGTAGAAGATGGAACCGTAGAAGGTGGTATCGGCAGTGCTATTCTTGAATTTATGGCACAGCACGGTTATAAAAATAATATTAAAATCCTTGGAATCCCGGACAGGCTGGTGGAACATGGCACACCAAAAGAGCTTTACAAAGAATGCGGATACGATCCGACGGCTATTGCTGATGCGGTTAGAGAAATGATGAAGGATAAAGTGACAGTCAGCCAGTTAATGCAATAATACGCTTGTCACCAAAATTTCAAAGTACTTTTAAAGTATGCAACCCCTGCATACTTTTCTTTTTTTAAAGAAGGTGGTAAAAAAACTATTGCCTGCCGCTGCTTTTTTTTTCTTACAACCGCTTTATAGTCAGCACCCGGATTCGCTTTTTATTACAAATATTTATACTACCGGGGAAAATTATATCCATACCAATCCCGATAGTGCCATACTCTTCTTTAATGAGGGGAAGAAACAAAGTGAAAATAAAAAATTCCTTTCCGGGCTTGTCAAGTATCATTCCTGCAGTGCAGCTCTTTTAATTTCATTGAACCAAAATAAAAAAGCATTTGAACATTATGAACAAGCCATTGAAATAGCCAAAAAAAACAATTTGACTGTTGACATGGGATTGATTTACACAAAAAAAGGAACATTGAACCAGTTTACCGGTGAATATGCTAAAGCGGCTGAAGATTTCCTCGCTGCTGCTTCACTTTTGAAATCAAATGAAGACCGGAAAAAGGTTATCGGCCTTTATGGAAATGTACTATCGACGCTTAATAACCTGCAACAGCAAAACGAATCGCTGCAGAATGTGTTGCCTGCATTGGAAAATGATAATCCTGATGAACAGGAAATTGCCAGCATCCTTTCACAAAAAAAAACAAGCGAAACAAGCCTGGATTTCCCTGACCAAACCACCCTTCGTGAAATAAGCGGAGGCCAAACGTATGTTATCTTTGGTGGCGCCAAATTTCATATAGCAGACCTTTATGAATTGGGCAATTACAGCAACTACCGCAGTGTAAGGAAAATACCAGATGGAATGCTTTCCCGTATGCCTGATATACCTTATGATGGCACTTTACTGAAAGAAGTTAACGGAGACAGCGTATATCTCGTAAAAGACAAAATGCGTCATCGTGTTCACAATCCGCAGGTATTACAGTTTTTCGGCGGCTGGGATGCATTGTGTACCGTACCTGAAAACGGATTAAATCAAATACCTGAAGCCGAAGATCTGGTAACTATGCAAAATGTAAACAGCACTTTCAATTTTAAAAAGCAATACGAAGCATTAAATGATACATTGAAAAAGGCATTGGAACAAAATAAGTTCTTATTAAATGAAGTTGGAAAAAAATTAAAAGAAAAAAATCATGTGCTGCAAAAGAGAAAAATACTGCTTTGGACATCTGCCGTTGGCCTGGTTGCCTTACTGTTCATTGGTTTACTGCTGGCCCGGAATTTCAGGCAAAAACAAAAAATACAGCAGCAATCGTTAAAGACCACCAAAGCGGAGGAAGAGTTACAACAAAAAATGGCCATCGAAAAAGAAAGAACAAGAATAGCCACCGATATGCATGATGACCTTGGCGCCGGCCTTACCCGTATAAAATTTATCACTGAAAATATCCTGGAGAAAACAAACGATACTGCATTGCAGCCTGAGATGCAAAAACTTAAAACATCTTCTATTGAACTGGTTGAAAATATGTCTGAGATCATCTGGGCCATGAATGAAAAAAACAATACACTGGAAGATCTATTATTTTACCTCAGATCCTATTCAGTTGATTACTGCAACGAGAACAAGCTGGTTTGTGAATTTATCCTCCCGGAAAATATTCCTCATAAGAACATCGGGGGGCAGACCAGGAGAAATGTTTTTCTTATTTTAAAAGAAAGCCTTCATAATATAGTAAAACATGCCCATGCCGAAAAAGTGATAATTGACCTCCGGATGCATGAATTGCTATTGCTTACGATTGCCGATGATGGCAAGGGCTTTGAACAAGCCATGCATCAAAATGGTAATGGTTTATTAAGTATGTTGCAAAGGGCTAAAGCATTAAATGGAAAATTGTGGTTGAGCACTGCGGCAGGAACAGTTGTTCACCTGGAAGTGCCGGTATAACAAAAGTGTTAGTATAATATAAATAACAGCTAACTATATTTAATCCATGGAAGCAGTTACAGTATACATAGTGGAAGATTTAACTGAGGTAAGAGAAAGCCTGGAGAACCTCGTCAGGGAATCGGAAGATTTTTTATTTCTGTCAGCCTACCCTAACGCCGAGATGGCGGAAAGAAATATTCCGCTGGAACAACCGCAGATTGTGATCATGGACATAAACCTGCCGGGTATTTCAGGTATTGAATGTATCCGGAAAATAAAACCTGCCTGCCCGGATACGCAATTTATGATGTACACTATTTTTGAAGACGATGATAAAGTGTTTGAGGCGCTGGAAGCAGGTGCAAGCGGTTACCTGCTTAAAAAAACACCCAAAGAAAAAATCATGGCTGCCCTGCAGGAACTGCATGAAGGCGGCAGCCCGATGAGCACCCAGATAGCCCGTAAAGTGACCCAATCATTCCGGCAACGCAATCATTTATCTGAAGAAAGTAATTTGCTGACACCGAAAGAAAAAGAAGTGCTGGAACTTTTATCAAAAGGTTTTTTGTATAAAGAAATTTCCGACAAGCTTCATATTAGTCTCAATACAGTAAAGCAACATATTCATAAAACCTACGGGAAACTACACGTTTCCAACCGCACGGGAGCATTACTAAAGGTATATGGCAAAAATTAACTCCCCTTACCTTGAATAGCTTTTCGGTTTAATATCCTACTACCGTCTCTTACCTGTATTATACACAAAATGGCATAAAACAAAAGTGTTATTGTTTCGCTTTATTTATTAGTATAGGTTTGAGAAAACTTCAGAAATGAAAAAAATAATACTGCTCATCTGTATCATTAGTTCGCATACATTAACAGCACAGAACGTGGGTATTGGCACCGCCACTCCGGTTCAAAAACTGCATGTTGAAGGAGCCACTTATTTAAACGGAAACGTAGGCATCGGTAATTCAATACCTGCATTCCCTTTAAGTTTTGCTCCGGCTCTCGGTGATAAAATTTCTCTCTGGAGCAATTCTACTAACAGTTATGGTTTTGGTATCCAGAGTTCGCAATTACAAATACATACAGATATTTCGGCAGCAGATATTGTATTTGGTTATGGATCCAGTGCAGCATTAACTGAACGAATGAGGATAAAAGGAACCGGCCAGGTAGGCATCGGTACCGCTACACCGGATGCAAGTGCAAAATTAGATGTTAACAGTACCAGCAGCGGTTTTCTGCCGCCCCGTATGACCACCGCCCAGCGGGATGCTATTGCAGGCCCTGTGCCCGGCCTGATGATTTTTAACAGCAGCACCCAGACGATTGATTTTTATACCCTGTATGGCTGGAGCAGCATAAAAGTAGCTATTGCAGGGGGAAATAAATTATTAGGGGGAAATGGAGATGAAAGTAGTCCCTCCATACAGAAAACAAGCGATGGAGGTTATATAGTAGCTGGATCTTCAACTTCATCTGCCAACGGGGATGTTACGGGTACGCTCCACGGAATCTTTGGAAACCAAGATATTTGGATCGTAAAACTAAACGCTACCGGAACTATTGTATGGAATAAACTATTGGGAGGAAATAATGCGGAAGTGGCTTACAGCGTTCAGCAAACAACGGATGGAGGTTATATTGTGGCAGGCTTTTCCAGTTCATCTGCTACTGGAGATGTTACGGGGGTAAATCATGGAGGCAGGGATTACTGGATCGTGAAATTAGATGGTTCGGGAAATATTGTATGGAATAAACTATTGGGAGGAAATTATGCGGAAGAGGCTTACAGCATCGTTCAAACAACGGACGGTGGATATATAGTGGCGGGATACTCACAATCATCTGCCAACGGAGATGTTACCGGCACAAATCATGGAAGCAGCGATTACTGGATTGTGAAATTAGATAACTCAGGAAATATTGTATGGAATAAATTATTAGGAGGAAACCTTACTGACCTCGCTTACAGCATCGTGCAAACAACGGATGGAGGATATATTGTTACGGGGAATTCAACTTCATCTGCCAACGGGGATGTTACCGGCACAAATCATGGAAGCAGCGATTACTGGATTGTGAAATTAGATAACTCAGGAAATATTGTATGGAACAAATTATTAGGAGGAAGCGATACTGATATCACTTACAGCATTCAACAAACAACAGATGGAGGGTATATTGTTGCCGGGGAATCATTTTCATCTGCCAACGGGGATGTTACCGGAACAAATCATGGAGTGCAGGATTACTGGATTGTGAAATTAGATGGCTCGGGAAATATTATATGGAATAAATTATTAGGAGGAAGCGGTAATGATATCACTAAAAGCATCGTGCAAACAACGGATGGAGGTTATATTGTGGCGGGATATTCAGCTTCACCGGCAAATGGGGATGTTTCAGGCGTTAACCATGGAGGCTATGATTACTGGATTGTAAAATTAGATGGTTCGGGAAATATAGTATGGAATAAATTATTAGGGGGAAGTGGTAATGACATTGCTTACAGCGTTCAGCAAACAGCAGATGGAGGTTATATAGTAGCAGGAACTTCTTATTCATCTTCCAACGGGGATGTTACACCAACTAATCATGGATCTGGAGATTTTTGGATTATAAAGCTGGATGCAAATGGGAATATTTTGTAGGGCTAGTAAATAAATATATTCAACATGAAAGTAAAATTATTAATTTTTGTTTTCCTGTTATTTAATAACAGTATTTCAGCACAGCTTATCATAACTCCCGGTGCAGAATTGTATATGTCCGGTACTGCCCAGCTAACTCTTTCTAATATTGACCTGGTTAACAACGGCAGTTTTGTAGCAGGCAATGGCACTGTATCCTTTACAGGAAATTCATCTTCCTCCATCAGTGGCAGTCAGCCTGTTCAGTTTTATGAATTAGCGATAAATAAAACTGCAGGAACCTCGGTATTGCTTCAAAGAACAATTTGCATTACACAGCAGATCAGTTTTACAGCAGGCTTTCTCAATTTAAATAATTATAATGCCGACCTGGGTACAACAGGTTTATTAAATGGCGAACTGGAAACCAGTCGCATTATTAGCAGTAATGGAGGACAGGTATTATTTAGTACCACACTTAGCAATCCTGCCAGTGCAAATCCTGGTAATCTTGGCGCCATCATAACATCAGGTCAGAACTTAGGAAATGTAATAATAAGAAGAGGGCACCAATCACAGGTAAATGGTTACGGAAATGGTAATTCCATCCTTCGTTATTTTGATATATTGCCTGCAAATAATGCTGCCCTGAATGCTACATTGCGATTCAACTATTTTGACGGAGAACTAAATGGTCTTACAGAAAGCAATCTTGTATTCTGGAAGAGTTTTAATAATACACTCTGGACCAACGAGGGATTTACCTCAAGAAACACAACAACTAATTATGTAGAAAAAACCGGTATCCCTTCTTTTTCAAGATGGACTTTATCCAGCATTGGTAACCCGTTGCCGGTACTATTTACCTTATTCAATCTGAAGTGTGAAGGGAATAAGATAATACTGAACTGGAAAACGGCCCAGGAACAAAACAGCAGTCATTTTAATATTGAAAGAAGTACGGATGGTATTCGCTGGTCAGCTATTGGCTCGGTGCCGGCCGCAGGTAACAGCAGTATTGAACGCAGCTATTCCTATACGGATAACAATCCTATAAGCAGCGGAGCCATGTACCGTATTGCAGAATATGATATAGATGGACGGACTCAATACACAAGTATTATTCGTTCTGATTGTGAGCAGAAAGATAGTTGGAGGGTTTGGCCCAACCCTGTGCAGGAAATGCTATGGGTGAATATTACAGCTACCTCCTCATCTCCCGTAACAATAAATGTATTTGACGCTAAAGGGTCCCTGGTAAGATCACAGCAAAGTGCACTGCTATCAGGCAACAACCAATTGAATATTGATATGAAAAATCTGACATTGGGAACTTATCATATAATACTAGAATGGGGCAATGGCCAAATACAGAAGTCTGTTAGTGTAATAAAAATGTAAGGGATACGATCTTTAACTGGTGAAATTTGATACTTCTACTTCTCCTTTCAACCTGAAAGGCTTAAGATACATGGTTGAAAATTTGTTCAGCTTTCAGCAGAATGAAATTCGTATCTTTTCATAACAATTTTTATAAAAGGGCATAATCATCCTTTTCTATTTGTGTATTTTGCAAAAAGATCATTATGAAAAAAATACTCCTCTGTCTGTTGGTCATTGCTCCCGCCTGTTGTTTTGGCCAGTTTAAGTTCGCCGTTAAAGCAGGGCTTAATTTTGCCAATGTTACAGACAAAGCCGGCATCAACGCCAACAGCCGAACCGGTTATATGATCGGGGGATATATTTCTTCCAAACCAAAATTCTTTGGTTTCCGCTCCGAGATCATGCTATCACGGCAGGGATACGATTATGAATCCAATACAAATACCGGGAAAGTAAACCTTGATTATCTTTTATTACCCCAGCTCATTACTCTGAATTTTACTAAAAAAGTACAACTGCATGCCGGCCTCCAGGCCGCTTTTCTCCTGAACGCAAACGTAGATAGTTCTGGCAGCAGCAGTAACGGCAGCCTGTTTGATTATTTCAACAGGTTTGATTATGGCTTTGTTGGGGGCGGTGAAATTTTCCCTATCGGCGGGTTCTTCCTTGGTGCCCGAATCAATGTGAGTTTAAATAACGCTAATAAAGAAGCGTCTGGAGGAGGTAATTGGCCTAACTTTCTTCCAAAAGTCGATATAAAGAACAACGTAGTACAGTTGTATGCCGGTTGGCGGTTCTGAAGAGCTCTTAAACTGTTGTCCTATTGTAAAGAATGGAATTTATTATTATAAGCTTAAACAAATTATAATATGAAAAAACTACTGCTTCTCTTCGCACCTGTTATGCTTTGTAATAATCTGTTGCTGGCACAAGACGATTATCCGGAGCCCGAATTCAGCAATGAAATCTGCCTGTACAGCAAAGACAGTGACAGTGCGAATAAATTCATGCGCCTGGAAAAAACGTCTTCCAAAATAAATAATAAATTAAAAACTGCCGGCTTGGGTGGTGCTGAAAGCAGCTGTACGATCGAAGGACAAACGTCACCCGTAAGGCTGAGCAGCGGAAATATTCTGTCATTTGTTTTTTCCACTGGCGGCAATATTTCTTCCGCCTATCTGGATTCACTTAAATCGAATGGGCTTAAGGCCATTGGACTGGGTGGCGGTGATCCTTCCAATTCGTTCATACTATACAAAGTATCGGTGGAAAATGGAAAGCGGAAGATTATCCTTCATAAAAACAGCGGTATTTTTGGTAGTAAGAAAAACGGTCCGAGCGAAAAACAAAGTGTTACTATAACCAAGATCAGAGAGGGGTATTGGGAATTGTTGACCGCAGAAGCTTTGTCACAGGGCGAATATGCCTTTGCCATAATGAGTACGGGATTGAGCAGTATAAGTGGGAGCGTATCGCTCTTTGCCTTTGCGGTAGACTGATATTTTAGAAACCTTTAACGACCACTCCAAAAATTAATTCTATGGATAATCGTTGAGTAGGCATCTTACCAAACTCATCAGCTGTTACATGCAATTATCCCGCCTTTTACTCCTCATCGCCCTCTCCTTTACGGGCTTGTCCTGGTTCTCGCAAAACAAAGTCTGGAAAAAGGAAAAAAAGTTACAGGGTTCTACTATAAAAACTGACAATACCCTTCCTGTTATAAGCATGAAAAAGCTTGAGCAGAAAGCATCCGCAGCAAATTTATTTGTACGGAAAAAAGGTTTTAATGATCAATTCTGCTTCCTGCTTGATATGGGTCTTCCCTCCGGGCAAAACCGCTTCTTTATATATGACTTTAAAAAGGATACACTTCAGATGGCCGGACTGGTAGCCCATGGGAACTGTTTCGAATACTGGTTGGAGGGTCGGCGATACAGTAATGTCGTAGGTAGTGGCTGCACTTCTTTAGGCAAATACAAGATCGGCAATTCCTATACCGGTAAGTTTGGGTATTCATATAAGCTGCACGGCCTCGACAGTAGCAACAGCAATGCATTTGAAAGAACCGTTGTGCTCCACTCCCACCGCTGCATTCCCGAAGCAGAAGTGACTGACGAGATTTGTCAAAGCAATGGATGCCCGACGGTTTCTCCCAACCTATTGGTGCAATTAAAAAAAATTATCGATAATTCAAAAAAGCCAGTGCTCCTCTGGGCCTATAATTGACCCCGCTCAGGTAGTGACATTCCCTTTTTTATTGTCGCCTGTTTCTTTCAGGTATTTCTTCTGCACATATTCTTTATAAGATATCCTTTGTATTTGGCTGATCAACCAGCCATGGAAATTAAAAATGTTCAGTGTTTGTTTTTGCACTTCGCTATCCCGGCTGGAGTCCAGTTCATCCACTGCCTTTTGGAATAACTTTGCCTTTTCTTTATACGAACTGAGGTAAAAAGTGTCATGAAAACAATGCATCAGTGTTTTTTCGAATGAGTACGCCTGGCCGGGTGCATACTTTTTACCCTTTTTATAGAAATAAGCGTAGGAGGATTTATACTGGGCATCAAACAATTTTGTATTGTTCATTTTATACAAAATCAGCAACAGGAAAAGATTGGCAAAAATGAATTGCTCTTCCCGAGTACCATCCTTAAAATAAGTAATGCCTCTTTTGATAAACTGGAGTGATTCGGTATAATGATCAAGTACAAAACAGGCAATACCCAGGGAAAAACATACGGTCCTGTTCAGTTCAGCGTTCAGCAAGGGCTCCCAGCGGGTGTATTTCACTTTCATATTTTCCACCAGTTTCGCCACTTCTCCATATCGGGCCGTTTTGTTATACACTTTATTTAAAGCCAGGTATTTCACGGCTTCAAAATGAGCCTGGTGTACATCATCCTTAATCAGGTCATTTATTTTATTGCTGAATACCTCCTCTACATAGCTATATGCTCCCTGTCTTACACCAGCATAGTTGGTCATGTATAAAAGCTCGATATAATGCTCTGTATCGGTATCGATGAAATGATCATGCTGCCACCAGTCAGTCACAGCATCCCGTATCAATTGAAGTGACGCATCAATTTCATTGGATAAATAATGGAGGGTGGCATGGCACATGCGGGTATAATGCCGGTACCAGAACGAACGGCTTTGTAAGCCCTGCTTTCGCTGGTTAACTTTCTGCAACAATTGCCCGATTTCATTTTTCAGCTCCTCATCAAAATCAAAATGTGCTTTCCTTTTCAGCATCAATACCCCGGTGTACAGGTCCCGCAGTGTTATCATTTCCGCATACTCGTCATAGGTCATGATATTGGACCTGAATAAAGTATGCAAATCGTCATATTTTACCTGGGCACTGCTAAAGAGTACCATTTTTTCAAATTCTTTTTTTAATAACTGGCTCATCGCAAACAATTCTACTTTCCTGGCCTTGTTCATTGTTTTTTTCCATAGCTCCAATGCTTCATTCAACAATCCTTTTTTGCGGTTAATACGAATTAACTGTATGTTTTTATAGATATCCTGTTCCACATTATCCCGGTTATTATATTCGATCAGGCATTGGTTGAGCTGGTTGTGCAGGTAATGCTTTTGAAATGCGATATTCTTTTTGGTTATAGCGGGGCTAAGTTTCTTCAGCAGCGCCTCTTCGTTATAATTCTTTTGACCCGCAATAGCATCAAACAGTTTCAGGTAAAGGGAAGTTTTCGCCCCTTCTGCTCCGCCAAACTTTTGCTTAAAAAAAAGTTTTTCGTTGCGGTTCATACGCTGGATAAGCTGCCACAGAACGGATGAGGTTGTATTCATATCGGGCTGTATTGATTGATCTAGACTGGGTTTTCTATAATGTTTTCCACATAAACATTAGTTTGGCAGCCAAATAATAGATTAAACAAAAAATTTATAACTAATTGATAATTATCATTTTAAATAATTAAATACTCTCAAAGTTCATTTTGTTTTCCAAATTTATATTGAAATTAAAAAAAAACTGTGATTTCGCACAACTTAGCTTTACTGTATCATAATAACAGGACATAGTTCTTATATTTTTTCTGATCAAAGATCATTACCATTAAACCGAAAATTCAAACAAGAAAGCAACGTTTAAACCAAACCAACTGCTTTTAAGAAA
>Ga0163144_10003230_pt1 | contig 37178 bp, 25 predicted proteins | sample OliLak19BULKMAT1_FD_123175 | JGI IMG/M metagenome (GOLD analysis project Ga0163144, IMG submission 123175) | Freshwater microbial mat bacterial communities from Lake Vanda, McMurdo Dry Valleys, Antarctica - Oligotrophic Lake LV.19.BULKMAT1 | ecosystem: Environmental > Aquatic > Freshwater >...
GAGCGAGCTCTTGGAGCAGGACGCCCGCCAGCCGGCGCGCGCACGGGAGCTGGTGGGCGTGCTGGAAATGCGTCTTACCATTGCCCGCAACACCAAGGATCTGTCCACGGAGGTACGGCTGCTCCCGCGGCTGGCACAGCTCCACGGGCAGCTGGGTGATGAGCCCCGGCGCGTCCAGCTCCTGCGGGATGTGCTCAAGGTTGACCCCAATGACGCCGCTGCGCTGCAGGCGGTGGAAGCGCACCTCTCAGAAGAGGAGCGCTATCCAGAACTGGCTGAGCTCTATGAGGAGCTGGCCGGCAAACGTGCGCCCGGCGCCGGACGGGTTGGAGCACGTGTTGCCGCGGCGGTGCTGTACCGGGAGAAGCTGCAGAAGCCGGGCCGCGCGCGTGAGTGTCTAACGGAAGTGCTCAAGGGTGAACCGGACCACCCGGACGCCCTGCGCCAGATGGCGGAGCTCAGCATTGAGCTGGGGAATCCGGCGGAGGCGGTGCAGTTTTTGACCCGGGCGCTGGGCTCGCAGAAGGGCGCGGCGCGCGCGGTCACACTGACCACGCTGGGCCACGTGTATGAAGAACACCTGATGAAGCCGGATGACGCCGCGCGATCCTACCGCGAAGCGACGATGTCCGATCCGGGCCTCCGCTCCGCCATGGAAGCCATGTTGTCCCTGGCGCAGCGCACCGGACGAACCAGCGAAGCCCGCGCCGTGGGGGCTGACCTGGCGGCGATGGAACCGGATCCCGTGCGGCGGGCAGATGCATTCCTGGCAATCGCCCGCGGCGCACGTGAATCCAACGAGAATGACATTGCCATCCGCTTCTATGAAACCGCGCTGACCTCAGACCCCGCGCGCCTGGAAGCGGTGGAAGAGCTGTGCTGGCTGCTGGTCCAGCGCGGGGATGGAAGACGTGCCCGGCCCCTGCTGGAGCGTCTGGTGGCGGCGCGCGGTGTGGATGGGGTGGGCGCGCCGCTGCTGGTCTCGCTGGCCAAGACGCAGTGGGCCAGCGGGGAGACAGCACACGCCAAGGAACGGCTGCGCGCGGCGTTGCGCAAAGACCCGGCCATGCTGGAAGCGCTGCGTGCATTGGCGGACCTGCTGCTGGCGGAGAAGGATGAAGACCCGCAGGAAGTGCTCAGCGTGCTGGACCAGCGCGTGCTCTACCACGGCGAGAAAATGGAGAAGGAAGAGCTGGCCTTTGTCCACGGCACGGCGGGCAAGCTGCGCCTGACGTTGGGTGACCTGCCCGGTGCGCAGCGCTCATTGAAGCGTGCGCTGTCCCTGATGCCCACGGAGCGCCCGGACCCGGAAGTGCTGCAGGCCCTGGGCAGGATGGCGGAAGATGGCGGCCGCATGGATGAGGCGGTGGACCACTACACGCGCCTGGCCAAACGCCTCAGCGGCGCCGCGTCCGCCAGCATCTGGGTCAAGGTTGGCGTGATGGCGCGCGGCCGCAAAGACGTGGAATCCGCGCTGCAGTGCTTCCAGGAAGCACGCAAGGCAGACCCGGAACGCGCGGACGTCAGCCGGTTTCTGATGGAGCTGGAGGTCTCACGCGGCAACGGCCCCGCTGCCATCAAGGCCATGACTGAGGTCCTGGACCGTGAGAATGACACGCAGAAACGCGCAAGCATGCACGTCAGCCTGGCGCGTATCCACCGTGACAACCTTGGTGATGACGAGAAAGCATCCATCCATTTGCGCAAGGCACTGGAACTTTCACCGGCCAACCATGAAGCGCTGTCACTGGCGGAGCAGATCTTCCTGGACCGCAAGGACGCGCGCGGGCTGGTGGGCGTCTACACCACGGGCATTCGCAACCTTGCCGCGGACGCCACGGAACAGCGCATTGAGCTGCTGGAAAAGGTGGCGCTCCTCCGCCGCTATGAGACCAAAGACCTCTCCGGCGCCGTGGAAGCACTGCAGGATGTGCTGAAGCTGGATGATCAGAACCTGAAGGCACGTGAAGACCTTGCGCGCATCCATCTTGAGATGGGCAGCGACGAGAAATCCCTCCAGGCGTGGCGCGAGCTGCTGGTGCGTGACCCGCTGGCGGTGGAAGCGTACCGCGGCATGCTGGGCATCTTCCGCCGTCAGAAAGCGTATGACGCGGCCTATTGTGTGGCCGCAACGCTGGTTGCTCTGGAAGAGGCGGATGATGAGCTGCGGATGACGGTGCGCTCTCTGCGCCCTCCGTTTCCAACGTGGCCACGCCCCACCGCGGATGCAGAGGGTGTGGTCCGCCGGCTGATGCATCCCAAGAGCCGCACCGTGACGCGGGACCTGCTTGCCGCACTGTCACCCCACGTGCTGAGCCTGTTTGTGAAGCCGCTGAGCACGTACGGACTGCGCCGCAAGGACGGAGTCTCCGTGGATGATGCGCCGCCGTCCTTTGCGCTGGCCGCCAAGCAGGCCGCGCGCCTGCTGGGGTTGGCGGAACCCATGTTGTTCAAAGGTGATGCGCAGAGCGGCATCCAGGTGGTGATCAGTGAGCACTGCGGCCTGGTGCTGGGCCCGGAGGCGCTGAAGGGCGGCATGACGCCGGAGCGCGCGTTCTCCTTTGGGCGCTCCGCGGCGTTCCTGCGTCCGGAAGCCCTCCTCTGCGGCGCACTCACCATCAGCCAGCTCAAATCCCTCCTCAATGCCTGTGTGCTGATGGTGCAACCGGATGCGCCCGTTGACGGCGTGCGCAGCGAGCTTGAGCCGCTGGCGCGCAAGATCAAGGAAGCCATTCCGCAGGGTGAGCTGGCGCGGATTGCGGCGCTCATCCGTGAACACTGGACCAGCCGCGGCATGCATCTGCTGACGGACATGGTGGCCGGGGTTTCATTCACAGCGGACCGCGTGGGCTTCCTTTTTGCGCAGGAGCTGGGCGCCGCGGTGTCCATGCTCAAGCAACAGGCCGGCGTGTTGACGACGGCGGGCGTGCGTTCCGCCATCCGTGAGCTGGTGTTGTTCAGCGTGTCACCGGAGCTGTTCTCGCTGCGCCAGGAGCTGGGACCCAACGTGAACGCTGCGGCCTCCGCACGCGCGTTTGGGGACGCATGATTGCAGCGGTGCTGGCCGCGGCGGTGTGTGCGGCCGCGGCCAGTTCGGGTCCGGTGACGCAGTGGGGCGGCGGCAACGTGGGTGGGCTGCTGGTGTTTGGTGAGCCGCTGGTGGACCTGCTGGGTGTTGACGTCCAACTCAAAGTCCACGGCGATGATGTGGAGGTACGGCTCCGCTACCTGCTGCTGAGCCGCGCGGGGGCACGGCAACTCCAGTTGGCCATTCCCCTGGTCATGCGGTCCGTGGAGCTGGATGGGGACGCGCCAGCGCCGGACCCGTTCCTGGAGCCGGTGCTGATGGTGCAGGGAAAACCCGTGAAGACCGGCAGCTCCGTGGAAGCCACGCGTGAACAGTACGCATGCGGCGCCGGGGTGGACGGCATGCCCGCCGGCATCTCCCGAGCGCACCTGCTGCGCCTCTCTGCCACACTCCAGCCAGATGGCCCCACCACCGTGGAAGTCCGGTTCAAGACCCGCCTGGCCCATGATGACTGGCGCAGTGAAGACGGGAAAGTGCTCCGGAGTGAACGCGCGTTGTGCGTGCAGCTCAAACCGCCGCTGGGCTTTGCCGGCCTGGCCCGTGGCCGCGCCCGGTGGGACGTCACCGTGAAGGATGTGGTGGGCACGGTGGTGGTGACACCGGGCCAAGAGGACCCGGCCCAGCATTTCCACTGGAGCGCGGATGACGTTGAGCTGAAGTCCATTCCGGATCTGCAGCTCCGGATTGCCGGGTGATGGCGTGCCTGGACGTGGCGTATGCCGGCGTCACCGGGTGCGCAGCGTGCGTGCTTGCGGTGGATTGGAAGGATGCCCAGCCCGCGCGCGAGCTCACCGTCCCCATCCACGGCGTGGAACCGTATGTCAGCGGGCAGTTCTTCAAGCGCGAGCTGCCCGCGCTGCTGCGTGCGCTGGAAGCCGCCGCGGTGGTCCCAGACTGCATTGTGATTGACGGCTACGTCTGGCTCAATGACGACGGCCGCCAGGGATTGGGCACACATCTGTGGGAACATTTTGGCAAAAGTGTCCCCGTGGTTGGCGTGGCCAAGAAGGCGTTTGCCGGGAATGCCGCCGCGGTGGCGGTTCTGCGTGGCGTGAGCCGGGTGCCGTTGTTTGTGACGGCGGCGGGGATGGCTGCGGCGGATGCGGCGGAACACGTTTGCGGGATGCACGGGGCCCACCGGATTCCCACCCTGCTCAAGCGCGTGGACACGCTCTGCCGTGCCGGGCTTGCACCATGACGTCGTTGCGCGGCGTGTTCCCCATCACCGCTGCAGGGAATCAACGTGCAGGTCTCCAAAGTTTTCCCTGCATGCCATGTTGAGCGTGGGGCATGCTTGTGCTGCACGCATGAGAGGTCAGGCACATGGGTGGACAGGGTACGCACACAACCACTCCCCCGACGGGACGCGCAGCGTGGTTCCCCAGAGCCATGGTGGCGCTGGCGCTGGTTGGCGTGGTCAGTGGCGGCGCGTTGATCCTGTCCTCACTGGTTGCGCCGCGGGAGGCGCGCGGTGATCAACCCGGATGGCGCGTGGGCGGGGCCGCGCCGCAACTGTCCCGGGATGATGACGCCCTGGCGCGCCAGCTCCAGACGGGCGGCCGGCGGTGCCCGGGCACGTACGCCAACTCCACCATGTCCATTGCTCCCTCAGTGGCACGCTTTGAGAGCCAACCCGGGCAGGCCTTTGTGTATTGCCTCCGCAGCACCGCCACCTATGAGATTGCGTATTACGGACGGGACTCCAAGCTGAAGCAGCGCTTCCTGAAACGCACCGCACACGGAACGGGCTTTGCGTACCGTTGGACCGGCCAGGAGACGCTGCTGCTCACCAACCACCACGTCACCACGTGGCCGGAAGTCACGGATGAGGAGAACATGGTGGAGGGTGTGCCCGCGGGCGCGCGCCGCGTGAGTGAGACCCTCAAGATTGTCCGCAGTGATGAGGATGACTTTGAGCCGGGCTTTATTCCGCTGAGCCGGGTGGTCACGGACCCCTCGCTGGACGCGTCCGTGGTGAAGACGCGCACCCACCTCAACATCATCCCGTATGCGGTGGGCTCCTCGGCAGCGCTGCGGACGGGCAACATTGTGGAGGTCCGCGGGTACCCGCTGGGCGCGTTTGCCGCGTCCAACGTGGGCAAGGTGACCAACCCGTTTGTTGAGGATCTTGACGGCGCGTGGAACCACACGGACGTGGCGCTGGATGCGCTGGTGAACCGGGGGAACAGCGGCTCGCCGGTGTTGGCGGTGAGCTGCGTGACCGGTGAGTATGAACTGGTTGGCCTCTTCCACGCCGGGTACCGCGAGGGTGAAGCCATGAACCTTGCGGTGGGCATTGATGAGGTCCGGCCGCTGATGGACAAACTGCAGGCGCGGCCGCGTCAGACCAAGCCGGAAGTGGCGGTGATGACGCCGGAAGGACGCGCCGCACTGGCCTCCATGCTGAGCAGTGAAGGCGCCATCCAGCAGATGCGCTTTGGACGCCACCTGGCCCAGGTGCAGCTCAATGACGGAGACACGTTCACGTTCCGAATTTACAGTGATACATATCCCGCGGACCCGTTTGTGTTCATCCAGTTTGATGAGCCGCTGGACCAGTCAGATGAGCCGCCGCAGGTCACGGTGCGCAAGGCGCTGGAGCCGGCGTACGTGGTGCCCGCGGAGACGCTCAACGGTGAGTCCCGCGAGCAGCTCCAACGCGTGGTCACGGCGCTGCTGACCAGGCTGGCGCGGATGCAGCAATACCGGGAAGTGGCGGGAGAACCGCCCCGGTCATTGACGCAGCACAAGCGGGCTGAACGGTTGTTGCTGGAGATGTCCCGCGCGGAGAAGGAGCAACAGGACCTGCTGGATGGATTGGAGGCCATGTTGGAGCGCGCCCGCCAGCCGGGCCCCGTGACCCCCATTTCCGACGACAGGCCGCGCGGAATTGACGCGCCCTCGCGGGAAGGCCCCAAGCCGGTGCCGCCTCATGTGGAAGAAGTTGGACCGCCAGTCAGCGCGGTTCCCAAGTCCCCATAAGTGTCATACCTTGCTGAGCTTCTTCACGGTATCCGTGGTGGAGTGGTGCTTGGGATCCCCCACAATCACCACCTGACCGCCCAGGGATTGGACCAGTGAGGCCTCCGGCACGCTGGCAGCGGAGTAGTCTGTCCCCTTGAAATGGAAGGTGGGCTCCAGCTCCCGGATGACGTCACTGACGGTCTGCTCATCAAAGATGTGTACGGCATCCACACCGCTGAGCGCGCACACCATTTCCGCGCGTTCATCCTGCGGGATGAGCGGGCGCTCTGGACCTTTGCTGAGCTTGACGCTGACGTCGGAGTTCACGGCCACCACCAGCACATCACACGCGTCTGCGGCAGCCTGCAGGTAACGGATGTGGCCCACGTGCAGCAGATCAAACGCGCCGTTGGCCAGGCCCACGCGAACGCCGTGCCCACGGGTTGCGCGGTTGAACTTCTTCAGCTCTTCACGGCGGAGCATGGGCGCTTGCACGGGTTTCATGGGGCGCTGCCTTCCCTGCGGAGAATCTCCAGCACTTCAGCGGGTGACGCCGTGGCGGCGCCCAGCTTGGCCACCACCACGCTGGCGGCCGCGTTGGCCAGCCGCGCTGCCTGGTGCAGAGGAATGCCCGCAGCCATGCCGGTGATCAATGCGGAGGCAACCGTGTCACCGGCACCGGTGACGTCAGTAACATCCGTGAACAAGTGCGCGGCAAGAATGGTGGGCGCGCCTTTGTCCGGCACCACCACCATGCCATCCCGGCCCCGGGTGTTCACAATGGCGCGCGCGCCGCTGCGCTTGAGCACGGCGCGGCAGGCGGCCACGGCTTCCTGCATGGTGTTGACGGGCAAGCCCACCAGCTCAGCCAGTTCCGGGGCGTTGGGTTTGAGCACCACCGGGCCTTTCACGCGGGACAGCGCATAGCGGCTGTCCACAAGAACCGGCAGCCCACCACGCGCCAGCCGCACCGCTCGGTCCAGGACGTCCGTCTGGAAAAGCCCGTGCCCGTAGTCACTGAGCAGCAACGCGCGTGCGCCGCCGCGGACAGCAGTGTCCATGCGCGCGGACAATTCATGGATGGTGACGGCGGAAGGCGGGCCGGGAGGATCACGGTCAAGCCGCAACACCTGCTGGCAGCTGGTTCCCTGCGCACCGGCCAGCACGCGGGTCTTCTGCGCCGTGGGCCGCCCCTTCTCCACCACCAGCACCAAGGAGACACTGCGCTGCTTCATCACCGCGCGGAACGACGTGGCGGCGGCATCCCTGCCCACCACGCCCAGCAGCAGACAGCGAGCGCCCAGCGCCACCACGTTGACCGCGGCATTGGCCGCGCCTCCCGGACGCACCTCTTCACTCTCATGCACCACAACGGGAACCGGGGCTTCACGGGAGATACGCGTGGTGATGCCAAAGACATAGTGGTCCACCACCACATCACCCAGCACCAGCACCGGGACCTTCTTCAGCGCGTCAAGAACCTGCTGCATGGCGCACGCCTAGCGCGCTACGACGGCGGAGTGAAGGTCTTGCCATTTGGCCCAGGCGCCACGCTGCTGGAGGTTCAGGGGAACGCGCACGCGGTCTGCGCCCGGCTCCAACACACCTTCAGGGATGTCATTGCAGTGGCCACGTCAGACCACGTGCTGGTGGAGCACCGTCAGGACGTTGCGGACATTCTCCGTGCCGCGGCTGAGGCCGGTGCATCAGCCGGCTTCACGCCAACGGATCACACCATTCCCGTGATTTACGACGGCGAAGACCTGCCGGCGGTGGCCGCAGCAACGGGGTTGACCGCGGCTCAGGTGGTGCAGGCGCACGCGTCCGCGCACTACACCGTGGACTTCATGGGCTTTCTCCCGGGCTTTGGGTACCTCCGCGGTCTTCCGGAAGCGCTGGTCACCCCACGACGTCAATCACCCCGCGCCAGAGTCACGCGCCACGCGGTGGGAATTGCCGGCGTGCACACGGGCGTGTACCCGCTGGCATCACCGGGCGGTTGGAACCTGATTGGGCGCGCCGTTGGCCCTGCCCTGTTTGACGCCGGACGTGAACCACCAACCCTGCTCAACGCAGGGGACCGGGTCCGCTTCATGGAAACGGACCGAGATGCCTCTCTGCCTTCGCCGCCCGTCGCGACACCGGCGATTCCGCGTCGAGGGTTGTGCATTGAGAAGCCGGGCATCTGCGTGACGGTGCAAGATGGCGGACGGCCTTACGGCAAGTCCATGGGACTTCCACCGTCAGGATCCTGGGATCAGGAAACGCTCCATGCCGCCAACCGCGCCGTGGGAAATGCGCCAGATGAAGCAGCGCTGGAGATTCCGCAGGGCGGATTCCGGGCGCGCGCACTTGGCTCGGTGACACTCTCTCTCGACGGAGAACCTGCCCGCTTGTTGCGGGATGGAGATGTGCTGGAGGTGACCGCAGACGGCCGAGCGGTGCATTGTCTGGCTGTGCAGGGCGGCGTGGATGTGCCCAGCGTGCTGGAATCCCGCAGCACACTTGTCCTTGCTGAGCTGGGTGGATTCCTTGGGCGCGCGCTCCAACGTGGTGATGTCCTGGGTGTTGCAGACCGCGTTGCGGGTGTTCCGGTGACGTCAGAAGTTCCGCCTTATTCCAGTCCCGCGGTACTCAACATCCACGCGGGGCCACACGCCCAACGGTTTGCAGACCACGCCATGGACGTGTTGCTGCGGAGCACGTTCACGGTGTCACGCCTGGCGGACCGGGTAGGGACGCGGCTGGATGGACCGCACATTCCGCGCAGCGGTCCGGACCTGGCGCGGCCCATTCCCATGCGGCGGGGAGCCATGCAGGTGACGTCGGACGGGCAGCCAGTCATCCTGGGTCCGGATCATCCGGTAACGGGCGGCTATCCGGTGTTGGGCGTGCTGGACGTTGCGTCACAGGCGCTGCTGGCAAGGTTGCCTGCGGGTCACGCGGTGCAGTTCCGCGGCCGCTGACACTTTCCAATCAGGGCGCTTTCCCCACAATCCGTGGCCTCGCGCTGACGCGGTCCAGCTCCAACCACAGTCCTTCCGGCAGCATGCACACCCACGCTCTGACGGGGATACCTGCCCTGCGGAGCGCATGCGCCAGCCAGTGATGGCACGTGTGGAAGACATGGTACGGACGCACCGCGGGATAGAATGAACGCGCGCCGTCCCAACGCTCCAACTGGTTTTCAAAACTCTGGTGGATGAATGTGCGGAGTGCGTCCAGTTGTTCCTGTGTGACGTCAAACTCCCAGCCGTACGCGGGCTGCTGGGTGCTGCGCTGGTAGAGCACCTGCCCGTCCTGGACGCGCTCAATGACGCCGGGGCCATCAAACCACAGCAGCGTCTTCACCAACGGAACCAGCCCGCGGCTGTGCTCAAAATACCAGATGCGTGACGCGTAGCCCCACTCTTCAAATGTGCCGCTCCCCGTGGGGATGGCCACGGCGCTGTGCCATTGGTCGCTTGAGACCACAATGCGGTGCAGCCCGGGTGACTCGCCCAGGTCCGCGGCAGACATGTGCAGCACCAACAGGAACGCGGCGGCAACCACGCTCCAATCCTAGCTCAAAGCCGCCGCCACCCCTTGCGAACGCCCTCCCACTGTTGAACAAGACCCCCGTGAAAACCCCGGACCTGCCCCTGCTGCCAGAAGTGACGTCGTTGACGCCGGATGCGTTGGCGCCGTTGATGCCGGCGCGCAACGGGCGTCCCTCGTTGTCCCACGGCCGGGCGGTCTGGCGTTGGCTGCGTGATGCCGGCCTTCCCACGGCGTGGCCAGAAGCGCTGCCGCAGGCAGGTTGGCGGACCATGGAAGCGCTGCAGAGCCGCACCGTGCTGCCGCAGGTCACCATTGAAGACCGGGTGGTGAGCACGGACGGGACCACCAAGTGGCGTCTCCAGTGCCGCGGTATCCCCGTGGAGACCGTGCTGATCCCCAACCCAACGCGCTCCACGGTCTGCATCAGCAGCCAGAGCGGATGCACCCGCTTCTGTGATTTCTGCGCCACCGCGCGCATGGAATTCCGCGGCCAGTTGACCTCGGGGGAGATGGTTGCGCAGGTGCTGCTGGCCCGCGCCGCCGCGCCCGCGGACGCGCCGCTGAGCAACGTGGTGTTCATGGGGATGGGTGAGCCGCTGGACAACCTTGACGCCGTGATTGACGCCGTCAATGTGATGGAACACGCGCTGAGCCTTGGGCCGCGTCACGTCACCGTGTCCACCAGCGGCGTGCTCCCGCGGATGGAAGAATTCTGCCAGCGCAGCCGGGCGTGTATTGCGCTGTCCCTCCACGCCACCACGCAGCCGCTGCGGGACCGCCTGATGCCACGCGTGGCGCGGTGGACACTGGAAGACCTGGTGGCGTTCATGCGTACAGAGAGTGTGCGCTCACCGTCACGGCACTTCTTCATTGAGTATGTCCTGCTCAAGGACATCAATGATTCAGATGAAGATGCGCGGCGGCTGGTGGCGCTGATGGATGGCGTGCGTTGCCGCATCAACCTCATTCCCTACAACGCCACGGATGGGGTCTACGTGCGCCCCTCGGGGGAGCGCGTGCGTGCTTTCCAGGCGCGTGTGGTTGAAGGCGGGCTGTTGTGCCTGACACGGGAGACGCGCGGTGAGGACGCCGCCGCTGCGTGTGGTCAGCTGGTGTACCTGGGCAACAAGCGGCCTGACGCCGTCACCGCCGGCTGATCAACAACCACAATCCAACCAGCCTGAGGGAGTACGTCAGCCTGCACATCACCACGCTGGGCACGGACGTCATGCACCGCAAGGGGACGCCCATCCCCAACGGCAAGGTGATGACGCTGACCGGCCGGTCCTACGACGTCCACACCGGCAAGCCGTCCGCGGGCCGGATGGTCTACAAGGTCCGAGAGCAACCACAAGATCCTCGTCGACGTTGGAGGCGCGGCTACTTCTTGAGGTTCTTGAGGGCTTCCTGCGCCTTGCGATCGCGCTCCTGCTCAAACGCATCCAGCCTGGCGTCAAACTCTTCCTGCGGCATGGCCAGCGCATCCATGGCGGCCTTGAGGACGTCCTCGGGGCGGGCGGGGCCTTTCTTGGCGGGCGGGGCGGGCGGGGTCTTGGTGGGTTTCATTGGCGCGCTCCGTTGAGAATGCCCTTGAGTTCCGGGACATGCTGGGCCGCAAGGTCAGGCCACCGTCTTGCCATACCCGCCAGTGCGCCCGTGACAAGGTGCGATGGCAGATTTCCGGCGCTGGACGCCTCGTCTATGAGCTCAAGCGCACGCTGCATGATCTTCCCGGACTCGGGCATGGGCGGGATGGAGGGGATGCCGTCCTTGCTGGGGAGCACCTTCATCTCCGGGTACGGCGCCTGCGTCTTGTCCTTGATGGACTCCACGTTGAACTTGCCCGGGAACAGCGAGAACGACGACGCCAGCCCCTTCTCCCTGGCCGCCCGGAACTCAGGCGAGGCCACGAAGTCCTTCATGTTGCGCGCGCCCTCCACGTAGCTGTTGGTGAACGTCATCAGGTCCACCATGCGGCCCTGCGAGCCCGCGCGTCCGAGCACACTCTTGAACTGCTCCATGGGATTGTTGTGCACGTAGCCGAACATCACCGGGATGCCGCGCTTGCTGGCCTCCTGCAGGATCCAGCGGTTCTCAAGCGCGTCACCCTCGCCGGCGGCGTCCCACGTGGCGCCAAATGTGAGGTCCGGGCTGTTCACCTTCAAGAGGTCCGTGAGCGATCCCTTGCCCGCGGCACACCCGCCCGACGTCACCAGCACCTGCCGCTCCGGCGCGTCCGCTGGCATCAGCGCCATCTCGTCGAGACGTTTGAGGAACGCGGCCTTCGCAATGCCCACCGCGGTGGCGTGCAGAGCGGTGTTGGCTTCCGCGCGGATGCGTTTTTCGCCGTCATTGGCGGGCTTGGAAGCCTGGCCCCAGTCCGGGAAGCAGCGCTTGGCCAGGTCCACTTCAAAGATGTGCTTGTCCCCCACGTGCGCCTCGTACTCCGCGACGGTGGCGCGGGGATTCTGCGCAAATTTGTTGGAGAAGCTCGTCTCCCACGCGCGCTCTTCCGCCGTCAGGTTGGGCTGGCGCGGAATGGCGGTGGCGTCGAATTTCTCCGCGATCTTGCCGTCCTTGTACCCGGTGACCTCGGCGCCGGGCAGTCCAATGAGCGCGCCCTTGGCGGTCTCGAACTTCACCTGCGTGGTGCCGGGCGGCGGCGGCGCAGTGTCCTGGCGCGCAATCTCCTTGAGCGGTCCCGCCAGCCTCTTCAGCGCGGGCGAGCCGATGGACATGTCAAAGCGCAGAAAGAGATTCTTGGCGCCCACCGACGGCGTGTTCTGCGTGGTCTGGGTTGTGGTGCTGCCGGCGTAGGCCTTGCGCGCGTCCGGCACGCCCGCGGGCGCCCCTTTCTCGACGACGGCGGGTGCCTGGCTGACGGGCACCTGCTTCTCCGTCTTGACCGGAGCCTGCGTGACCGGAGCGTGCGCTGGGGAACCCGCAGGTTGCTTGATGGGCCGTTGCGCCTTGCGGGAAACGTCCATGACCGCCTCGGACAGGAAGGTGGCGAGCGACGCTAGCGGACGCTTCCAGGGATTTCCACGTCCCGCCCGCGGATCATCACGCGTGATGGAAGGCACCGCCAACCGCGCGGTCTCCGTCGTCACGGCGCGCGCCATTCTCCGCGCGCAACTTTTGTGACGCATCGTCGATAACGCGCCCCTGCCACCGTGCGTAGAAAGCAGCGTTGCGCTGAGGATGGCTCGCCCACGCAAAGGGCTGTTCCGATTGGCGGCCAAAAGATTGGCACCCGCAACTGAAAACCCGTTGCAGGCTCGGCCCGCAAGGCGAAGCCGAAGGCACTCAAACCGAGGGCCGTCCGAGAAAAAGAAACACCAATATCCCTCAGCGTTCTCCCGGAGTCCTGGATGGGTGGAACACCCCGAGTGCACTGGCTGATCGGTGCAGCAGCGTCGCCGACGTGGCGGCGATGCTGGCGTTTCGCGCGGGACGATGCCAGGCCATCCGGTGGCCTCTGGGGAGCTATGAACCGGCCCCGCCGCCACCGCACAAAGATTGTCAGTGGCAAACGGTGAGCGCGGCGTGCATCTTGCCACGGTTTGTTGCGGCCTGACATGGTCTGCCTCCTTGGGGGTGACCCGTCAGCCTGCGGTAGGCGCCGTCAGGTTTCACGCACGCCAGCCGGAAGGACACGGAAGACCGCAACCGGGAACGTCCTGTGCCGGCGCGTTGATGGTTCCAGCACCGTTCCACCTGGCGAGTTCAGCGCGCTGACGTCCGGGTTTTCCAACACGGGTGTCTGTGGTTTGCGCGCCAGCGGTGAGGTGTTCTGTGATGCGCGAGGAGGAGTCCGCCGTCCGCCACATCCACGTGACACCCGCATTCCTGCAGGCCATGCGCGCCACGTGGGACCGCGTGGCACCGCGGGGCTGGGCACTCTTCTGCCATGAGTGGGGCCGCCTCGCCATCGTGGACCTCGAGACCTCGGCACTGGAGCGCTCGGGCAAGAGCATCCGCGAGCTGCCCATGCGCGAGGTGATGGACCTGTGGCCTGAGACGCTGTGGCACTCTGAAGACGGCGGCGGGATGTGGACCCTGAAGAACCCCGCGGTCTCACCCAGGGGCTCGGTGACGTCGGTGGCGGTGGACCCCAACAATACCAACCACGTGGTGGCCGCGGTAGCCGGGCTGGGCATCCACCGTTCAATCAACGCGGGTGGCGGGTGGACCGTCAGGAACACCGGACTGACGGGACAGCTGGGCCTCTACCTGGGCAGGCTGGGCTTTGGGACCAACGCGGTGTTCTTGGGGATCCGGGAGAACAACAACATCCAAGGCGGAGCCTACCGTGCGGCGCTACCGGCGTTCTCGTCGTGGAGCAGGCTCGGTTCCGGCATCAGCTGCACACGGATTGTGGACCTGACGCTGATGGGTCAACTCCGGGCTGGGATGTGTTTGGCACAACGCCAACAGGATTTGGCTTCCCCGGCAAGTTGCTGCTGCTGCGCAACAGTGGCGGACAGCCTGACGCGCTTGTGTCCAATCCCAAGCGCGTTTTCCGCAAACTGGCAACGGAGACTGCCTGGTCACCGCTGCCGGCGTCCGCGGACCTGCAGAACGCGCACTCCCTGGTGGAGGATGCAGCGGTGGACGGCACGCTGCATGCGGCCACCAGCTCCGGGATGTACACCATGCGCGCGGGTGAGGACGCGTGGTCACCGCTCAACGGTGGCCTCACGGAATCCGCGGACAACGCGCGGTTGGTTCTGGTGAGCCTGGTGCAGAGTCCAAGCGATCCCGCACGCATCTACGTTGGCGGGGAGATCAGCGGTGTCTGGGCCACGCAGACCGCCGGTGCGTGAGCGAGACGCGGTGCCGCGTTGCTGCCGTACCTGCACGCGGCCCCGTAAGCTGTGAGACAGGATTCGTCATGGAGGCGCAGGCATTCAAGGCGCCGTCCAGTTGTCCTCATCCAGGACTGGTGCCGCATGCGGGCTCTGTTCCTGCCTTGACTGCCAGACGGTGCCAAACGCCGCAATGAGCGCCGTCGACGGCACCGCAAGGAGGGGCGCTGACAATGCGCTGAGCGGAATCAGCGCCAAGGAGGCCGCCATCGCCGCCAGGCCCCCGAAGAAGAGCGGGAAGAAAAGCGCCCCCACCGCCACGCCCGCCGGAAGGGTCAAGGACGATCCCGCGTAGATCATGGCCGAGGCGGAGAAGCCTCCAAACCCTGCCACCCCAAGGAGACACGCCAGTCCCACGCCGGCCGGTGCCACCGCGGAAGCAGCGACTGCCCCGAGCGCCGCCACGATCCTGACGCTCCCGTCACGCGTTGCCGCCGGCATTGCCCTCCAGCCCACAAACGCGGCGAGCAACGTGGCCATGGCAGCGTGCACCACCAACAGACCCGCGCCAGCCACCAGCAACGCAATGAGGGCCACACTGAGGACGTTGCCCGCAAGGCCCGCAGTGCTGTTGGTCCTGGGTACATTGCTGAGGATCGCCGTGCCCACTGCGAAGAGCACCAGCACCAAAACGCCCGACGCCACCCCCACCAACAGCAGCGGGACGAATGCCAGCAGGCCGCCAAGGAGTGTGCCGCCGCACCCGCGTGCCACCGCCTCGCGTACTTCCGCGCCAAAGAGGCTGGCCCGCGCGGGGGCGTCCACGCCTTCCTCCAACTCGCCCACCTTGTCCTCAACGTCAGACGGGATACCCGCGGCGGAGCCCAGCGTTGCAATCAGCAGCATCACGTTCAGCATGGCGGTGGTCCTCTGGCCGTGGGTGATGCACGCCGTGTGCCGGGCAAGGTGTCGGGCCGGAGTGTCCACGCCGGAGAACAACTGTATGACATCAATGGCCGGCGAGTGCTCGCAACGCTGCGGCCACCGTCGTGTTCGGCGCACTCAAGGCGTGGCGCAAAAGAGCGCCGCAGATTGGGCCAGTCACCGATGATACACACACGGACCCCACTCCCTCTACACGGCTCACCAACGGGCACGCGGCAGGCAATGGAGCGCACTGGTTCCCTGGGGACCTGGCGGGAATGTCTCTGGATGCGGAGCAACCGCACGTTGTGTGGGAGCTGGGTGTGGCGCATCAGGAGGCGCCTGGTCAGCTTTCACGTCTGACCGCGGACCGCTGAAGCTGTGGTTCACCGTGGGGAATCTCAAGTCCAGCCCACGGAATTCCTCACCTTGAACTGCGTAGGCAGACCGTCAGGTGGCGCCCACGTCGGGACGTTGGTGGTGACCACACAGCGACACCGCGGATTTCAGCAAGCTTTTGGCGCCGCCGGTCACCCTCATCCTGAAGGCTGCGGCGCGCCACGGTGCCGCGTATGTCCGCTTGCGCAAAGTCGAAGTGCGCCTCACGCTCGGTTTCGGTCACGCCCACATGTCCGCGTCCGCACTGCTCAAGTTGTCCCGTGCACTTCATGGCGCCCCCACGCTGGAGGCCATCATGGAGCGCGTGCGGACCTCCATCACCGAGAACACGCGGTACAACCGCGCATACATCCACCTGCTGTTTGACGACGGGAAAACGTTTGACATTGTGGGCTGGGTTCTTCCCAACGCGGAGATGGTCCACACCCAGATGGCAACCATTGATGTGAGCAAGGACGCCCTGCTGCGTGACGTGATCGCCGCAACCGAGCCGTTTGTCGTCGAGGACCTCCGCCTGGACCCGCGCGCAGATCAGAAGCAGGTGGAGTTTTTTGGCAACCGCACCTCCATCGTCGTTCCCATGTTTGAAGGTGATGCGCGCATTGGCCCCATGGTTGTTCCCACGTACGCAGACCAGGGCGTCATGCCGCCCACGCGTGAGGAGCTGGAGTTCCTCATCCAGGTGGGTTCGCTGGTGGCCGTTGTCATTGGCCGTCTGCGTGCAGAAGACGCGCGGCGTGCCCTTGAGGACGCCGCCGCCACCAACCAACGCGCGCTGGCATTGGGCCGCATGGCCGGTGAGGTGGCCCATGACTTCAACAACCTCCTCCTCATCATCCGGGGCAACACCGAGCTGGCCATGGATGAGCTGGCGGGTCATTCCGCGCATCCCCTGCTTGCGGAAGTGGACCGCGCAGCCCAGCGCGCCAGCGCGTTGACGCGGCAGCTGCTGGCCTTTTCACGTGGCCAGGTGCTGGACCTTCAACCGGTGCAAGTTGGTGGCCTGCTGCGTGCCATTCCGCAGCTGATGGGACGTCTGCTGCCGCCGGGAGTGGAGCTTCGGGTGGATGTGGATGCGGCGGTGGGTGTGCTCCAGGCGGACAGCTCGCAGTTGGAGCGTGTCTTCATGAACCTGATCCTGAACGCGCGTGACGCCGTGAAGGGCAAAGGACACATCACGCTGGAAGCGGAAATGGCGGACCTGGACGGCGAGTACGTGGCCACGCGCACCGTGTTGACGCCTGGGCGCTACCTGGTGGTGTCCGTTTCCGACGATGGCCAGGGCATGGACCGCGTGACGCAGCAACGGATTTTTGAGCCGTTCTTCAACACCAAGCCCGCAGATCGTGGAACGGGCCTGGGATTGTCCGTGGTGGACGGTGTGGTCCGGCAGCACGGCGGATACGTGCACGTCTACAGCGAGCCGGGACTGGGCAGCACATTCAAGGTGTACCTCCCCGCGGGACCTCCGGGCCTGAACATAGCGCCCGTTTCGCATGTCACCCCGCCGGAGCTGCGCGGGACGCAGACGCTGCTGGTGGTGGATGACGACGCGTCCGTGCTGCGGACGGTGGAACGTATCCTCCAGCGCGCGGCGTACACGGTGCTCACAGCAGGCAACGCGGCAGACGCGCTGGCTCTTCTCCAGAGTCATGCGGTGGACATGCTGCTGACTGACGTGGTGCTCGTGGGAACCGACGGTGTGGAACTTGCGCTGCAAGCGCGGGCGCACCAGCCGGACCTGGGAGTGCTTTTCATGACCGGCTACGCGCGCGGAAAACTGAGCGCCCACAGCCTTCCTCACCTTGGAAAGCCGTTTTCCGCCACGGATCTGCTTCGCCGAGTGAAGGAAACGCTGACCGCACGCCAGGCGCGCCGCGCGGGTCTTGCCTCCTGAACTCTGCTTCCGTGTGCAGTTCCCCAGAAAGTGAAACCGCATGGGCGTGATAGAGGCGTTGCCGTCCCGTCCGGCGCAACGCGGGTGCTGTTGCGGTTGAGCGCCGGCGGCCTTGTGGTCGACGTGACCTTGACACTGTACGTGCGCGGCTTCTTCCGCCTCCGAGCCCGCTGCTTCAGACAAGGCACGGCCCCACCAGATTCACGCGTGGAAGTTTCCGCTCACTGCTTCATTCAGGCGCGCAGTGCGGAACGCGGTGGCTCGTCCACAACCTTGGTGCCAATGGCAGGCGTCTGAGCAAACCCGTCACTGACGCCAGTGCGGCAATACAAGCCGCTTGAGCCACCACGTTGCTCCGGTTGACTGCGTCAGCGGTGCCCAATCACTTCATTACCCGCCACGTACGCGCCCGCCGGTGTCTGTCCCATGCCCGCGGTGTTGGCCGGGCTGCCCGCTTGCAGGTGAAGATCGTTTTGCGCGGCATTCACAAATTGCGGGTCCGCCACAACAGAGCTTTGTTCCATCCCCGTGGCTGTTTGCCAGGGCCCCAACCCGGTGTACCGGACGCCAAGCTCCGTAAAATGCGGCTCCTCACCACCGTCATAATAGACGTTGTGGTCCAGCAAGGTGAGCACGGACGTGGACGGTGCCCAATCCACCAGCGGGCCAACGGTGTTGGTCAGGTAGGCGCAAATGTTGTTGAACGCCAAGGTGTTGAGGAGCGGGCCAACTTCGCCGCGAATACAGTTGGTTTCTGACGCCGGGTTCACAGAACGCGCAAGCGTGTTGTTGGAGATGGTCACGTCATTGGCGCCCCGTCCAGAGCTGGCCAGGACCAACCCCACTTCAAAATCCGTGATGATGTTGTTGTAAATCCGGATTCCCTGATCTTCCTCCACTTGAGCCACTTCCGTGGCCCCGCTGGATGAGTGGCTGCGGCGTTCCCGCTGCCCACGAACGCGGTCACCAGGCCGCCCGAGTCCGTGCGCGCCACTGGCGTGACAGACGGACCGGAGTCCATGTTGCCCACAAGGGTGAACTCAACCACCTGGTCCCGACCAGCAGGACGGTTGTCGTCGTCAAAGACCTGGAAGAGTACGCGGGACGTCAACGGAAGCGCGGTGGACCCAACGGCGCCAATCACGCTTGGATTCGCGTCAATGAACCGGATGGCGCCCAGGCCAACAGGTCCGTTGGTGATGGTCAGAGTCTCGCTGACGTCAACACGGGGGCCGCCAATGGCGTTGCACACCCCGGCCTAGTCTGGGTGTTGTTGTCCAGCGCAGCGGAGTACGCCACCTCAACCCACGGTGTAATACACTTGGGCCAGCCCGCTCACCTCCGGCGCGTTGGGAGCCACCACCACCGATGCGGAACCGTAGGCATCGGTCTTGAGCACGGCTGCGCTCTGCCCATCATCATCCGCGGGGGGTCCTGTTCTTCACGAAATATTCGAGCGGAAGAATCGCCATGGTGCCTATCGAACCGGACGGAAGTCCTGGAACCGTATCTGAAGTGACCACGATTGGTGGCGCACCTGACGGATTGACCGTGGACGCGTGTGGTCATCTTTACGTCGTCGATCAGCAGAACAGTCGGCTGTACCGGATACGCCTCACGACGGGGGGCAATGCGGTGGGAACGCCCACGTTGCTCGCGGATTTTCCCACTGGTGTGACGAATGCGCAGTTCGGGCGCGGTCCGGGGTTCTCGGAGACGGCCACTTACGCCTCGGGAAACAGCGGTACCGTCTATCGACTGGAAATCGGAGTGCCGGGCGCGCCCTATCCCTGAGCGTTTGCTGCCGCCTGACCAGCAGTCGAGTCGAGCCAGCGCGTCCTGCACGCAGCCCCGCGGGAAATTGCGGAGCAAGTGCGCGAACCGAACATTTGTGGCACCCCGCGCACTTGTCGCTTGGGACAAACCCGGAGGATCCATGCAGCACCGAACCCTTGCCGCCATCCTGGCGGCTCCCCCCGTCATCTTTGGCCTTGCCCTGGCGTGTACGCCCGGTCCGCTCACGGACAGCCGCCTCATCTACAACATTGAGACCTGGACCAAGAACACCACCAGCTGTGAAGCGGGGCCGGAGGTGTCACCCCGGCCGGATACCCACCTGGCAGTCAATAAGGTAGGAGACCCTGAGGGCGCTGCGGTGGTGGTGGCCACGTGCAGTGACCGGGACACGTGCCTGCAACGCACTGAGGACCTCGCCACCTTCACTCCCAGCAAGACGGACGTGGAAGGAACATATCGCAGCCGGGGCTTCTTCAGGAACGACAACGCCGGGGTGGACTGCGCTGGCGTCCTGGAAATCCGGACACTGGTCCTTGCTGAGGAAGGGGGCGTACGCACCGCGAGCTACCAGTTGGAAGATCGCCGCGTGGATATTCCCAACGGCGCCAGCTGTACGGACGCGGACATGGTGGCTGCCGCGCTCAATGGGGCATGCAGCTCCAGGGAATTGATCTTTGGCCGGTTTGAGCGCGAGGACGACGACGACGATGACGGCACAAGCAGCGGCGGTGGCGGCGATATCGGCTTTGGGGACTGAACGCCACGGCGCGCCACGCATGGAGGGATTTCTGCTGTTGTACGCAACCGCGTTGGTGCTGGACCAGACAGAAAGCTGGCGTGCTCCCGCGGTGGCTCTGGCACTTATTGCGCTGACTGCGTTGACTCTGTGGCGGGGGCCCGCGCGGCCCGTTGTGCTGGCGCTCCTGGGCATCTCACTGGTTGACGGAATTCTGCGCGCGCCGGACCTGGCCAACCACCACAACCTCACGCTGTTCCTCCACGTTGTCCTGCTGCTTCACTACGGCGCCGCCTCTCTATTCAACCGCCGGATGGTGGCCTTTGATGACGCGCTCTTTGACGCCGTGGCGCCCAGTTTGAGAGCGGCGGTCATTGTGTGTTACTTTTTTGCCGGGTTTCACAAACTGAACCTGGACTTCTTTGATCCCAAGGTGAGCTGCGCGGGCTGGTTCATAGACAAGCTTACGGGCATCTACCTTGGTGGCATCGTTCGGGTTCCGCCCTTGGTGGTGGCCGTGATGGCTGTGGTGGTGGCGGCGTGCGAGCTCTGTCTCGCCGTGCTCCTTGTCCGTCGTCAGGGACGCGCCGCGGCGCTGGTTTTGGCGTGGGCGCTTCACGGTGTGTTGGCTTTGGCCGTGTTCTTTGATTTCAGCGCGCTGATGTTTGCGTTGCTGTGGACATTTGTCCCGGGCCGCGTTGCACGTCAGACCCATCAGACAGATCACGGTCGGCTGGCCTCGCCGGTCTGTACCCTTGTGGCGCTGCAGCTTGTTGGTGCGGCGGTGAGTGGCGCAGCGTGGTCTGTATTTGGCGAAGCGCAGAAGACCCCCGTGCACATCATGCAGGGCATGGTGCTCAACCTGGGCGCGCTGCTGGTTGCGGTGCCACTCTGGCGCGCGTGGCAGAAGCCGGGTTTGACGACGGAAACGCGCACGCAATTTCGCCTGTCAGCCGCAGCGGTGGCGTTGATCCTGGGCCTGTTTGCGTCAAGCAATTACCTGGGGCTGCGCACCGCGGGCACATTCTCCATGTTCAGCAACCTTAGAACGGAAGCAGGCGCGGGAAACCATGTGCTGCTGGGCCGGGGTTGGCCGCTGTTCAACTACCAAGATGACGTGGTGTGGATCATCAGTCTGCGGGCACCGCGGGAACAACACCTGTTCTCACTGGTGGGCATGGGGATCCCGCGTGTTGAGCTCATGAAGCGGATTGCGGATTGGCGCGCCAATGGGAGCGGGCCCATTTCGGCGCGGCTTCGTGACGGGAAGAATGAGTATGACTCCGTGGACCTCACCGTGGATCCCCGCTGGCCCGTGACGACGATGTCCTGGCCCATGCGTCTGCTTGATTTCCGCGCAGTCCAACCTGAGCCGTCCCCCAACAGTTGCCGCTGGTAGAACATCCTCCACGTGACCACGGGTGGTTTCCAGCTTCTGCTGCGCCCACGAATATTATGTATGACTTTATTACCGGCGGCGCTGCCGCTTGAGAGTTCCAAGGACTCAGTGGGACCCATGGAATGGCCCACCGGTCATACCGCGGTTCGCAGTCAGATTGACCGCGTATCCAACTGGGCGTGAGCGCGCTCGGTCGTCGGTGCCTTCAGACCTTTTTCACTTCGCCAAGCCCACCGCCTTGTCCGCCGCCTGCCGGAAGTCGTCAAACGCGGACAGGTATTGCCGCGCCGTGAGCTTCTGGTGTCCGCGCACAATGAGGTCGCAGATTTGCTGGAGCGTCTTCACCTGCGCGGGCCTGGGGGCCGCCAGGACCAATTTCGCGCGCTCGTATTGTGCCGTCGCAATACCTTCACCCACAAGCCCCAGCAGGTCACACAGCGGCGTCAAGTCACCGGACCCCAGGGACTGGGCTTGCAGCAGGAATGAGACTGCCGCCCGCAGCTTGGTGATGGCCCCCACCGGATCATTGACGTCCAGCTTGTCCACCGCGCCGTTGGTGGGCGGCTGGCCGGCGTGGTTGCCAATCAGCTCATCACGTGCGGAGCGGAGCGCGGACGTCACCTTGGGATCGGTGGCCAGCGCAATGCGGGCCGTCAGTTCGTTCGCTACGCCTTCCATTGCGCCCTTGAGGCTCAGCACAGTGATGGTCCAGCTGACCGGAGTCGCTCCACCATCGTCGTCGGTGATGGTTGCGGTGATGGTGAACGTGCCTGGGGTTGCGTAGACGCGCTGGTGCCGGAGCGCGCCCGTCACCCCGCCCGTGGCGTGCGAGAACGTGTCGAACGAGGTGCTGGAGGAGCCGTCTCCCCATGTCACCTGCGCGCCCTGCGTGTCCGCCAGCCCGGGGTCCGTGAAGTCCACCGAGACGCGCACCGGCAGGCCCACCACCGCCACGTTTGCGCCGCCATCCAAGCTGCGGCCCAGCGAGTCCATGACGGACGCGGCGCCCACTTGCGGCGGCACGTTGGTGACAGCGACGGAGAAGGACACAGGATCGCCCGAGCCCAGCGATGACGTGTCGGTTGGGTGCTGGCCGCGCGCGCGTGCCGAGGCCGTGGATGGTCCATCAAGTGACGCTGCGCTGAACGTCACGGGCGAGCCGTTCGCTTCAAAGCTGCCGTTGCCGTCTAGGTCCCAGGAGAGGTTGATCGTCTTGTTATAGTATGACTCGCAGCTGTGTCTGCGCGCGTGACCTTCGCCAAAAATGACGTCGTGGTAGAAGGTCACTCCTTCAATGTCATCGTTACCGTTCACCAGTGTTGGCGTGATGCCCGCGGGGACCGGGGTCACCGGCCAGGCTTCATCGGCGGGCGCGTAGACGGGCAGGGATGACAGGTTGTGCACCTCGTGGCGCTGGCCGTCGCCGCGCAGGAGCACCGTGTCGGGGCCGGGCCACTCGTCGCTGTGACTTGGGTAGTCGTTGATGGACATGGTGCAGCCGGGCGGCGCAAACCAGCGCATGGAGCTGGCGGTCTCCCACAGCGAGATAGGCTCACCGCCATTGTCGATGCCGAACGCCACGCTCCTGAGGGCATGGTAGTCGGCCTCAAATCGCTGGTCGTATTCGATGCTGAGCCAATGGTCGCTTGGCAATGAGAGGCCCACGCCGGCGTCCTGAAAGAGCTGCACGTAGGCTTTGGTGATGGCCTGCGCGCCCTGGCCAGTCAGCGCAAGTGAGCTGCCCTCGGGGACGGTGAAGGGGCCGTTGAGGACGGCGGTGGGACGCAGCGTGGGACTGTTGGCGCGCACCAGACCGCGCAGCCGGTACTCCCCAAATGCCAGCGCGGGGTCGCTGTCATGCGCGGTCTTGTAGACAATGAGTTCCCCTGACGGTGAGACGTACACGCTGGAGCCGGCGGAGAAGCTGCCGGTGTAGAAGTTGGGCCCCCACGACGTGGTGCCCATGGTGTTGCGGTCCACGTGAGAGAACGGACAGCTGCCGGGTATCAGGCCGTCCGCGGTGGCGTTGACCTGGTAGAGGTCCAGATATTCGTCCACGAAATCATTGGCGATGATGCCGTCACGCCGCCCGCCGACAAGGTAGAGCGGGCCATCCAGGCTGCCCTCGCGCACCAGGTTCAGCATCTGGTGCTGGCCACCTTGGATGGTCCCGGCGGTGGGCCATGACGTGCCGTCCAAACACGCGTCGAGCGTGGAGGCGCTGTAGCGCCCAACTTCGTCCCACTCGACGGGCCAGGTCTTGAGATACGTGGTGCCGCCGGGCGCGTTGGCCCGGGAGCGGAAGAAGCGCACCTGCTCATTGCCAAACCCTCCCGCGGACACCAGCAGGTAGCGGCAGCAGGAGCCGTCCTCGCCCTTCACCGCCGTGATGCCCACGGGATCCGCGCCAAACCCCCCGCTGATATCCGGCGGGTCAAAGCGCCCAAGGAACACCGGGTTCTCGGGGTCGGCCACGTCAATGAACATGATCGTCGCGGGATAGGTATCCGGTCCGAACGGATCGTCTGCGCCGACAATCAGCACGTCCCCGATGACCTGCACACCCCCGGTGTGGCGGTAGGCCGGCCAGCCGTTGCGTCCGTCAAAGTAGACCCACTTCACCTCCCTGTCGGTGGCGAGGTGCGGGCGGTCTACCAGGCCGCCTTCATAGGGAAGGATGTTGGTGCCCATCCGCTCGCCGTGCTTCCCGCGTGATGTCATTCGGACAATGTGGAGAATCCCTGGCTCAGGGTCCCCGCCGCACGGGAACGGCACCGTCCCGGACTGCGTGAGGAGGAAGTACGGCGTGCCATCCGGCCCATCCTTGCGGGCCACGCCCTGGTAGTGCTTGCACGTGGTGGCATCCGGCGCGCCATTGCGGTGGGCAGCAAGCGCGTCCCCGCGTTGCGACAGCCCGTTCCACGCACCGATGACGCCCGGCACGAACCGCGGTTGTTGCGGAGGCGCCGCGTGGGCGCCGGCAGACGTCAGGAGCAGGAGGCAGAGGGCGGACAGACCGTGGCGCAGCATGGAGACCTCGTTCCGGGGCCCATGAGACATCCCCGTAATACAGTTCCAACCAAGCTGACGGCCCACCATTCCCGTGACAGGGCCGCGGCTACCGTCGTCATGGGGTAGGGAGGAACGGAACGCGTTTGCACCTTCCGCATGACCCGGATGGCTTCAAACACGGCCCGGGCCCCCACGCGCCGGTGGGCCCGGACACAACGGTCCGCGTACTCCAGAGTCCGGAATGCCCAGGACGAAAACCACGCGAAGATTGCGTTCAGGATCAACACTTATCCGACGCCATGGTGGTGGAGGGCAGGAGGCCCACAAGCCCCACCTGGTCCGGCGGCAGGTTCATGGTTCATCTGCCTGCGCTTGCCTCCAGGAAAGGGCATGCGCGGGAAGGCACCACAAACGCGTGCTGCTGGAAGTCCGGTGAAGCGGCCGGGTCCTGCTCCATCAGGTCCGGCGGTCCTGCCACCGCCGTGCCCGCTGCCGCCGTGAGCGCCGTCCGTCTTCAGCCGCGTGAGGCGCGCTTCCTACGCTTTGACGGCCTGTGACGCGCAGCCAGCAACAGCCCAACCCCAAACAGCGCCATCCAACACACGCCATCCCCACGCGCCTGCGCGTGGTTGCATCCACATGTTGGCGGCGGTGACGGCGGAGGAGGGGTGACCGGCGGCGCGGCGAGATTGAACAACGCCGGCTCCGAGGGTGGCCCGCTCCGTCCGTCCGCTTGCGTTGCAAATGCGCGCCACACCAGCGCCGTGTCACCGGCCGCGGCCAGCGTTGTCACGTCAAGTGACGTTGTCCCCAGCGCGCCGGCCGGCACACCCGCTTGCTGGAACAGCCGCGTGGCCAACGTCTCATCCCCGTAGATCTCAAACGTGTACGTCAGCGCGCCGTCTTCAGGGTCCTGCGCATTCACAAGTGTCAGTGACACGCTGGCCGCATCCACGGCCGCGCCGTCACGCGGAGACAACGCCACCGGCGCGCCCGGAAGGCGATCCTCCGCGCGCACCGTGATGGCGACGGTGGCCTGCAGCGTACGAACTCCGTCGGTGGCGCGGTAGTCGAACCGGTCCACGCCGGAGAACCCGTTGCCCGGCGTGTACGTGAACGAGCCATCCGCATTCACGGCCACCGCGCCATTGGCTGCACCCAACGCGAGAGAGGCCACGAGCCCCGTCCCCACGTCATTGGCCAGCAGGCCCGGGGCCGCAACCACCAGCGCCTGACCCTCGTTGGTCTCGTAGGCATCCGCGTTCACGCCAAACATCACCTGCGGCGTGTTGATGCTGATTTCAACTTCGACTGGCACGGACTGCGCAACACCTTCCACCGCCACGTAGGTGAACCTGTCCGTGGGAAAGTTGGACTGCGCTTGCTGCACGTACCGGAATGAGCCGTCCGCGCTGAGCGTCAGCATGCCGTACTGCGTCCCCGTGACAATGCGTGCGCTCAGCGGGCCGGTCCCCGCGGCGGTATCATTCGCAAGCACGCCCGGCGCGGTGACGTTGAGAATCTCGCCCCGCAGCACCGTGTACGCATCAGGCGCGGAACCAGGGATGGGCGCGTTGAGCCACACCTGCGCGGGCTGGTTGCGGTTCACCACAAACGCATCGGCATCACCGTCACCGTCAAGGTCACCCACGTCCGCGGCAACGCCATCACCTTCACCCAGCCGCTGCGCAGATGCGGACAGCACGCCATCACCCGCGTTGAGGATCACGCCATCCGGGCCAAGGGTGTTGATGCGCAGCACGTCCTGATCGCCATCTCCGTCGACATCCGCCACCGCGGCATCGCGCGTGATCTCCGCCGGCAGGGATTGTGCCAGCGGCGTGAACCGCGCCTGCCCGTCATTCACAACCACCGCAAGCGCGGGATCTCCGCCGCCAAGCACAGCGTCAAGGTCTCCGTCCAAATCCATGTCCACCAGGCGCACGGAGTCGCCGCCAGGAGGGGTCTGGCCGCTGTCCATGAACACGCCGGACGCATTGTTGAGCCACACCCGGCTCGACTGGCCGGTCTGGTTCACCACGAACGCGTCGACGTCACCATCCCCATCCAAATCGCCCAGCGCCACCGCGGTGCTGGAGGATGAGCCAATGGGTTGCGGCCCCTCGGCGTAGGTGCCCGCGCCGTCATTGAAGAACACCTTCGCGGGTCCACGCCGCGCAACAAACGCGTCCAGGTCCCCATCTCCGTCCAGATCCGCAAGCGCGGTGGCCACGTCCTCCGCCGCAGTGAAGGCAAGCGGGTCCTGTGTGAAGAACCCGCTTCCATCATTGCGCCACAAGCCGCTCCCGGTCAGGAACGCGTCCACGTCATCATCACCGTCCACATCACCCAGCGCCACCCCCAGCGCGCGCTCACCCTGCCCCAGCGTCTGCCCGCTGTCCGCAAACATGCCGTCCCCGCCGCCAAGCCACACCTGCGAGTAGCCGTCGCTGGCAATGAACGCATCGAGATCTCCGTCGCCATCAAGGTCCGCCAGCGCCACGCCATTGTTGGCGGTGTTGCCCAGCGTGCGTTCCGCCGGTTCAAAGCTGCCCATCCCTTCTGACAGCCACACGCGCCCCGCGGCACCGCTGTACACAAGCAGCACATCTGGTCCGTTGACGCCGTCAAGGTCCGCGGTGGCGAGGTCCGTTGCCGCCTGGCCAAAGGCCACCACCGACTCCGGTCCCGATGTGAAATCCGCGATACCGCCATTCAGCCAGATGCGCCCATCCGACGTGATCGCGTCCAGATCACCGTCCTCGTCGACGTCCGCGAGCGCGGTGCCGCGTGTGTCCTCGTCGCCCAACGTCTGGTTGCTGTCCGTGAACGTGGCCTGCCCGTTGTTCACGTAGACACGGTTGGGTTGCCCATTGGCATTCCCCACAAACGCATCGCGGTCTCCATCTCCGTCGAGGTCACCCACCGCCACGGATGCTGCCCGGGCGGTTCCCAGCACCACGCCGGTGCCCGCAAGCACGCCGGCGCCGCCGTTGCGCCACACCGTGGAGCCGGACCCGCCGCCAACCCACGCATCCAAATCACCGTCTCCGTCCAGGTCCGCCACCGCCACCGACAGCGCGGCAGCACCGGACGGCGCGCCGTTGTCCGTGAAGGTCCCGCTCCCGCCGTTCATCCAGACCTGCACACCCGCGTCAGACACCATCACCGCGTCCACGCTTCCGTCGCCATTGAGGTCCGCCAGCGCAACGTCTGATGCGCCAGTTCCCAGAAGCTCCGTGCTCTCCAAGAAGTCACCCGTGCCATCATTGACCCACACCTGCGCCGGCTCCGTGGCATTCACCACCCACGCGTCTATGTCAGTGTCTCCGTCCAGGTCCGCCAACCCCACCGCCACGCTGTCCGAATCCCCCAGCACCTGCCCGCTGTTGCGCAGCGCACCGGACGTATCGTTCAGCCACACGGTGTTGCCGCCGCGCAGGTTTGCAAAGAACGCGTCCACGTTTCCGTCGCCGTTGAGGTCCGCCATGGCCACGCCGCGCGTGAGCGAAGCGCCAATGTCCTGCACCGTCCGCACAAATGTTGCGGGACCCGCGCCGCTTCCAACGTCAAAGCGCCAGCTCAGTGGAATCAGCGGCGTGTCCCGCTCCGTGCCGCGCAGGCCCAGCGTGATGGTGACCGTGACGGTCTCACCACGGACAAAGTCGCGGACCGGGGTGAGGGTGACGGTGGCCCCGTTTGTTGTGATGGTGGGCCGGTGCGGACCGGAGCGGCTTCCCACAACGAAGAATGAGCCGGCCGCAGTGATTCCATCGATGTCCGCGTTAAACCGCGCGCTGATGACGGGGCGGACCGCCACGCGGGATGCGCCGCGCGCAGGCGCGAGCTCCAGGGCTTCCAGGCGGTGCAGCACGGTGATGGCCACGTTGCCGGGAGACTCGGCGGTTCCGTCAAGAACGCGGTACGTGAACGCGTCCGGCCCAAAGTATTCCGGCAACGGGGTGTACGTGAACGCTCCATCCGCGGCCACGGAGAATGTGCCGTGTATGGGCGCGGTGCCGGGTGACGCCGTCAACGCATCCTCGTCCGCGTCGTCGGAGTCGTTGGCAAGCAGTCCCGGCGCCGCCCTCCGGAGCACACCGCCCTGCACCATCTCGAACATTTCCACCGCCACCACCGGGAGGTCATTGACGGGCGTGACCTCAACGAGCGCAACCGCTGGCCGCGACGTGCCGGTGACCGGGTCCGCCGTCTCGTCGGTGACGTGGTAGGTGAAGAAATCAAAACCAAAGAAGTTCGGCTCGGGCGTGTAGGTGAAGGAGCCGTTGGCGTTGACCATCACGGTGCCTGAGCGCGGTCCCAACGCAAGCCCGGTATCCTGGATGGCGTTGCGCTGCGTGCCTTCACCGGGACCGTCGTTGGTCAACAGGCCCGGCGCGGGCACGTTGAGCACGGTGTCCTCGGGCGTGGACCAGGTGTCCGGGCGCGCCACCGGGGGCTGCCGGTTGAACCAGATGCGCCAGAACGCGTTGTCCGTGGTGCTCCCCCCGCCGTTGAAGGGATGCACCGCAAGCATGTCTAGATCACCGTCTCCGTCAAGGTCGCCCAGCGCGGGACGGGTCCGGAGGTCGAGCATGCCAAATGGCGTGGTGACGCTGGCCATTCCGCCCCGCCCGTCGTTCAGGCGAATCCGCGATGGGTACGTGTTGCTGTTGCCCACCAGCGCATCCAGTGCTCCATCGCCATTGAGGTCTGCAAGCAGCGTGAGCGCATTGCTCGCATCACTCACCAGCGTGGGACCGGAGCGCGTGAAGCGTCCAAGGCCGTCGTTCATGAACACCTGGTCACCGTTGTTGCCGGAGCCGTCCGCCATGTCCGTCACAAAGAGGTCTACGTCACCGTCCCCGTCGAGATCGCCGAACTGCGGCGACGAGCCGTAGATGCCGCTCGGTTGCTCGGTGAAGGCCGCGTGGCCATCGTTGATGAAGTAACTGAACATGTTGCCGCCGGACTGGCTGGCCACAATGTCCAGGTCCCCGTCGTCATCCAGGTCCGCAATGGACACCTGGAAGTCCGGCCAGCCACCGGTCTGCAGCTCCGCGTTGGTGTCCGTGAACGTGCCCGCGCCGTCATTGAGCAGGACGGTGAAGTGGAACTGCGAGGCGCTGTCGATCAATTGCATGACCGCATCCTGGTCTCCGTCGCCATCCAGGTCTGCCATTGCCGTGCTGATGTCCCCAAGGTCTCCGGTCCCAAGGCTGATTTGCGCGCCCGCGGTGAAGCCACCCATGCCATCGTTGATCTGGATTCCGTCGTTCGCGGCAACCAGGTCAAGATCGCCGTCGTTGTCCACGTCATAGAACCTGGGCAACACCTGCTCGGAGCTGCCCGGCAACAGGCCAAGGTCCGTCATCACGCCAGCGCCGTTGTTGCGGAGGATGCGCGCTCCGCCCTGCGGGTTGGCGCCATCGCGCGCGTACAGCACGGCGTCCAGGTCACCGTCTTCGTCTACGTCACCCAGCGTGCCGCCCGCCCAGGTCATGCCCGGCACCACAGGCCCTGAGCTACCGCGCGTGAACACCGGGCTGCCCGCGGGAACCTGCACGCGGTATTCGAACACCGTCGAGCGCGGCAGACTCTGGCCGGATGTATCCATGAGCGCGGTGGAGATGCTGACCTGCACCTGCTCACCCGGTGACAGCGGCACCGTGGGCCTGACGCGCAGCGTGTTACCATTGACTGAAGGCGTCACCGCAACACGCCCGCTGAACGAGCCGTGCAGAACCACACCCGCGTTCACGGACATCAGCGCGGCGGGCGCATCCATCACCAGCTCAATGGCGGCGGACGGTTCCACACCCACCGCATTGGCGCGCGGTGTCACGTGCAGGATGTCCAGGCGGCCCCGCACCGTGATGCTGACCTGCACCGGCGCGGAGGTGTCGAGCCCGTCCGTGACGACGTACGTGAAGGCCTCCATGCCCGCCGCGTCCGGTGCGGGCACGTACGTGAAGAGGCCGGTCTCGCCAAACAAGAGCGTCCCCATTGCCGGGCCCGTCACCAGGCGGGCGCGCAGCGAATCACCGTCCGCATCCGTGTCGTTCGCCAGCACGCCGCCCGTCAGCGTCCGGTCTTCATCCATGCCAAAGCTGTCCGGCACGCCAACCGGCGGCGCGTTGTCCGCGCGCACCCGGATCGTCGCGGTGACAACGGGCGACGACGCCTCACCATCACTTGCATGGTACGTGAAGGTCACATCTCCGGTGAACCCGGTGGCGCGCGTGTACGTGAATCCACCGTCATCACGCAGTGTGAGACTGCCGTTGGCGGGCGCGGAATCCAACATCGCGGTGAGTGCGGTTCCGTCCTGATCCACGTCGTTGGCCAGCACGCCCAACGCCGCGGAGATCGTCAGGGATTCGCCACGTGACGACGCCAGGATGTACGGACCGTCCGCGGATGCCATTGGAGCCGCGTTGCGCGCCGTCACGGTGATGGTCACGGTGGCCTCGCCGGATTCCTTCACTCCGTCAGACACGGCGTACACAAAGGTGTCTGTGCCGCTGAAGTTGGATTCCGGCAGGTACAGGAAGGAACCGTCCGCGTGCAGGTCCAACATGCCGCTGTTGGTGCTGCTGACAAGGGAAGGAACCAGCTGTCCGGTCCCAACGTCGTTGCTCAGGATGCCGGGCGCGGACACATTCAGGATGCCGTCCTCGTCAACGGTGTAGCTGTTGCCCAATGCAACGGGTGGAAGGAACCGGGACTTGTTGAGCACCACAATCGTGACGGTGGCGGTGTTGGAGCGCTTCACTCCGTCGTCAATGGAGTACTCAAACGTGTCCGGTCCCTCGTAGTCAGGCTGCGGTTGGTAGAGGAAGGTGCCGTCCGGCGCCAACGCTACAATGCCAAAGAACGGGCCGCTGAAAACGCCGGTCTCCTGGCGGACTGTGGGCGTGGCATCACGCTCGAGCCGGTCGTTGTGGAGCGGGTACTTGTTGCGGATGCACGGCAGGAAACCGCCGGGCTTGCACGTCGCCAGAACGCGGTTCTTGCCGGTGAAGTAGCGGTCGTTCTCGGCCTCCGCGCCGTACCAGTTCTTCCAGAAGATGTTGGCCGTGCCGTTGCTGGCGGTAAAGATGTCAACGTCAGCATCACCGTCTCCATCCGCCAGCGCCACATCCTGCCCGGGCTGCGTGCCCACCTGCACATCCCGCGTGAAGGAGCCGCTGCCAGTTCCCAGCCAGACGCGGTTGGGCTCACCGGTGTTGGCCAGCACGGCGTCAATCCGGCCGTCACCGTTGACGTCCCCCAGCGCCACCGCGTTGCTGTCCGCCAAGCCAAGCGCCGCGCCCATGGAGAACTCGCCGTCACCATCGTTCAGCCAGACGCGGCTTCCGTCATGGTTGGCCACCACCGCGTCCACATCTCCGTCGCCATTGACGTCATGCAGCGCCACATCCCGGCTGTCCGCCGCGGGCAGCTGCTGCCCGCTGTCCCTGAAGTTTCCATCACCATCGTTGAGCCAGATCCGGCCAACCTGGTTGGCGCCCACCACAAAAGCGTCAAGGTCTTCGTCGTCATCCAGGTCCGCCAACGCCACCGCGTCACCGTCAATGGCGGGATCGTCAAAGGGACGCTCCGTGAAGGAGCCATTGCCGCGGCCAATGTAGACGCGCGGCCGCTGTCCCGCGCGGAGCACCACCGCGTCCAGTTTTCCGTCATGGTTCACGTCCCCTACGGCGGCGGCGCGGCTGCCTGCGGAGCTGGTGAACGCACCCAGCGTGAAGCGCGCATCACCATCATTGAGCCACACGGCGTCCGTGGCTGCGCCGGTGACAACGAGAATGTCCGAATCCCCGTCGCCATCGAAGTCTCCCGCGGCGGCTCCGGTTGCGTCCTGCGTCCCCAGCCGCTGGCCCGTGTCAAAGAAGCTTCCGTCGCCAATCTGGTTGTTCACAAACACCAGGTCCGGCCCGCCGGTTACCGCCGCAAAGACATCCACATGCCCATCTCCGTTGAGATCGAGCACCGCGATGCCACGCGTGTTGGCGGTCCCCAGCTCACCTCCGTTGACAAAGGCGGCGCCCGGTCCGGCCCCGGCGGCGTGCGCACACAACAGCGGGCCCGTCAGCACCAGACACCGAAGAACGACCCCGCCGCGTGCCGTCAACATGTCCGCCTCCTAGGGCTGTGTGTGCGCCGCTCTCTCGTCGAGACGGGCGCCTGAGGACTGTTTCGCACTGAGTCAGAGGGCGCAAGGCCCGGTCCTGCTCCATCAGCCCTGTGGCGCGCCGGTTCACGGTGGTCTGCCCAATGTGGGCCAGGAAGCGCTCAATCTCCTGGCGGTCTTCCGGCACAGCCAGCGCTGTCATGGTTGCGCTACAGCACACCGAAGCCAGCGCTGCCAAACCCCACACGCGCTTGGGCAGGTCCGCCCACTTCACCGGTGGCCTCGTTCAAGGCGGGCAGGGGCCTCCGTCGCCACCGTTGCCCAGACACACGTCCACCAGGCGCCACGTGTCATTGCTGCCGGTGGCGGCGTAACCCTGCGCACGACACCCGTTCTCCTCAATGGTTGTCAGGGAGGAAAGCGCCAGCGCAACGGCGGCACCCAGCTGACTCAGCGCGGTGAGCTCTGTGGGCCGCCTGAACACGTGATCAACGGAATCACGGGTGGTCAGTTTGAAGCGGGCCAGGTCCTCAAAGATCAGTGTGAGTCCGTCGTCGGAAAGCCAGAGGACGTGCGGGGCCGTCGGCACCAGGCTCAGGTGCCACAGATAATCGGTGTAACCGCGTGACGGGTCTGTGGGATCAATTGCACGCGCGGTCCAGATTCCCCGCGTGCGGATCGCCATGTTCACCTCGGAGGACATTGACGCGAACTCGCACGTTGGTGACACCATGTTCCAATCGGTTTCAAACGCAATCCATTGCCCATTCCCAGACGGGACAATGGTCCGGTTGGTTCCGTACAGCCGATTGAACGTGTTGAGTCCATTGCGCCAGCCCCACGGGGGGACCGCGAGAAAATCCATGGTTCCCGTCGTTGGACTGTCGCCAAACACGAACGGGTCCGTGGTGGCGGCGCGCCGGCCAAACTTGCAGGAGCGTGTGGCTTCCGCACACGCAAACAACCCAAGCCGGTCCGCAGTCAGCTGCGGGTACTGCTTGAACTGCGCCTCATCAACGCTGGTCAGCGGAACAATGTCGATGCCTCCGTCAAGCAGTGCGTATTCCCTGAGCCTGCCGCCACGGTCATGCGCGATGAAACCATCCCCTCGAGGCGCCAGCGACGCATTGTCCAGCTGCGATGGCGCGCCCGCCCCATCAACGAGTTCAGCACCTGGCGTCAAATGCAGGGACCGGTCACCACAGGGGAACGCGCCACCGTCGGTGCCCATGGACGCGGGACCGCTGATGCGCAGCCGGCAGACCTGGTCAGCGGGTGGGTCGACACACGGATGCCCCACACACACGCGGACGCGGAACCAGGCGTGCGGCGTGTTCGGCCTGCCCCGGCGGTGGAGGAAACCATCGGCTTCACAGCCATTCGCCTCCATCGTCGCCATGGAGGGCATGGTGAGCGTCTCGTCGTCCATGCTGGGGGTCGGATTCAACACCGGGGCGGCACATTCAAACGGCGCGTCAGGGGCTGCCCGCGTGGCGCGGTAGAGGCGCGCATGGTCCTGATCGCGCATGCCCGTCGCCGGTTGGCGCAGCGAGCGGAAGAACAGCGTAAGTCCATCATCAGAGAGCCACTGTGGCACCTCCTGGCCTTCCACGCCCAGGCCGGGAGAGACGGTGTCCTGGTTCACCAACTGGCCATATCCTCCGTCATCAAGGCGCACCGCGGTCTGGGTGAGCGGCCCGGTGTTGTCCTGGTTGGCAACCAGCGCAAGGTACCTGGCGTCATGGCTTGCGGTGACAGCGGAATACGTCACACCCGGCTGAAGCCCCAGGAGCACGGACCGGAAGTCAGGCCCATCACCGGTGAACCGGTCCACCACCCGGTCACAGGCAATGGTCGTGTTGGTGCCCGTGCGTGACAACATCAGCGTGTCGACGGAGCCGAAGTAGCGGGGGAAGCGTGCCCTGTTGGCATTTCCCGTGAGCGCCTCCAGCGGCCCCTGGCGGAAGCGCCCGTCGGGGGCGCGCACGTATTCCCGCAGCACGTCCTGTGACCCGGCGATGGTGGTTGCCGGTTGCACCGCCGCAAAGTGGATGCCGTCGGGCGACAACGTGCCACCCTCGTCCGAGGGGTAGAACTCAAACGTCCCCAGCGGCTTGCCCAGGTAGATGTGCGGGCACCCACACATGCCGCTCACTCCAACGCCACCACACTCCGCGGCCGGATTCAGCGCATAACAGTCACGGGCCGATGACGACGGCGCCGCCGAGCTGGAAGACGTGGCGGCCGACGAGGACATCACCACGATCACCGATGACGACGAGCTGACCATCTCGCTGCTCGACAGCACCGGCAGCGATGAGGAGGAGGTGGTGATCCCCGTAGACGACGAGACCGCGGAAGACGATTCCATTCCGCCCGAGGACGAGGACCCTCCGCGCGACGAAGAGGGTGGCGCTTCCGACGTGGCCGTGCTGGAGGACGAGACGCGTGCACCTGACGAAACGCCCGCGCCAAAGGGCGGACCCGGGACGCAACGCCCTTCCACACAGCTGCCGTTCTGCGCCAGGCAATCCTGCGCACCGGCGCACCGGTAGGTTGTGTCTTCCGGAGAAAACACGCACCCGCTGAGCAGCGTGATGACGAGCAGGGCGCGCGGCATCATGGAATGAAGAACGACGCGGCGAGCCCACCAAACAGCGCCGCCGAGAACAACCCGGCTCCCGCAACGAGCGCCGCGCCGCCCTTGCTCGCTCCGCCTGTCGCTTCAAAATGTATGACCAGGATGCTGGTCTCTTTCTTCGCCGTCGCCGGTGGCGGCTCGGCCGACGCAATGGCCATGCACAGCGCGAGGATGGTCATATCCACGACGGTACAAAGCTCCGTGCTCACGGCGCAACCGCTGTTTCAGCCGTCCTGAAAAAGCGGCGCTCTTCGGCAGTTGCTGATGTGATCCCCGTCTCATGCGGGCCATCAGCACGTTGGAGGCTACGTCCGCGCGCAATTGAAGTGACGTCAGAGCGCAGCGGCCTTCACCGGGTCCATGCCCATCTGGGCCACGGCAATCAGGCCGGGAAGGTAGCGGTCCATGGCAGCCGGCTCCGGCGAGGCGGCCGCATTTCCCAGCGGGAGACTGGTCTTGAAGCGCACCTCACCATCGTCAAGATCGAACTCGAAGCCGCCCACCGGCAGGTTGAAGCCGGCCCGCGCCAGGCGCGTCTTGAAACTCCACGCCCTGGGACTTCAGGTACGCACGGAACGCATCCAGAATGGGTGACGCGGGGCAGCGGCAAAAACCTTCGTGGCCATGTTCTCGTAGGTCTGGCGCGCGTCGGTGTAGCCGGGCTTGGTGCAGGAGAGTGAGCCCATGGCCCAGGGTTCCGCATCCCAGTTGGTGGTGGTGCCCTTCACAAAATGCTTCCGGACATCCGGCCCAAACATGTCGTTGTCATCTGGCTCAGCGGGCGCAACGTCCGCGGCAGGCGTGGGAGCGGGAGCAGCGTCACGTTTGCAACCTGGCAACGGCGTGGTGATGAGGAGGATGACGGACGCGCGGATGCAGGTTTTCCCCCTGTGACACCGCGGGTCCGCCAAGGTCCCCGCCAGCGGGCAACGCTCCAACGACGGCGCGTTGGGCTGCTCAGCCGCCGTTGAGGCGAACGCCGGCCTTGAAGAGGTCACGCCCCAACTCCGCCAGCGGGTCCAGTGTTGCCATGCGCGCCGCAAAACCCACCGTCCACCGCGCCGCTGCGTTTTCCTGGTTTTCCGTCGCTGGTAGAGAATCAAACGGGTTGAGGACGTGGGAGGCCATCTCCGCAAGTTCCGCGCTGATGACGCGCAATGCTTCAACTTTGGCAACGTCACCGCTGCATGCCAGACGCACAACACGCTGCTCCGGTTCAGTGAGTCCGGTGAGCTGGGCCACGGGCATTTCCGCCTTGCCTTCCGTCTGCATTCTTGACGCCACGCGCCCAAGAACCTGGGCCACCAACGTCACCTGCTCCTGGTAGCTGAGCGGGATGGCCTTGGGCTCCACGCCGCTGGCCGCGGCCGCCTGCGCCATCCGCAGGCCCATGGGTGTCATGTGTTTCTGCTGGTCTGACGCAGAGAGAACACCATCCTGGTTGTAGTCCGCCTGGTGCAGGTCCGCGTGCGCGCGGACCACACGCAGCATGACCTCTTCCCCGTTGACCTTGGGCGTGCCGCCAAACATCAGCACCAGCTTGCGGAATGACGAGTCACTCTTGGCAAATTCATCCTGCGCGGCCTGACGCACCATGGGGTTGTCAGACTTTTCAAACTTCTCCAGGGGCACCATCCCTTTGTCTTCCCGGGTCTCCGCAATGGCCGCTTTGGCAACCGTATCAAAGCGCTGGACGGTGATGTTTTTGATGGTCATTGGATCAGCCCCGGTGACGACATGGAGGCGAACTCCGCTATCAACACTCCCGTTGCTGACCAATACATAGTTCCTGCCGCTGCAGCGTTGCAGACGCCGTCAAGACGCTGACCGTCTATTCCC